>JAEEGH010003221.1_pt1 | contig 43201 bp, 38 predicted proteins | sample 9134181 | NCBI WGS metagenome assembly JAEEGH01 (sample SAMN16246544, study PRJNA631951) | gut metagenome | biome: gut microbiome; feature: rumen; material: DP-attached | host: Bos | place: Iran: Karaj | collected 2018-10 | reverse complement strand
TTGCTATCCTAAGTCACGCATGGCTGGCACACTATTCTGCGGAGGCGTGAACGAAGCTCGCGAGATAGTGGGTAATTCCAAACTCCAAAAGGCATTTGAATTAGGAGAAAATGTATAATTTAGAAAGTAGAGAAGAATGAAAAGGTCTTTATATATGAGAAGATTATTTTTTGCTCTATTAATCATGATGATGACTATGGTAACAACAAATGGTCAGACGCTGACCGAGCGTCAAAAGGGATTGGCAGCATGTGCCTGTCTGATGGCACAGGGTGATATGAACCGTTTGGAGCCTGCCGTACGCATGGCTCTTGACAAGGGTGTAACCATCAACGAACTGAAGGAGGCTTTCTCACAGCTCTATGCTTACACAGGGTTCCCACGAAGCCTGAATGCGTTGGGAGTACTGAACAAAGTTTTGGAAAACAGACAAGCGAACTGGCAAGAAGGGAAGCCTTGGAAGCGTCCTGCTGAGTGGGACGATGCCAAGAAGGCCTATGAACTGGGTACAAAGAACCAGACACAGCTCTCTGGAAAACCCTTCAACTATACCTTCTGCCCGCAGAACGACTACTACCTGAAGTCACACCTCTTCGGTGACATCTTTGCTGGCGACCAACTCACTGCTGCCGACCGAGAGATAGTGACCGTTGCTGCTCTGAGTGGACTCGAAGGTGTTGCTCCACAACTCGCCGCCCACAAGCAGGGTGCCGTGAATATGGGTAACTCGAAGCAACTGGTAGATGAGCTCTCCGCTTGGCTCTGCAACGAGGGCTACACCCTGAGCACCAAGTGGTCCAAGGGCGAACCTAACCCTTACGGAAAGTATTTTATCGGTCAGAGTTATCTGGCAGATGTTGGCGGTGGTGTGATGAACGTTACATTTGAACCTGGATGTAGAAACAACTGGCACATTCACCACAAGCAGGTGCAGGTGTTGATTTGCGTCGCCGGTCGTGGTTGGTATCAGGAATGGGGAAAGGATCCTGTTGAGATGACCCCTGGCACCGTCATCGCCATCCCTGCAGAAGTCAAGCACTGGCACGGAGCACAAAAGGACTCATGGTTCCAGCACCTCACCTATCATAAGGATGTGCAGGAGGGAGCATCGAATGAATGGTGTGAGCCGGTAGACGATGCTACCTATCAATTATTAACGAAATAGTTCTTATGTCACAATTTTTTTATATCTTTGCAACATGAAAAAGATATTTATAGCAATATTGCTTCTGAGTGGAGCGCTTGTGGGGTGTAACAATAGTAACAAACAAACTACAGACGAGAATATGAAACAGGAATTAAATCTGACCCAAGAATGGGATAAGGTGTTCCCATTGAGTGAGAAGGTAAATCACAAGAAGGTGACATTTGAGACACAGTATGGACTGACTTTAGCAGCAGACCTGTACACTCCAGCCTCCCCCGACTCCTCCAAAGCGAGGGGAGAAAAGTTACCTGCCATTGCCGTCTCCGGTCCTTTCGGAGCCGTCAAGGAACAGTCGAGCGGACTCTATGCGATGAAGATGGCAGAACGTGGCTTCGTGGCACTTGCCTTCGACCCTTCCTATACGGGTGAGAGCAGCGGAGAACCGCGTCGCACGGCTTCACCAGACATCAATACAGAGGATTTCATGGCTGCCGTCGATTTCCTCTCGAAACAGGACAACGTGGATGCAGAGAAGATTGGTATCATAGGCATCTGCGGTTGGGGAGGCATCGCCCTGAATGCTGCCGCTGCCGATACACGCATCAAAGCTACCGTTGCCTCGACGATGTATGATATGACACGCGTCAGCGGTAACGACTACAACGATGCTTTCGACAACGAACAATGGCGCCACAGGAACCGTGAGAACCTCTCGAAACAACGGCTCGCCGACCCTGATGCGATGGCTGGTGGTGTGCTGGACACCGTACCCCCACAGGCACCTCGCTTCGTTCATGACTACTTCGACTACTACAAGACAGAACGCGGTTATCACAAACGCTCTGGCAACTCAAACGACGGCTGGCGCGTCATCGGTACACAGGCATACGCTAACAGCCGTTTCCTCTACTACATCAACGAGATCCGCTCTGCCGTCCTCGTGATGCATGGTGCCGATGCCCACTCACGCTACTTTGGCGAGGCCGCCTATCACTATATGGTGGAAGGTAAGGCTGAGGGTTACAAGTTCGTCGGTGAGCCTAACCCCAACCCCGAGAACAAGCAGTTGCTCATCATTCCCGATGCCTCACATTGTGACCTCTATGATGGCGGCTACGAGGAAAAGGCAGGAAAAGACCAGCCCAAGAACATGATTCCCTGGGACTCTTTAGCAGATTTTTTCAAAAAGAATCTGAAGTAAAAACAGAAAAAGAACCAATATATTAGATCACACCTCTGGGCGACTGACTCATACTTTATTCCGAGAGCACGGGCATTTTCGCTTCTTTCCACGCAAGGATACCCCCCTTGAGGTTCACACACTTATAGCCAATGTCTGCTAATTTGCCTGCAGCATTGGCGGAGCGGCGACCACTACGACAGTAGATGGCGATGGTCTTGTCTTTCGGTAGTTTTGCCTTTGCCTGTTCCACAAAATCATTTTGGAACTGGTCGATAAGAATGGCTCCCTTGATATGCCCTTCGGCATACTCATCGGCTTTCCGCACATCGAGGATCACCACGTTGGAGTCATTTATCAATTCGGCAAACTCCTTCACTTCGATATTCTCAAAATTCTGGCTGCAAGCTGTGTTAAGCCCGAGTACAGTCAATAAAAAAATGATTATCTTTTTCATTGTAAAAAATAAAATTCATTGCAAAAATAAGAAAAAAAAAGAAAATACAACAGTCTTTCTTCTAAATTATAACATTTTTGATTATCTTTGCGACCAATAGTTAATGAACAATAAATCAATGAGAAAGATCACATTATTTGTCATCAGCCTGATGTGTTGTATGAGCACGTCAGCACAGGAGCATTTACAGAAAGGTGCAAAAAACTCGGAAGAGAAAAAATCTTTCAAGGTTATAAAGGAACTGCCTATAACAAGCGTAAAGAACCAATACCGGAGTGGTACGTGCTGGGCGTATGCCACACTAGGGTATTTTGAGAGTGAGATGTTACGAAAGACGGGCAAGACCTATAATCTGTGTGAGATGTTCGCAGTCAACAAAGACTACATGGACTGTGCCACACATTATGTCCGCATGCACGGCTACAGTCAGATCTCTGAGGGAGGCTCGTGCGATGACGTGTTAGAAGTCATCCGCCAGCACGGCATCTGTCCAGAGGAAGCGATGCCGGCACCAGGATCGCTGACAGGAGATTCCCTTGCTAACTTTAAAGTATTCTTCCCCGAACTGGAGCAAACGATAAGAGGTATTATCAAAAAAGATGCCAAGACGCCATTACCACATTGGCAAGACAGTGTCCAGTCTGTCATTGAGCGCTATATCGGTCGCTGTCCTCAGTCGTTTGTCTACGAAGGAAAGACATACACGCCAAGATCTTTTGCAGAAAGTCTTGGACTTGATTTCGAGGATTATGTCAGTCTGACAAGCTATACCCATCACCCTTTCAACAAGTGGTTTATAATCGAAGCTCCTTACAAATGGCGGTTGAAGCCCAGTTACAATCTTCCCATCAACCAATTGATGGAGGTGCTCGACAAAGCACTGGACGATGGCTATACCGTAGCATGGGGTGGCGATGTGTCTGGAAATTTTACACTCACAGGCATTGCTATGTTACCCGACAGTATCATCCCCTCTCAAGAATTGCGTCAAGAACAATGGAATAACTGGGAGTTCACATACGACCATGTGATGCTTATCTACGGAAAAGCCCTTGACGAGAAAGGGAAGCCATACTACCTGGTGAAAAACTCATGGGGGAAATACGGACAATATGAGGGTATCTGGTATATGTCACGCGACTTTATAACACTGAACACCACCTATCTGTTTCTCAACCGCCATGCGCTCCCCAAGAAATTGCGTGAGGACCTCAACGTCAGCGATTTCAACTAATCATGGCACCACAAACTATGAATAATAAAGGTAAACACAGGATACTCTTCGTGTGTCATGGGAATATCTGTCGTAGCCCGATGGCAGAATTTGTCATGAAGGACCTGGTGGAAAAGGCAGGTCTGGAAGACTCTTTCCTGATTGAGTCGGCAGCAACATCGACAGAGGAGATAGGTAATAGCGTCTATCCTCCCGCAAGACGTAAACTGGCAGAGCATGGTATCAGCTGTGAAGGAAAGACGGCACGTCAGATGACTCGCTCAGATTACAATCGTTACGACTTGTTGATAGGTATGGATTCCTGGAATATCCGAAACATGCGGAACATCTGCGGTGGTGATCCTGAAGGGAAGATCACGACGCTGATGGACTATACCAGTCGACCTGGCGACGTTGCCGACCCGTGGTACACAGGTGACTTTGAAGCAACCTGGCGCGATGTGCTGGAGGGCTGTCGTGCCGTATTGGATCAATATGAGTAAGATCATCGTAGCTATAGACTCGTTCAAGGGGTGTCTGACATCCGCGGAAGCGAATCAAGCAGCTGCGGAGGGCATCCTCCAGAAGATGCCTGACGCGGAGGTGATACAGATTCCCGTCAGTGATGGTGGAGAGGGATGGTTGGATGCCTTTCTGTCAGCAACAAGTGGACAGTTGGTGGATGTTTTAGTAAGAGATCCGCTGATGCGTCCTATCGTGGCACAGTATCTGAAACAAGAGGATACGGCGGTCATTGAGATCGCCAAAGCGAGTGGACTGACTCTGCTCACACCAGAAGAGCGTAATCCAATGGTAGCTACCAGCTATGGTACAGGACAGCTTATCGTGGATGCCGTACGCCGGGGATGTAAAGAGATTATTGTAGGACTTGGTGGCAGCGGTACCAGTGACTGTGGTATCGGGATGTTGCGAGCGATCATTGATGCTTTCGCAAAAGGGGGTTCATGGGATGAGGTGCATCAACTAGAGGATATCCATTTTACTATCGCCTCCGATGTCACGAATCCACTATGTGGCGAATATGGTGCAGCCTCTGTCTTCGCACCCCAAAAAGGAGCCACCCCAGAAATGGTCACTGCCCTCGATGCACGTGCCAGACAATTTGCGGAGAAATCAGCACTCCATTTTGGCTATGACCGTCAGGAGATGACTGGTGCCGGGGCTGCCGGAGGACTGGGTTATGCCTTCCTGCAATACCTGAACGCAGACTGTCGCCCAGGTATTGACCTTCTTCTCGACGCTGTTCGTTTCAACGACATCCTTGAAGGGGCAGAGAGAGTGATTACCGGCGAAGGAGCTGCCGACAGTCAGACACTCATGGGCAAATTACCTTATGGTATTCTCCAGCGAGCGAAACAATATCATGTTCCTGTCACACTGATTGCTGGTCATATCAATGATTACAAACAATTGTTAGATGCCGGTTTCTCACAGGTTGAGTGCATCAATCCCCCTGCCCTTCCCTATGAAGAAGCTATCAAGCCAGAGACCGCAAGAGAAAATATCCGCCTCACCATACCAAGGCTCTTTTTTCCTTAGGCTCGCCCAGATACGGGCATAAGACAGGAAGAAGTGCTGGGCGGGAGTGAAACCTTCTTTTGATGCCAATGACATTTTGCTTTTTATTAACCAACAAGCATAAAAAAAGCCCGAACAAATGTCCGGGCTTCCTTTGTCTTATAAAGAATATTAATTCTTACCGTTGGTAATATTGATATCACCTTTGTTGTAAGTAACATAGTAGATGGCAACTCTTTGATTATTGCTAACGCGCTTGCACTCAACAGTGCATGTCATCACAGCGTCTCCATACAAATCCTGCTCCTTATCCAGCTGGAAGGCCTCTGCGATCAGCTCAGCAGCATATTGTGTTGCTTGTTCTGCAGCAGCGTCATTAGCACGATCAGAGGTACTAGACTTTTGCTTACACTGCATGATCAGCGCTTCACACTGAGCTGGTGTCAGTTTACCTGGCTCATCAATCTTCAAAGAGGTCTCGATGGTATACCTGTAGTTGTTGTCTTTGTCGTCGTCACTACCACAGCTAGTTACTACAAATGCTGCCAATGCTACCAGCACTACAGCCATCATTGCTTGAAATTTCTTCATTTTTGTAAATTGTTTAGTGAATAAATATTAATCTTTAAATGTTAATTATTCGCAACTATTTTTTGTTCATCACGAAATATTGGCTGCAAAAGTACAAAAAATAACCAATATCGCAATAGTTCAGGCTATTTTTTTTAGTTTTCAGACAAGATTAATAGATTTTCAGACAAGATTTAAAGGATTTCAAAGATAATTAATAGGATTTTCCACGTATTTTATTTGTATGATATTGATGTTAATATACCTTACGACATTCTGAAAAGATGACCTCACAAGAGGGATTCCCCTTGTGAGGTCAAAACGTATGGGCAGTCAGCGATTTTATGAGGTCGATATTTAACTTTTATTCTCTCTTTCCGAAGATGCGGAGGAGATAGATAAACAGGTTGATGAAGTCGAGATAGAGGGAGAGGGCTCCCAACAGTGCATATTTCTGTGCAGTCTCACCAGCATCAGGTGCCTGCATCAACATTTGCTTGATCTTCTGAGTATCATAGGCGGTGAGTCCTACGAAAATCAGCACACCAGCATAGCTCAGGATGAGTTCAAAGCCTGTGCTCTTCACAAAGAACACATTGACCAATGTGGCAATGATTAGACCAATCAACGCCATCAGCAGGTATTTACCCATCGACGAGAGATCCGTCTTAGTGGTATAACCCACAATGGCCATTGCACCGAATGTTCCTGCAGTGATAAAGAATACTGTAGCTATAGAGCTGCTGGTATAGGCAAGGAAGATATACGACAGCAAGGCACCATTGATGACCGAATATGCCACGAACATCAAGGTGGCTACTGGCAATGATAGTTTGTTGATTGCCGCACTCACACTAATGACAAGTGCGAACTCAGCGATAATCAGTCCCCAGAACAGGATCTGATTGGTATAGATTGCTTGCAGTATACCCGGGCTGTTTGCTACGCCATAGGCAGTGATACCAGTAATCACCAAAGCCATTGTCATCCATACATACACCTTACGCATCAATACAGGAAATGCAGCAGAGACATCCCATTGCCTTTCTGTTGTTGCTGCATACTCTTTCAATTCATAATCGTTGTAATTCATCGTTTTCTCTATTAATATTAAATTCGGGGCAAAGATAGTTATTTATTTCCCTTATTATGCAAAAATCTGTATTAAAAAAGAATAAAAAGTTGTTGACATCTGATTTATTTCGTATATTTGCCGATGCAGTGTGCAAAGTGCATCAACTGTTAGAACTAAAACTAATATTACCATTATGACTTACAAAGTAATTGACATTGAAGGTGTTGGCGAGATTTATGCCGAGAAATTGATCGCAGCAGGTATCAAGACTGATGCCGAATTATTAGAGAAATGTGCGAAACCCGCTGGTCGCAAAGCGTTAGAGGCAGAAACCGGTATCAGTGGTAAACTGATTCTGAAATGGGCAAACCACTGCGACCTGTATCGTATCAACGGAGTCGGTCCTCAGTTTGCCGAGTTACTGGAATCTGCTGGTGTTGACACTGTCAAGGAGCTCAAGCACCGTGTGGCAGAGAATCTGCAGGCGAAGTTAGAGGATGTGAATGCCCAGAAGAACCTGACCAACCGTGTTCCTGCTGTTGTGGAGATTCAGAAGATGATTGACCAGGCAAAGGAGTTGCCTGCTGTCATGGAATATTAAGAATCACTATGAGGCAACGATTATTGATTATATTTGTTACGGCACTGTTTTGTGGTGCCGTACATGCACAGAATGCGCTTGTCCATCCATGGATGAACAAGCGCGTGGCATATTTTGGAGACTCCATTACCGATCCTAAGAACAATGGTTCAAAAGTGAAATATTGGAACTTTCTGCAGGATTGGTTAGGTATTACCCCATACGTCTATGGCATCAGCGGTCGACAATGGAATGACATTCCCAACCAGACCGATAAGTTGAAAGCACAACATGGAGATGAGGTTGACGCTATCATGATCTTCATCGGTACCAACGACTTCAACGACGGAGTGCCCATCGGAGAGTGGTATGACATCCAAGAAGAGGAAGTGATGGCCGGCATTCACGAAACCAAGCATATCGTCACCAGAAAAAGGATGCATCCCATCATGACAACGGACACCTATAAAGGTCGTATCAATATCGCCTTGGATAAGCTAAAGCGTGCCTACCCCACCAAACAGATTATTCTACTCACCCCCATCCATCGTGCCGGTTTCTATGCCAACGACAAGAACTGGCAGCCCACGGAAGACTATTATAATCGTTGTGGAGAACCCCTTCAGCGATATATCGACGCTGTCAAGGAAGCAGGTAACATATGGGCTGTGCCCGTCATCGACCTTCATGCCCTTAGCGGTCTTTTCCCTCTGATGGACGAACATGTGCAGTATTTCAAGGACGGAGCCATTGACCGTCTGCACCCCAATGACAAAGGGCACGAGCGTATTGCCCGTACCCTCTACTATCAGTTGAGTGTTCTTCCCTGTACGTTCTGATTACTTCTTTGCCGTCGTACACTCATTCACCAAGTATACGATACTCATATAAGGAATACCTGTGTTCGTCTCCAGACCTATCTCACAGGTACGGCTATTGCTATATCCCACTTCAATATGATTCTCCTCTATCTGCGGACGGAGTTTACGAAGACCATATTTGTTCAGTTCTGGGAACGTAAAGCCCCTGTCGCCAGCAAAGCCACAACAGCCGACACCTTCAGGCAAGAACACATTCTTTGAACAAAGTTTAGCGAGTGCTATCATATCCTTATCAACACCCATCTGACGTGTCGAGCAAGTGAGATGCAAAGCGACGTGACGATCAACAGGATGGAAATCAAGACGATCTACAAGATATGTCATGATAAACTCCGCAGGCTCATAGAGTTTCATCTTATGCATGACCTTTTTCATACGATGCAGACACGGACTTTGGGCACAGAGCACAGGATATTTCCCTTCCTCTGATGCCTTCCATAATGCAGCCTCCAGTTCAGCACTCTTACGATCTGCTATGTCAAGCATTCCTTTCGACTCCCATATCTGTCCACAGCACATCTTTTCCATACCCTCAGGGAAGATGACTTCATAGCCTGCTTTCGTCATCAGTTGGATAATTTCGTCAACGAGATCGTGTTTCTTGCCGCCATTCTTCGACTGTCCCATCGTCTGATTGATGCAACTGGGGAAGTAGACAACTTTGAGCCTCCCCTCGCCTTTTGGAGAGGGGTTGGGGGTGAGACTTCTTTCAATAATGAACTGCGTAAGATCGGAAGGTTTGGGTTGACGTTTCTTCTTCGGCATAGCCGTTGTCCATAACGGAAGTCCCATCTTATTCATTCCTCGACAGATGTTCGTCATCAGTGTTGAACCAAGTGTGACATGTCCGAGGTGTGCCACATCGAGTACAACACGCAATCCAGACTTGATGCCTGCCATGTGATTAGCGGCGAACTCACCAATCTTATAGCCTGTCGGATTATTATTCATATCTAATTGGCGAATCAGGTGCGTCAATTCCCCCGTATTAATCTTCATCGGACAAGAAGTGGAACATAGTCCATCCGTCGCACACGTCTGGTCACCATAGTATTTGTACTGTTTCTTCAGCGTAGCCAGGCGCTCAGGATTCTCACCTGTTGCTGTGAGATGACGGATCTCACGTTGTACGGCGATACGCATTCTCGACGAGAGCGTCAGTCCGCACGACATACAGTTCACTTCACAGAAGCCACACTCTATACATTTATTGGCGCGCTTTACCTGTTCGACAGTCTCTTTTGCCGTTGAGAGTGACGGATCCATCAGATACTTGCCGCCATCGGGAACGCTGTCAAAATCGTAGTCAAGGACAGGCAATGGTTTCAGACACTTAATAAAGCAATCTGGATCATCGTTGAAGATAACACCCTGGTTCAGCAGTCCCTCCGGGTCGAAGATTGCCTTCAACTCCTTCATTACCTCGAAAGCTTTCTCGCCCCATTCGTATTTCACAAACGGAGCCATATTACGACCTGTCCCATGTTCCGCCTTCAACGAACCGTCATATTCTTCTACTACCAACTTCGCCACATCACGCATCATCTCAGCATAGCGAGCCACCTCGTGCTCATCAGCAAAACTCTGATTCAAGATGAAGTGGTAGTTACCCTCAAAAGCATGACCATAGATACAGGCATCGTCATAGCCATGGTCAGCAATTAGTTTCTGAAGTTTGACAGTTGCCTCAGGCAATGACTCTATGGGGAACGCGACATCCTCTATCAAGCACGATGTGCCTATAGGACGTGTACCACCCACGCTGGGGAAGATGCCACTACGGATAGCCCAATACTTGCCATAAACGGCAGGGTCTTCCGTAGACTCTGCAGGGATATAGAGACGGAACTGTCCGAGACATTCCTTAATCTTGGCAATCTTTTCCAATAGTTGTTCGTGCGTGATACCCTTCGTTTCCGTCAAGATAGCAGTCAGGTTGTGATAGTCACCAGGTTGTACACCATCTATCTTACCTGCATCCACATCTTTCTGATACTGCAGGTAGACAGGATCATCCACAGAACTGAGTGACTTATAGTCAAGCATCTCTGCACTCTTCACCATCAAGTTCTCGGCACTCATCTTCAAGTCATCGTCATCAGCCTTCAGTTTCTTCATTGCCACCACAGCCTCACAACTTTCTTTCATTGTCAGGAAGTAAACCATTGCCGATGCTTTGAATTTATAATCATGAAGTGTCTTCATGGTAACTTCAGAAAGGAAAGCGAGCGTACCCTCACTACCTACCATCGAATGAGCTATGATATCGAAAGGATCATCGTATGCGATAAGCGGACGAAGGTTCAAACCCGTTACATTCTTAATCGAATATTTCTTGCTGATACGTTCTGACAATTCCTTATCTGCACGCACTTTGTCGCGCAGGGCTTCTATCTTTGCCAGAAACTCAGGATGACTCTTCCGAAAAGCCTCCCTACTCTCTTCAGAGCCCGTATCAAGGACAGTGCCGTCAGTCAGAATGATACGTGCTGATATCATCATGCGGTCGCTATTAGCATGTACGCCGCAATTCATGCCCGAGGCATTATTGATGACGATACCGCCCACCATTGCCGAACCAATTGAGGCTGGGTCAGGCGGGAACACCCTACCATAAGGTTTCAATATCTCATTCACCTTGGCGCCTACAATACCAGGTTGCAGTCTGATAGTATCCTGATTCTCGCCTATCTCGTATTTCTCCCAATGCTTGCCTGCCACGATAAGCACACTATCTGTACAACTCTGACCACTCAAGGAAGTACCTGCTGCACGGAAAGTGAAAGGCAGGTTATATTTCTTACAGGCTTTGACAATCTTTGAGATTTCTTCCTCGCCATCACTACGGATAACGACTTTCGGAATCTGGCGATAGAAGCTGGCATCCGTTCCCCATCCGAGGGTACGAAGCTCATCGGTATAAATTCGGTCTGACGGCAGGAATTCTCTGAGGTCGGAAAGGAATTTCTGAATCATAGGTCACTATTGGAATTAGTAAAACGTGTATTGTCTGGGACAAAGATACAAAAAAATACTATCATTGGTACGTCTTTTATTATTCTTTTACTAAAATATGATGGCTTTGTGAGAAAAAAGTATTATATTTGCCATCAGAACATAATATTTACGCCAACAACTAAAAAGACAATGTCTGCATTAATATCAGTTATTCCCATCTTATTACTCATCGTCCTGATGATGGGTTTTAAAGTGTCTGGTTACAGGAGTGCCATCACCACCCTCATAGTCACTATACTCTTATCACTGTTTGCCGTGCCTGCTATGAGTATCATTCCAGAGAAATATGCTGACACAAGTATCTTAGGTATCACGTTATGGTCTATAGTAGAAGGACTGCTGAAGGCATGTTTCCCCATTATCCTGATTATCATCTGTGCTATCTTCAGTTACAACATTCTTTGTGAGACAAAGGAGGTAGAGACTATCAAAGCGCAATTTATCCAGATGACCTCTGACAAAGGTCTGTTAGTATTGTTGTTGACGTGGGGTCTTGGCGGCGTATTGGAAGGTATGGCAGGTTTCGGAACGGCTGTTGCTATCCCTGCTGCCATCCTTATAGGATTAGGTTTTAAGCCGATGTTCTCCGCTGTCATCTGTTTGGTAGCGAACACCGTTGCTGTAGGTTTCGGAGCAGTTGGTCTTCCTGCTACGACACTTGCCAACCAAGTTGCTGCAAGTGGTGTAGCCACACCTGAGGAACTCTGTGAGGTCGCCACCTTTATTATATTACAACTCTCACTGATGTTCTTCATCACCCCGTTCCTCATTCTGATGATGACAGACAAAACAAAGATTCTGAAGAATATCTGCATTGCCCTCTTCGTAGGAACATGCTCCATCATCGTACAGTTCTGCTGTGCACATTGGATAGGTCCAGAGACGCCAGCCATCCTCGGTTCTGTGGCAGCTATCTTCGCGATGCTTATCTACAACAAGCTGTTCATTCACGATGAGAACCCTGCCGATGAGGTTATTGTTGAAAAAAAGAAATTAGGTATAGCAAAAACCCTGAAGGCATGGAGTGTCTATGGACTGATTATCTTCTTCATCCTCATCTCAAGTAAGATTGTCCCACCTGTCAATGATTTGTTGAGCAACACTTTGGTAACGAAGTTTGATATACCTGTCATCGGCAATACCTTTAAGTTCGGATGGTTGTCAAATGCTGGACTGATGATCTTCCTTGGAGCAGTCATCGGAGGTATGATTCAGGGGATGAGTTTGAGCAGTCTGATGAATTTGCTCGCCAAGACAATCCTTAACTTGCAAAAGACCATCGTCACCATCTGTTGTCTGGTAGCGATAGCGATGCTGATGAACAACACTGGGATGACCAATGACATCGCCAAAGGGCTCGTCCTACTGACAGGAGCCACATTCCCATTCTTTGCGCCACTCATCGGCTCCATCGGTACCTTTGTTACAGGTAGTGCCACCAATGCCAATATTCTCTTCGGAAAACTACAAGCCACTGCTGCCAGCGACTTAGGATTGGTCAACCAAGGAACGTTCTTCGGCGTAACAGGTAATGAGACTAACTGGCTCGCTGCAGCTAATTGTGCAGGCAGTGAAGGAGGTAAGCTGCTATCTCCGCAAAGTATCGCTATCGCAACTGCAGCCTGTAACATGGAGGGACAAGATGGTAACATCATGCGTAAGACGATGCCTTTCGCCATCTTCTGGATACTGATGAACGGACTGATAGTGTTCCTCGGGCTGCATGTGATATAGTCGCCATATCGAAATAACATTATAACGTAATAACGAAAACATAAAAGAAAGAAATAATGAAAATAGGACTATTTATCCCCTGTTATGTGGATGCCGTCTTTCCTGAGGTGGGTGTCGCTACTTATAAATTGCTGAAACACTTAGGACTGGATGTCACGTATCCACAGAGGCAGACTTGTTGTGGACAGCCGATGGCAAACGCAGGATTTGAGAAACAGGCGATTCCCCTGGCTGAGAAGTTTGATAATCTCTTCAAGGACTTCGATTATGTGGTGGCACCAAGTGTCAGTTGTACCGCCTTCGTGCGCATCAACTACCCTCGTCTGCTCAACCATGAATGCCAGACAGCTAAGAAATGTATGGATGTCGTGGAGTTCCTGCATGATATCGTGAAGGTAGATCGTCGCTTAGGCACATTCCCTCATAAGGTCAGTCTGCACAATTCATGTCATGGTGTCCGTGAATTAGGACTTTCCTCCCCTTCCGAGGAGCATGTCAAGCCCTTCAATAAAATCAAGGACCTTTTGCAACTCGTTGATGGTATTCAGGTTGTAGAGCCAGAACGTCCAGATGAGTGTTGTGGTTTCGGTGGTATGTTTTCCATCGAAGAGACTGCTGTTTCTGCCCAAATGGGTAAGGACAAAGTGGAGCGTCATATCCAGACGGGTGCCGAATATGTGACAGGACCCGACTGTTCATGCCTCATGCATATGGCTGGTGTTGCAAAGAAACAAGGCCTTAACATTAAGTTCAAACATGTAGTAGAGATTTTAGCAGCAGGATTTTGAAGGATTGAAATTTATGAGTACAGCACATTCAAAAGCAGCTAAGGAGTTCTTGAAGAACCAACAATATGCCCATTGGCACGATGCCACTTTCTGGGCAGTACGCTCCAAGCGTGATAATATGGCTTATGGTCTCGACGAATGGGAACAGTTGCGCGAGAAGGCATCCGCTATCAAACGTCATACTATCACTCATCTGGATGAGTATCTCGACCAGTTTGCTACCAATGCTGAGAAGAACGGCGTGGAAGTACACTGGGCCAAAGATGCAAAAGAGTTCAATGAGATTGTCTATGGTATCCTGAAGAACCATGATGTAAAAAAGATGGTGAAGTCAAAGTCTATGCTCACGGAAGAGTGTGAGATGAATCCCTATCTGGAAGAACGTGGCATTGAGGTTGTCGAGACAGACCTCGGCGAACGTATCATCCAGTTGAAAGGACAAAAGCCCTCGCATATTGTGATGCCTGCCATCCATCTGAACCACGATGACGTAGGTGAACTCTTTGAAGAGAAACTCGGCAGTGAGAAAGGCAACCATGATCCCACGTATCTTACCTATTGTGCCCGTCTGAGTCTGCGTAATGAATTCCTGACAGCAGACGCAGGTATGACTGGTGCGAATTTCGGCATTGCTGAGACAGGCGATATCGTGGTATGCACTAACGAAGGAAATGCAGACATGTCAACCTCCTGTCCCAAACTGCATATCGTCGCCATCGGACTCGAGAAAGTCATTCCTAACTACGAGTGCCTGGCTGTCTTCCAGCGAATGCTTTGTCGTGCAGGGACAGGACAGCCGACCACAACATATACCAGTCATTTCCGCAAGGCTCGTCCGACTGCTCACAAGATGCATATCGTCTTAGTGGATAATGGACGCTCGGAGTGGGTTGCCAACCCTGAACACTGGGAGTCTTTGAAGTGTATCCGTTGTGGTTCTTGTATGAATACCTGTCCTGTCTATCGTCGCTCTGGCGGTTATAGTTATAGTTATTTCATCCCAGGACCTATTGGCATCAACCTCGGCATGTTGCGAGACGCACAACAGCATTCTGGCAACGTCTCAGCATGTACGCTTTGTCTGAGTTGTCAGACTGTCTGTCCTGTGAAGGTTAACTTAGGCGATCAGATCTATCTCTGGCGCCAGCAACTGGATTCGTTCGGAACAGCTAATCCACAGAAGAAACTGATGTGTAAGGGAATGTCAGTGCTTTATGGTAGTTCTGGACTTTATAATTTTGGAACAGGACTCGCCCATTGGGCCAATAGTATCCCCTCTCCTCTCATGAATTGTGGTCTTAACCCTTGGGCTGAAGGGCACGACATGATGAAATTCCCCAAGAAACCATTCCATGAAATGATTAAAGACATAGAGAAATGAGCAGCAAAGAAGATATATTGAAGAATTACAGGGCTAATGTCAGAGAGAAATTTGACATGCCCGACCTGAGTGATATCAAAGCGATTACCTATACTGACCCTTTGGTACAGTTTATTGCCATGAGTGAGAGTGTGGGCGGACATGTCATCGAAGTAAAAGGCGGCAGAACAGTTGACAGCATCATCCAAGAGATATATCCCGATGCCAAAGAGATTGCCTCCAATCTTCCTGAAGTGACGATTGCCACCCGTAACCCTGATACTGTAGGATGTGCAAGCGACTTGAACGGCACAGACGTGGGAGTTATTCGTGGTATGTTTGGTGTGGCTGAGAACGGATGTATCTGGATTCCTCAGCAGATGAAAGAGAAAGCAGTCTGTTTTATCTCCGAGAATCTGGTTATTCTGTTGCCAAAGCATGAGATCGTGAATAACATGCATGAGGCATACAAGCGGATAACGTTCGACGAGACTTACGATGGCTATGGTACTTTCATCAGCGGTCCCTCCAAGACAGCAGACATTGCACAAGTCTTAGTGATGGGAGCCCAAGCTGCCCGAAGCGTCACCATCCTACTGATGCCCTAACGATAGATGAAATAGGTTCCACCATCACTATACGCATACTTGCGCAATAGTTCTTGTATGAAACGGGCGTTATCCGTAACACGGTCTTCCTGTCCGTCATAACCATTGATCAGCACCACCAAATGGCGTGTGCTGATTGTTATTTTCGTACGTTCATGGTCACTGGTAGGAGTGCCTACCCCACCCTCTGCGTCACGATAGACAGGAAGTCCATGAATATTGATTATTCCACGACCGATACCCTCGTAAGGTTCTCCTTCCCTGCCAATGCCCAACGTCAGCGTGTCACCCACGAACTTGTCGGCATCAAAGCCGCCAATGCTGTAGCCATAAGCGATAGAAGCCAAGTTGATAAGGTCTACCAAGGTATCTATCTGATACAGTTCCTTACCCTGCAGCATCCTTCGTATCAGAGCTTCTGAGGCAGGGCGATAACGCGAGGGATCCTTTCCACAAGCCTTATACACTCGTCGTGTGGCAGCGATTCCACTTAATTCTTTCAACGATTCCGTCGTCAACTCCCTGCGGAAACGCTCCTCCATCTCATGAATCTCGTCCCATAAAGCCTGCGAGAATGCCGTATTCTCAACCTCCGCATCTACACAAGCACCCACGAAACCAGGACAGACAGACTCTATCTCTTCTGAAACGATAATCTTCATAGCCTTCATCTATACTAATAGACGCGAGGACCAAAGATAGTAGTACCAATACGTACCATCGTGCTCCCTTCATCTACTGCAATCTTATAGTCATGACTCATCCCCCAGGAACGCTCACAGAACGAGGGCTCATCAGCAAAATACTGCGATTTCACCTCATCAAAGAGCGCTCTTGCCATTCTGAACTCAGAACGGATTTGTGCCTCATCGTCTACATTAGACGCCATCATCATCAGACCACAGATACGGACATGTTTCAATTCCTTCCATGCGCCATCCGCCAATAATTGCCTACAAGCATCAGGAGTCAGTCCGTACTTTGTTTCTTCCGCTGCGATATGCAGCTCCAGCAAGACATCGATAACACGCTCATTTTTAGCAGCTTGCTTGTTAATCTCTTTTAAAAGCTTGAACGAGTCGACAGCTTCTATCATGGTAATATAAGGAGCGATATACTTCACCTTATTCGTCTGTAGATGACCAATAAAATGCCAGTGTATATCCTGGGGTAATGTCTCCACCTTCTGACGCAATTCCTGCTCATGGCTTTCCCCGAAGACACGCTGTCCCTCTTGATAGGCTGCCTCTATATACTCGTTAGGGTGATATTTACTAATTGCCACAAGGCGGACACCCTGTGGCAAATCAGCAAGAACCTGTCTTAAATTCCCTTTGACGTCGTAGTCCATCATCTATCCATCTCTGTTGTGTCGTCCTGACTGCTCTTTGCGTATTCAAAAACATCCATGAGGGTTGTCTCAGCAACACTGGCGATGACATAGTCCATCATCGAGCCGCCCATCACTTCCTCAATATTGTTGACAGCACCTTTCAAAGTAGCAGCATGTACGAGGTAGTTGACACTGCTGCGTTTCTCCTTCTCCGTCTTCTCATCGATAGTGATAAACTGCAGCTTTGCTTTATACCAACGGTCAGCAGAAGCATCCTCACTAAAGAATATCTCCTTGTATGGAGCGATCTTGATATCCTTGACGGTAAACTCGCCACTGATATAGCTTGACATTTCCTCCATGATACGCTTCTCCGCTTCTGTGAAACTGAGGGCATCCACAGTATAAGTCTCATTTACTTTCTTCTGCAAGCCATCCTCCATCACTTTCTCGTAGGCTATTTTGCACTCAAACCATATTGCTGTTCTTGATCTCATCTTGTTGTATTTTTATTTCAATATTCTATTATTTCTGAATTCCACGACTATTGGAGCCACCCAAAGCATTCTTCTTCTGTTCTGTGAGTCGCTCGATAATCTCTGTGGCAATCAGTTGGCTGCGAGAAGGATCCAATGCAGACTCTGCGGCAATCTCCTCTTGTGCCTTCATCAACTCAGCCACCGTTGACTCGCTCTGCGACATAAAATTCTTCTCTGTCACATTCATGTGTTCCTTATTATATATTTTTGAGAGAATCTTATCAGCAGCGGCAGTATAACGCTTACGGAAAATAGCCTCTGCCTTTGCCTGATATTCCTCTTGTGATTTTTGCTCTACAGAGACAAGAGAGTCTCCATCACTCACCACGCCCAATTCCTCTGGACTATAGCCATCGTCTATCAAATCATCCGTAGCCGTTCTGGGAGCCGGTTTAACGAACTCTACTGGATTACTCTCCGGCATCATGTCAAAATAGAGAGCGATGACCAGTCCTGCAATAGCAACGGCAATGATTCCCGATATCAACGAACGGAAGGTGTTTCGTCTGCGATTGATACTGTCAAGCATATCTTTCGGAGTATTAAAACGATCTTCTGGAGCCTCGCTGACAGCTTTCTTCACCACATTACGAAGTTCCAGGGGCATGTCTGCTTGGTCGAAGATTCTCTGTAACAAACGACCGACAGAATAAATGTCACAACGGTTGTCGACAGTTCCATTGTTCATCACCTCAGGTGCCACGAACTCCTCCATTCCACCATAATACAACTGCGAGGGATTGCTCATCGAGAGATAATGAGATCCCACATGCGTTAACAATACAGCATTATCCCCTTTTCGCAGGAAGATAGTTTCTGGAGAATAGCACACGCCATACACACCTTGTTCATGTAGATAAGCCACCGCTTCCAACAACTGGCGAGTGAAATCCTCAATGAAATGAGGCTCAGCCACAATAGCCGGAGATTCGTTAAGAACATGTTTCAGTGGCTGATATTGTCCTTGTTCCATCTCCAGACGCACGATATCCTTTCCTTCTGTCTGAGGTCTGAAATGCAGAATATGCTGATTTGTGAGCGACGCATTCTGTTCACATTCCTTCTTCAGAGCCTCACAAAACTTGATATTATTATTCAGTTCCGGGGCGATATCCACCACACTACGATATTTTCCGTCAATCTGTTGACGGTAATAATCACCAATCGGCAGACGGGTCTTATTGAGTTTTCCGTCCTTACGTGATGCTAAGAGTTCTTCGTAATTCATAATTCAGTTCGTTTGGATGCGCAAAAGTAAGCATTTTATTTGAAAAAGGAAAATATTATCTCATCTTTCATGTTTAATTTTTAATTTTTTCGTACCTTTGCATCCGATTTACGTAAATTAGAATACAATGCCGGAAATATCTGTTCGCGGACTGGAGATGCCCGAGTCACCGATTCGGAAACTTGCGCCACTTGCCGCTGCTGCGAAAAAAAGGGGTACCAAAGTGTATCACCTGAACATCGGACAACCTGACCTGCCAACACCCAAGGTGGGACTGGATGCCTTGAAACAAATTGACCGAACCATCTTAGAGTACTCCCCTTCACAGGGTTATCTGAGCTATCGGGAGAAACTGGTCAGCTATTACGCAAAATATAACATCAATGTTACTGCCGACGATATCATTATCACGTCAGGAGGTAGTGAGGCAGTCTTGTTTGCCTTCCTCTCCTGCCTGAACCCTGGTGATGAGATCATCGTACCAGAACCAGCCTATGCCAACTATATGGCATTTGCCATCTCTGCAGGAGCGAAGATCCGTACCATTGCCACCACAATTGAAGAAGGTTTCTCCTTGCCAAAAGTAGAGAAATTTGAGGAACTCATCAATGACCGCACCCGTGCCATTATGATCTGTAACCCCAATAACCCGACAGGTTATCTCTATACCCGTCGTGAGATGCAGCAGATCCGTGACCTAGTAAAGAAATACGACCTGTATCTCTTCTCTGATGAGGTTTATCGTGAGTATATCTATACTGGATCCCCCTATATCTCTGCCTGTCATCTAGAAGGCATCGAACAGAATGTCATCCTCATCGACTCTGTCTCGAAGCGCTATAGTGAGTGTGGAATCCGTGTCGGAGCCCTTATCACAAAGAACGCTGAGGTCCGTAAGGCGGTGATGAAGTTCTGTCAGGCTCGTCTGTCTCCTCCCTTAATCGGACAGATTGTCGCTGAGGCATCATTGGATGCTCCTGAGGAATATTATCGTGATGTATACGACGAGTATGTGGAGCGTAGAAAGTGTTTGATTGACGGACTGAACCGTATTCCTGGTGTCTACTCACCCATCCCCATGGGGGCATTCTATACAGTTGCCAAATTACCTGTCGATGATGCGGAGAAATTCTGCCGCTGGTGTCTTGCCGACTTTGAGTATGAGGGTGAGACCGTGATGATGGCTCCCGCCGCAGGATTCTATACCACCCCAGGTGCTGGCATCAACCAGGTCCGTATCGCCTATGTGCTGAAAAAGGAAGACCTTGAGCGTGCGCTTGTCGTACTGCAGAAAGCACTGGAGACTTACCCAGGAAGGGTAATGGAATAATACGTGTGAAGGGTTATTGGTTAACGGTTAAGGATTGAACTTCCCATTATTCATAGCTAAGAGAATCTATTCCGACCAAGGTGACCATCGTAAGGTGAGCCGCCCAGCTATTCGTATAGCCACCATTGGTGTGGCTATCGGACTTGCCGTGATGATTATCACAGTGAGCGTGGTGATGGGCTTCAAGCATACCATCCGCGACAAGGTAGTGGGTTTCGGCAGTCACATCCAGGTAGAGAGTTTCATCGCCTCCCAGTCCGCGACACCCTATCCAGTCTGTATCGACGACTCTTTAAGAAACGTGCTGCAACGTATCGAGGGAATCCGTCATGTGAGTCGTTATGCGCTGACACAAGGTATTCTCAAAACGGACAATGACTTCCTCGGTGTCGTCTTCAAGGGTATCGGAGAGGATTATGACACCCATTTCCTGCAACAGAATCTCAAAGAGGGAAAGACACCTCAGTTCTCCTCCACGAAGAGCTCGTACCAGTTGCTTATCTCCAAAAGAATTGCCGATAAACTCGGACTGAAGGTCGGTGACCGTGTCTTTGCCTATTTTATCGATTATAATAATGTTAGAGCCCGTAAGTTTACGATTGCTGCCATCTATGAGACCAATATGACTCAGTTTGATGAAGCACTCTGCTTCACCGACCTGCCTATCCCTGTGAAACTCAACAACTGGGAGAAGGACCAGTGCAGTGGCGCGGAACTGCTTGTGAGGGATTTCAACCAGCTGGAGGCTACCGCCAATCTGGTAATAGAGAAAGTAAACCGTCATACAGACCGTAATGGAGAGATACTGACCTCCCATACCGTTCAGGAGAGCTACCCGCAGATATTCTCCTGGTTGTCACTGCTTGATATCAACGTATGGATTATCCTGGTCTTGATGGTCTTCGTCGCAGGATTCACGATGATCAGTGGTCTGCTCATCATCATCCTTGAACGGACACAGATGATAGGACTCCTGAAGGCACTGGGTGCCTGCAACAAGAGTATACGCCACACATTCCTGTGGTTTGCCACCTTTATTATCGGACAAGGGATGCTATGGGGAAATATCATTGGTATCGGCTTTATCCTATTACAACAACATACAGGGTTCATCCAGCTCGACCCCGCTAACTATTATGTCACGACAGCCCCGATGGAGTTGAACATCCCTCTCATCCTGCTGCTCAATGTGGCAACACTCCTCGTCACCCTCTTCGTCCTGATCGCCCCTTCCTTCCTTGTTTCCCGTATTCACCCGTCAAAATCAATGCGATATGAATAAATAACAAAAATTATTTGTATCTTTGCATATGAAAATGGCGAAACAAGAAATACAGACACTCGACACAAAAAACCAAGAATGGCAGCAGGCACTGCAAGTCATTCAATATACCCGACGCTCGCTCTTCCTGACAGGAAAGGCAGGTACGGGTAAGTCGACGTTCCTACGTTATGTGGCTCAGCATACCAAGAAGAAATATGTGATCCTCGCTCCGACGGGTATTGCAGCCATCAATGCCGGTGGACAAACCTTGCACTCGTTCTTCAAACTACCCTTCCATCCCTTACTGCCCAACGACTCACGTTATAACATCCGAAATATACGGAAGACACTGAAATATAGTGGTGATACCACAAAGCTATTGCGAGAACTGGAACTCATCATCATCGATGAGATTTCAATGGTGAGAGCAGACATCATCGATTTCATCGACAAAGTGCTGCGTATCTATTGTCGGAACATGCGGGTACCCTTCGGAGGCAAGCAACTGTTACTGGTGGGAGATATCTTCCAGTTGGAGCCCGTCATCAAAGAAGACGAATGGCGGTTGATGCAACCATTCTACGCCTCTGCCTATTTCTTCTCCGCCAAGGTATGGCAGGAGATGGAACTGGTGAGCATCGAGCTGCGGAAGGTGTATCGCCAGAGTGACACTCGTTTCATCGGACTGTTGGACCGCATCCGCCAGAACCAGACGACGGCAGAGGATTTAAGGGCAATCAACGAACGGCTGGACGCCTCTCCTAAGAAGGGGAAGAAAGAAGGAGCCCTCGCTATTACACTCGCCACCAGACGGGACACCGTAGATTATATCAACGACCAGAAACTAAAAGAGTTAGAGGGTAGGTCTTCTGTCTTTCAGGGTGTGATTAAAGGTGAGTTTCCCGAGACTTCCCTACCTGCTCCCATGGAGCTGGAGGTCAAACCCGGTGCACAGGTCATCTTTATCAAAAACGACAAAGAGAAACGCTGGGTGAACGGAACCTTGGGGGTCGTGATATACATCGATGAAGGAGAGGGTATCATCACGGTGGTTGACGAGGACGGACATGAATATGACGTAGAACGGGAGGTCTGGGAGAACATGCGTTATACATTCAATGAGAAAGAACAGAAAATCGAAGAGGAATTGTTGGGTACGTTCGTCCAGTTCCCTCTCCGATTAGCTTGGGCGATTACGGTACATAAGAGTCAGGGGCTGACTTTCCGTCAGGTGAAGATCGACTTCTCGGGAGGTGGTGCCTTTGCGGGTGGACAGACCTATGTCGCACTGAGCCGTTGTACCTCTTTAGAAGGTATCACCCTGACAGAACCCATCCGTCAGAGTGACATCTTCGTCAGGGCTGAGGTCGTCAGTTTCGCCCAACGCTATAATAACGGACAACTCATCCAACAGGCGATCTACGAGAGTAAGGCTGACAAAGAATACCACGAGGCGATGGAGGCTTTCGACCGTCAGGATTTCGATGCCTTCCTGCAACATTTCTTCGTGGCAATCCACAGTCGTTATGATATTGAGAAACCAACCGTCAAACGATTGATTCGCAAGAAGTTAGGCATCATCACTCAACTACAGCAAGAGGTGCGTGACATTCAAGAGAAGATGAGACAGAAAGAGGAGACGCTGAAGCGTCTCGCCGTTGAGTATGTTATTCTCGGCAAGGAGTGCGAGAAGGAACACATGCCAGAGGCGGCAATCCGTAATTACGAGAAAGCACTGGAGTTATATCCGGATGCGACAGAAGCGAAAAGAAGGATTAAGAAACTAAAAACGGTTAAAGGTTAAAGATATGATGATATTTCCCATAGCAAAAGTCAATCTGGGTCTGAATGTGGTGGAGCGCAGACCAGACGGTTATCATAACCTACAGACAGTATTCTACCCTGTACCCATCAAAGATGCCCTGGAGGTGTTCCCAATGGCAGAAGACTTCCCCTCTGTGGTTGACTGTGATATCAAAGTGACGAATATCCATGTGGAGGGTGACGAACAACGAAACCTGGTGGTGCGTGCCTATAACCTGCTAAAACACGACTTCCCTTCCCTTCCCCGTTTGCATGCCCATCTGTATAAGGGTATCCCCACACAGGCTGGGATGGGTGGTGGCTCCAGTGATGCATCCGCCATGCTGTTGTTGCTTAACGAACAGTTTCAACTGGGACTGACTCCCCAGCAACTCATCGACTATGCCGCACAGTTAGGAGCCGACTGTCCTATCTTCATTATGAACCGTCCAGCTTATGCGGAGGGTATCGGAGAACGCCTCACACCCATTGACCTCGACCTGAAAGGCTGGTATATGGCGGTGGTACGTCCTGACATCCCTGTACCTACCAAGGAGGCTTTCGCTCACATCACCCCACAGATGCCTAAGAAATGCTGCAAGGAGATTGTCATACAACCCATAGAGACCTGGAGAGAAGAACTGGTAAATGATTTCGAGGCAAGCGTCTTCACCGCTCACCCCGAACTTGCCACCATCAAAGAACAACTCTATCAACTCGGAGCCACCTATGCCGCCATGAGTGGAAGCGGCAGTGCCCTCTTTGGGTTGTTCAGGGAACATATTGATTTGAATAAGTACTTCCCCGACATGTTTACCACTTGTCTGGATTTATAGAATTGTATTTTACGGAGAAGCTTCTCAAGTAGGTTTTAAATTGGTATAAAAAAAAGAATGATTGTCTCACGACAATCAATCTTTCATTAACCTTAATAATCTAATACCATGAAAAACACACTGCAAATATAATAAATATGTTTATTACAAAACAAGTGTTGTTATAATATCTAATACCAATTTAACGTATTTTAATTAGTTATGGATTCCATTCAACATTTCTTAACCAAGAGCTTTCTTTTTTTTGCTCTTCATTAGCCAACTGATCCAGCGCGTCAGACTGCCTGAAGACCAGTCCAACGCCGGGAACCTCCATGAAATCAGCAATATATGGTTCATTGGGAATACTTAGATGTTTTGACACATCAACAGGGTTCCACGCTAACGAATAGCTCTCCACCCTGCTCTCTGGTGCATCCGTGCCATAGGTGGTAATCACACAAACCACCTGTTGACAACTGTCTACCGCCTCGCTGACAGGGAACAGACGCATCGACATCCTCATAGCGGGACTGACCTGAATAGTCAGTGACTCATCAGACAACGACAACATCTCGCTCTTACCGCCCAACTCATTATTGACCACCGCCTTCATACCAGAATCCATGAAATCGATGAAGTCCAGACGGTTATTCTCCGTCAGGTACGGCAGCAACCCATCAGGCATCCGCAGGAAGACATCACGCATCTTCTGCTGTGCCGCACAGGGGAAGGCTGTCACCATCAAGACAGCCATCAACAGCGTTTTATAAAAAATCCTCAGCACCATTCCTTAACCGTTAACCATTCATTATTATCCACGACCAGGACGGAGGTCCTTCACTCTGACAGCCTTACCCTCGCTGACAGGCAGAGAGCCTTTCTTCACGAGTTTGACACGTGGTGTCAGCAAGATTTCGTCCTTCAAGGCGCGCTGGATATCCTTCGTCATCTTCTGAAGCTCGGGATAGACATCCGTATTCAGTCCGTCCAGTTCCACTTCCACAGTCATGATGTCATTATCATCCTCTGTATCGAGTGTGATGAGGTAGTTGCTGCCCAAGCCAGGATACTGTACGAGGATTTTCTCCACCTGCATCGGGAACACATTGACACCCTTGATGATGAACATATCATCCGTACGTCCCTTGATACGGTCAATGCGACGATGCGTACGTCCACAAGGACACTCTCCGGGAATGATACGGGTAAGGTCACGGGTACGGTAGCGGAGGATCGGCATCATCGTACGGTCGAGGGTGGTGAGGATCATCTCACCAATCTCTCCGTCAGGTACCGGCTCCAAAGTGTCTGGATCAACAATCTCCAGGATGTAGTTGTCTTCCCACAGATGCATACCGTTCTGTTCCAGGCATTCGAAAGCGACACCGGGACCGTTCATCTCCGTCATACCAAACGAGTTATATGCTTTAACACCCAACAGGCGCTCGATGCGCTGACGCTGTTCCTCTGTATGAGGCTCCGCACCGATAAAGAGGGTACGCAACTTCGTAGAGCGTGGGTCTACGCCCTCCTCCTGGAACACCTCCGCCAGACGGATGGCATAGGATGGAATGGCATGCAGGCATGTCGTACCGAAGTCCTTGATAAACATAATTTGACGCTTGGAGTTACCAGCAGCGGCGGGAACGGTGGTGGCACCCAGCTTCTCTGCACCATACTGGAAGCCCAGACCACCTGTGAACATACCATAGCCGGAAGAGTTCTGGAACACATCCGTGTCACGGCAGCCCACCATATACATGTCACGGGCTATCATATTCGCCCATGAGTCGATGTCATGACGGGAATAAGTAACTACGGTGGGATGCCCCGTCGTACCACTGGTAGAATGGATACGGATGGCATCCTTCATATCACCACCCACCAGTCCGAAGGGATAGTTGTCACGCAGGTCCTGTTTCGTAGTAAACGGGATCTTACGGATATCCGCGATAGTCTGGATACTGTCAGGGGTGATACCCAAGTCACCCAGGCGTTTCTTATAGAAAGGTGACTTCAGGCTAATCTCAATCGACTTACGAAGTTTCTTCACTTGCAATGCCTCCAGTTCCTCACGGGGCATCGTCTCCAATTCTGGTTGCCAATACTGATTATTCATAATATTTAGTTCTTTTACAATTTCATTATATGGTCATAAGTAAGCGGCAGTCGTTTGCCGATACTTGTAGCTATCACACCACACTGTGTCTTCTCCTTCATCTCTGTCACCATCTCCGCCATCAGCTGTGCGTTGACATCATCCAGATGGGAGATAGGCTCGTCGATCACCAGGAAGTCAGACGGTTGCACAAGACTACGGATAAAGGCGACACGCTGCTGCTGTCCATGCGAGAGTATTCCCGCCTGGACATTCAATTTCTCAGCGATACCCAGCCGGTCAAACCACTGTTCAATCGTCGGTCGGTCAATATGCCGGGTGAGGTGGTTCTTGATCTCCACATTCTCCCATGCTGTCAGCTCAGGAAACAGGCGCATCTCCTGAAAGAGCATACTGACCTGGCGCTGACGGATGTCCACCCACTGAGATACAGAGAAGTCACGGATATCCTCCGCGTCATAGCATATCTGCCCTGTATAGTCGTGACGATAGCCTAACAGATAACTACAGAACGTGCTCTTCCCCTTCCCGCTCTTTGCCTCGACAAGATACACGTTTCCTTTCTCGAAACACACCTCCTTCTTCCATACGTCGGAAGTCAGACCGACACGTTGGGCAAAGACCTGTGGTAACACCTGATGAAGACTAATCTGTTGCATACCTTATTTATATTATTATTGATTTACTGAGCTGCGCCATCATCACGGCAGACAGTCCTGCCGTCTCTGTGCGCAGACGACTCTTTCCCAAATGGATGGAACGGAAGCCATGAGCCATAGCCTCCCGTACCTCATCAATGGAGAAATCACCTTCCGGTCCTATCAGGACCGTTACCTCCTCGTCGGCTGGCAAGTGCTGGAGCTCCTCATACAGATACGTACGCTCCACCTCCTCATAGCAATGGGCGATAAACCGGGCACCATGACGGTCAGCAGTAATGAAATCCTTCAGCGACACCATATCATGGAGTTCCGTCTTCCAAGCCTTACGACTCTGTTTCATCGCAGAGACAGCAATCTTATCGATACGTTCCGTCTTCACGACTTTACGCTCAGAGAACTTACAGTCGAGGAAGGTGATCTCGTCGACTCCTATCTCCACCGCTTTCTCCACCATCCATTCCATACGGTCCATCAGTTTGGTGGGTGCGATGGCAAGATGAATATGTCCTTTCCATGGACGCTCCTGTGGCAGTACCTCCCGTATGTCATACATACAATGATGGTTGGAAGCCACCGTCACTACGGCGCGGAAGAACTGTCCCTGACCATCCATCAGCATCATCTCGTCGCCAGCGGCAAGGCGAAGCACCCGCACGGCGTGGGATGCCTCATCGGCAGGCAGCTCATTCACTCGCGCCGCATCAGGAACATAGAAATACCTCACCTCTTTCATACACGCGCCTCTCTGACTCTTTCCTGCTGAGGATGGAACATCAAATAGAATAATAAGCCGATGACGATGGCATAGCCTGCGAAGATATACCAACAGGTGGACCATTCCACCTGACCATCCATCGTATGGGCATTCACGACAGCCTGTGCCGCCAACGAGCCAAATGTCGCACCGACACCATTCGTCATCAACATGAACAAACCCTGTGCACTGGAGCGTAAACCAGGATCCGTAGATTGATTCACATACAGGGAACCACTGATATTGAAGAAATCGAAAGCGACACCATAGACGATCATAGACAGCACGAACATCCACACACCACTACCCGGGTTACCCATTCCCAGAAGTCCGAAACGGAAGAACCAGGCGACCATCGCTATCAGCACAACCCGTTTGATACCAAAGTGTTTCATGAAGAACGGGATGAGCAGGATACAGAATGTCTCACTGAACTGCGAGATGGAATAGAGTATCAGCGGATATCTCACCCCAAAGGAGTCCGCATACGCTGGGACACGCTGGAAATGATTGATGAACGGTGTGGCGAAACCATTGGTGATCTGCAGACAGACACCTATGAACATAGAGAATATCAGGAATACCGCCATAGACCTCTTCTTAAACAAGACAAAAGCCTGTAGTCCGAAAGTCTCCACAAAAGACTGTTTCCCACGATTGCCGTTCACAGGACACGATGGCAGTGTGAAGGCATAGAGAAACAATAACAGGCTCAACATTCCACTGACGAGGAACTGATGGTACGTGTGCTCATAATCCAGGATATCGACCAGCCACATCATAGCGATGAAACCGATGGTCCCAAACACACGGATGGGCGGGAAAGTCCTCACCGGATCCATCCCCTCCTTCAACAATGCGTTATAAGAGACGGAATACGACAAGGCGAGTGACGGCATATAGAAGGCAACACTCATGCTATACAACCCAAACAAAACGGGGAAGGCAGCATGCGTACCTTCTTGTTGTCCGTAGAGCCCTGTCAGGATCATAAAGACACCTGCCATCAGATGACAGAAGCCATACAACCGCTGGGCAGGTATCCACCTGTCGGCGACAATACCCATCAGCGTTGGCATAAAGAGAGACACAAAACCCTGCATGGCAAAGAAAGAACCGATATGATGACCCATCCCCAACTCCATGAGATGAAGTCCCATACACGTCAGGTATGCCCCCCATACACCAAACTGCAGGAAGCTCATCAATGCCAAACGTACTCTCAGGTTCATTGTCTTTATATGATAGGTTCTTTATGATTCCAAAGGGTTAATGCCCCCTCCTCATTTTCGCATAGTCTTAAACGACTGCTTGTCCACTCTGTGAACGGCAGCTCCTTTGTCAGAGGGTAATAGTCTACCACCTTGCCGTTGCTGACCTCCACGACTTGTTGAGTCAGTACCGTTCCCTGGACGGTCTGCAGCTCCGGACAAGCTATCTTTCTTATTCTCGTCATTGGGTTTGGGCTCATCTTTCTTCTCTTTTGAATGGAAGCGAATCAATTGTATCTGACTGATGAACAACATCTTACGCACCTCATTGGCACGGTCGTTGTTGTTCAGATATATAAATCCGCGCAGTTCCTTCAGCGTTCCCTCACGGTTCTCGGGGATACGGATCTGCGACTGTCCCGTCATATTGACATGACTGACGGTCTGCGTCGTACTGTCATTCTCATATTTGGCGACCAGACAAACCACAACGTCACGGGAACCACTCTGATAGATGAAGTCAGACATAAACTGGAACATGAAAGAGTCACCTTTATAATAGGAGGTGTCTGCCTTCACATAGATATCATAACGGTTTGTCGTCGGCATGGGCAGCAAGAGTACGTCTGTCTCGTTCTGCCACACATTCGCCGTATCACCCACCGTGCTGTATGCCGAATACTTATTGAGGTCACCTACAGAGGCGCCTAGTGCCTTCGCCTCGTCATTCAGACGTTCCTTCACATGCTGGTAGATGCCCTTCAGGCGCTCAGCATGAGAATAGTAATAGACCAGAGAGGAGTCGAACTCCGCCTCCGTGACATCATGTTTCTTGAGGACGGCGTGGAAAAAAGCGTTTTTATCGTAATAATTCTCCTCACTGTTCCTGTAACTCACCTCATTCGCCATTGCCTGTGCCACATGATAGTCATATAGGATATCCTCCAGTTCTCCGGGTTGGATGAACTCCGAAGGAACAGTAGGCTTACAGCCTATCATGACAAGCATCAATATGACAATGGGCAGACTATTCCTCATGAGTTTTCTCCTTCTTATAAGTAATCTCTATCTCGCTGATCTCCTTACGATAGAAGAGCAACAGCAGGACGACACCTACAGATATCGACGCATCAGCGAAATTAAAGATAGGACTGAAGAACACAAACTCGTTTCCTCCCACCATCGGCACCCAGTCAGGCCATGTCGTCACGATCAACGGAAAGTAGAACATGTCCACCACCTTTCCCATCAAGAATGGCGCATAACCTGTTCCGAAGGGTACGAAATAAGAGGTGTAGAACGCTGAGGAAGCGTTGAAAATCAACCCGTAGAACATCGAGTCGAAGATATTACCTGCGGCACCAGCCATCACCATCGCCAGACAAACGATATAACCGAAGCGTACAGGTTTCCTGACCTGTCGCGCGATATACCAGCCGAGGATAGCCACAGCGACGACACGGAAGATAGAGAGCACGAGCTTAGAGCCTATCTCCATCCCATACGCCATTCCGTTATTCTCGATAAACACGATCTTAAACCATGAGAAAATCTCGATTTGCTCGTGAAGAGTCATATTGGTCTTCACCCAAATCTTGATAATCTGGTCGACAACAAGGATTGCCATTACTATTGCAACGGCAATCCATCCGCGTTTAGCGATATTCTTACTCTCCATTTATTTCTTGCCTGCCATCTTCGACTCCACACTCAAAGTAGCATGGGGAACGGCACGCAGACGTTCTTTTGGAATCAGCTTACCTGTGATACGGTCGATGCCATAGGTCTTATTCTCAATACGTACCAAGGCAGCCTTCAGTCCCTGAATGAATTTCTGCTGTCGTGATGCCATCTGTATCAACTCCTCCTTCGACTGGGTCACGCTACCCTCTTCCAATGCCTTGTAAGTGGGAGATGTGTCATCCACGTCGTTAGAGTCCTTATTCATTAGGACATTCATCATTTGGTCATAGTCACGCTTGGCTAATGCCAGTTTCTCATTAATTATCTGACGGAACTCTTCCAGCTCCTCATCAGAATAACGTGTTTTTTCTGCCATAATAATCAGGATTTAGTTATTTTGATATTCAATTTAAACTCGTCAAAGTCCACTTCCACGCCCTCGTTAGGAGCAATCGTGATATCATCCGCCAACACCTGTGTCTTGATATAGTCACCATATCCTGCCACCGCCTTCAGGATCTCCTCGTTTGGAGCCAGAGTGATATGGATGCGGTCAGTAATCTCCAGACCGCTGTCCTTACGGATGTTCTGTATACGGTTGATAATCTCACGAGCCATACCCTCCTGTCTCAGCTCATCAGTGAGCTCCACTTCAAGAGCGACAGTCAAGTTACCCTCATTTGACACAAGCCATCCTGGGATGTCCTCACTGATAATCTCCACATCCTCGGTTAGAATTTCTATAGGATCTACAGAATCTATAGGAACTATAGTGAGTCTGCCATTGGCTTCCAGCTCGGCGATCTGTTCTTGAGAGAGGGTATCGACGGCAGCGGCAACACTCTTCATCATCTTACCGAACTTCTTACCCATAGTGCGGAAGTTACACTTCACTTTCTTCACCAGGATACCGGTGCCCTCCACGAATTTCAGCTCCTTCACATTCACCTCATGCATGATCAGGTCTTTCACTGCCTCGATATGACGTTTCTGCTCTTCTGTGGCAGGAATCATCATACTCTGCAGCGGCTGGCGCACCTTGATATTCACCTTACGGCGCAGGGCAAGAACCATTGACGTGATCTTCTGTGCCATCTCCATACGTGCCTCCAGATCCTCGTCAATCATCGACTCATCAGCTACAGGGAAGGCATCAAGATGCACACTGTCCTTTTCACCGCCCAGGTCAACGTAGAGCTGATCGGCATAGAACGGTGCGAATGGCGCCAAGAGTTTTGAGATCGTCATCAGACAGGTATAGAGGGTCTCATAAGCAGAGCGTTTGTCATCACTCATCTCCTTACCCCAGAAACGCTTACGGTTCAGGCGCACATACCAGTTCGACAGGTCATCATTGACAAAGGAGTCAATCAGTCGACCAGCACGTGTCGGGTCGTAATTCTCCAATTCTGCCGTCACCTTCTTGATGAGGGTGTTCAATGAGGAGAGAATCCATCGGTCAATCTCCGGACGTTCTGTTTGTTGCTCTACAGCAACTGACGGGACAAAACCGTCCACATTGGCATACAAGGCAAAGAAGCTGTATGTATTGTATAATGTCCCGAAGAACTTACGACGTATCTCATCCACACCCTCAGGATCGAACTTCAAGTTATCCCAAGGTTCTGAGTTTGTCATCATATACAGACGTACGGCGTCCGAGCCGTATTTCTCTATCATCTCAAACGGATTCACCACATTACCCACATGCTTGGACATCTTATTACCCTTCGCATCCAGGACCAGTCCTGAGGAGATCACATTCTTGAAGGCGACAGAGTCGAAAATCATCGTGGCGATAGCATGCAGGGTAAAGAACCATCCACGAGTCTGGTCCACACCCTCATTGATGAAATCGGCAGGGAATGCCTTATTCTTGTCGATAGCGTCACGATTCTCAAAAGGATAGTGAATCTGGGCGTATGGCATAGAGCCGGAGTCGAACCACACGTCAATCAGGTCGCTCTCACGCTTCATCGGTTTGCCACTCTCACTCACCAACATGATATAGTCGACATAGGGACGATGGAGGTCTATCTTGTCATAGTTCTCCTGAGACATGTCACCAGGTACAAAGCCCTTGTCCTTCAGAGGATTAGAGGTCATAACACCTGCTTTGACAGCCTTCTCTATCTCGTTATAGAGTTCCTCCACAGAACCGATACAGATTTCCTCACCTTCCTCTGAGCGCCAGATGGGAAGAGGTGTACCCCAGAAACGACTACGTGACAGGTTCCAGTCATTCAGGTTATCGAGCCAGTTACCGAAACGTCCCGTACCTGTTGACTCAGGCTGCCAGTTAATCGTCTTATTCAGTTCACTCATGCGCTCCTTCTTTGCCGTGCTCTTGATAAACCACGAATCCAACGGATAGTAGAGCACAGGCTTGTCTGTACGCCAGCAGTGAGGATAGTTATGCACATGTTTCTCGATCTTGAACACCTTATTCTGTGCCTTCAGGTCCATGCAGATGGAGATATCCAGTGTCTCATCCTTGTCTGTCAGTGTCTCGTCATAGGCATTCTTCACGTAACGTCCCGCAAACTTGTTCCACTCGTCGACATTGACATAGTTCTTCACGAAGTCCGGGTCAAGGTCTTCGATAACGAAATATTTACCCTGCAAGTCGACCACAGGACGCTCCGCACCTTTCTTGTCAATCAGTACGATAGGACAGATTCCTGCCTTCTTAGCCACGAAGGCATCGTCGGCACCGAAGTTGGGAGCGATATGCACGATACCGGCACCATCCTCTGTCGTCACATAATCACCGGGGATCACCTTAAACGCGTCACCCATAGGTTTGATGGCTGGCATCAGTTGCTCATACTCCATTCCCACGAGATCTGTGCCTTTATAGCGGGCGATGATACGATAAGGTATCATCTTCTCACCTTTCTTATATTCTGGCAGCTCACCACCATCAGTGATGGCGCCCTCGGCAGGAAGATAAGCATTGAGACGCGCCTCGGCAAGTACCAATGTCACCTTGTCGGCAGTATAAGGATTATACGTCTGCACAGCCACATAGTCGATCTTCGGTCCCACGCAAAGCGCAGAGTTAGCGGCAAGCGTCCATGGTGTCGTCGTCCATGCGAGGAAATAGGGTGTTCCCCACTCCGTCATCTCTGGTTTCGGATTCTTCATCTTGAACTGTGCCGTACAGGTGGTATCCTTCACATCACGGTAACAACCTGGCTGGTTGAGCTCATGGGAAGACAGTCCCGTGCCGGCGGCAGGAGAATAAGGCTGGATAGTATAGCCTTTATAAAGCAGTCCTTTCTGATAGAACTGTTTCAGCAACCACCAGAGGGTCTCGATATACTTGTTGTCATAGGTGATATACGGATGATCCAGGTCGACGAAGTAACCCATCTTCTCGGTCAGCTCACGCCACTCCGCCGTGTACATCATCACATTCTCACGACACTTGAGGTTATAATCCTCTGTGGAGATATAACGCTCCGACTCCTTGTTGTCAATGTCCGCCTTTGTGATACCAAGCTCCTTCTCCACACCCAGCTCTACAGGCAGTCCGTGGGTGTCCCACCCAGCCTTGCGGTGTACCTGATAGCCACGCATGGTCTTATAACGGTTGAAGGTATCCTTGATGGAACGTGCCAATACATGATGAATGCCAGGATGACCGTTAGCCGAGGGAGGTCCCTCAAAGAACACAAACTGAGGACAGCCCTCACGCTCCTCTATAGAGCGAAGGAACACATTCTTCTCCTTCCACATCTGCAGGATGTCATTGTTCACCTGCGTCAAGTTCATACCGCCATGTTCGGCGAATCTCTTTCCCATAAATTTATCTTATTTTTCTTTACTTTTTCCTTACTTCTTAATTTTAATGCGCAAAGTTACAAATAAAAAATGAAATAACAAACAACTTTTGTCATAATTATATTAACGAAAGATATGTTTATCTTACTAACTAATTGGTTGAGAACTAATTAGTATAAAGAGCCAATACTTCGGTGGCAGAATCCAAGACACGGAAACGCTGATCGGTACGAATACCCACCAGCCACACGACCTGGTTATCCGCATCTGTGACAACCAGCTGACGACGTTTCTCAAATAATGTCATCTTACGGTCTGTCATCAGGTCGCTTAACAGTTTTCGTCCCTCCATACCGTATGGCTGCATCACATCGCCTTCCTCTACTCTCCTGACCGTCAAAGGGAAACGTACCTTTGAGGCATCAAGCGTGGCGACGGTTGCTTCTTTCGATATCCAAACAGGTTCTTTCTTCACCGAGAGTCTCGTCAGATCGTTTAGGACATAGGTACCTTCCTCCGGAATCCGCAACGGTTTCATCGGTTTCAACGATGGTTCAACGAGCAGTCTCTCCCGGTCGACCAACAAGTCATAGCCTTCCGGAGAGGAGAAGACACGACCTGTCTCCGCTACCATCATCTGTCTTACTTGCGTCCCGTTGAAACCGTATTGTTTTGCCCATTGGTGTATTATATATTCACTTGAACCGTATTTCTTTAAACTGTTAATTTCTAAGGTTTTAACACCAATATACTTATTTGCAACAGCATCTAACACCTGTTGTGCTTCTACCAAATTTTCCGCTGTACGCTGTATATTCTCAGCAACGGCAGGATTCAACTCCTTTAACAACGGCAGCACCTTCAAGCGAACCACATTACGCTGCACGTCCGCCTCCAGATTGGTGGAGTCCGTCACATACTCCTGACCTTTTGTTTTCAGGTACACCTCAATCTCCTGTCTTGAGACACACAACAACGGACGGAGAATATGACCATTCCGAGGCCGGATCCCCGTCAGTCCCCTTAAACCTGTGCCGCGAACCAGATTCAGCAAGACTGTCTCCACCGTGTCATCCCGATGATGCGCCACACAGACACCTGCCGCCCCGATATCCTCTTTTAGCTGTTCAAAATAGCGGTATCTGAGTTCTCGTGCTGCCATTTCAACGCTCACCTTATGAGTCTCTGCATACGTCAGCGTGTCAAAATGGATACGATGAAATGGGATGTTTTTCTGTTGACAAAGATGCTCACAGAACTGTTCGTCCCTATCCGACTCCGTCCCACGAAGATGGAAATTACAATGAACAGCATGAGTTTTATAGCCCATTTCATCGAGCAGCAATAGCAAGGCGACACTATCCGCACCACCACTTAACGCAACAAGATATAACTCATTAACATCAAGAAGTTTATGTTTTCTGATATAATCTTTTACTTTACTCAACATAGAGTACTAATCCCTTCAAATATTCTCCTTCCGGATGGTAGATATTAATAGGATGATCGGCAGGTTGGTGTAACTGATGCAGGACACGTACCTTACGCTTGGCAAGTGCCGCCGCCGTGAATACCGCATTACGGAAATGATCTTTCGTCACCACCTGTGAACAAGAGAACGTAAAGAGGATGCCACCCTTCTCTATCTTCTCAAAAGCCTTCTGATTCAAACGGGTATAGCCTTTCAGTGCGTTATGCAGGGCACCACGGTGCTTGGCAAACGCCGGAGGGTCAAGGATGATGAGGTTGTAACCCGATTCTGCTTTCTCCAAGAACTTAAAGGCATCCTCACAATAGGCTTCATGGCGGGCATCACCAGGAAAGTTCAAAGAGACATTCTCTTTCGTCAATGCTATCGCCTTCGCTGAGCTGTCGACAGAGTGTACCAGTTCCGCTCCGCCACGCATGGCATAGAAAGAGAACCCACCCGTATAACAGAACATATTCAGCACACGTTTCCCTTTGGCATATTGCTCCAACAACGAGCGATTCTCCCGCTGGTCCACGAAAAAGCCAGTCTTCTGTCCTCTAAGCCAGTCGACACGGAATTTCAACCCGTTCTCCAAGGCGATATTATCGTCGCTGCCGCCATAGAGGAACCCGTTCATGTCATCTTCCGTCATAAAAGGCAAGGTCGTCTCACTCTTATAATAGATATGGGAAACACGCGAATCCATCACTTTCACAAGTGCTTTCGCCACCTCCTTACGCATCAGGTGCATACCGATGGAATGGGCTTGCATCACAGCCGTTTGTCCATAGACATCAATGATCAAGCCAGGAAGATTGTCTCCCTCGCCATGTACCAGACGGTAGGTGTTGTTCCGTGGGTTATCGGCGATACCGATGGCAAGACGCATCTGCAATGCCGACTGCAGACGGGAGAACCAGAAATCATCATCGATCTCCACGTCAGAGAAAGTCAGGACACGAACAGCGATAGAACCTTGCTGATAATGTCCGACAGCGATGAAATCGCCCTCATAAGTGACAACACGCACCAACTGACCTTCCTGAACCCCATCCTCTATCTGTTGGATGGCACCAGAAAAGACCCACGGATGAAAACGCCTCAGGCTCTCATCCTTCCCCTTCCGTAACTGTATCTTTTTGTACATGATCATTTTCTACTTTTATCAATTCATAATCACCGGTCTCTTCCAATCGAAGCAGTTCCTCATAGAGCAAGACACAGGTCCATGCGTCTGTCGCCGCATAGTTCTTCTGTTTGTCCGTCAACAGGTCCGCTTCCCAGTTAGAGAGCTGGTCACGCTTGCTGATCCGTTGTCCGAAGAAATTAGCGAAAAGCTTCTGGAGACTCATATCCTCCACCCCTATCTCCTTTACTTTGTCCTGTAAGTCAATGAAGCTCCCACGGATGAAATCGCCACGCTTGGCAAGCATCATCAGGTCGTCATGAAGCGACAGTCCTATTTTGGGGACCTTGGTGTCCTCGAGGAATCTTTTGATGGAGGAAGACAAACCAATCTGGTTGAGACGGAACAAAAAACAAGTGTCATGTGTGGCTACTTGGAGAAGAGCGACTTGATTAATTTTTCCTTTCTTAAAAGACGGACGTGTCTCTGTGTCAATGCCAAGGATAGGTTGTGTCAGCAAATAATCCACAGCCTTCTCCGCCTCTTTTTCTGTGATAACGACAATGATACGTCCCTCAAAAAGTACTCTTGGAAGGGCTGCTATTTTCGACTTGTCATATCGACTATATAAAACCTTTTTCATCAAACTTTTGTTTTCAACGTGCAAAAATACAAAAAAAAGACGATTTTATGGCGATTTCTGATTTTTTTCAATTACTTTTGCACATTATTTAAATTATTATGGCAAAGAAAAAGAAGACAAGTACCGCCTCATCATTTAAAGAGGCTATCGGTATTGACAAGATATTCCACAACGAGCGACTGAACTTTTTTCTTGGTTTCTTGTTGCTGCTGGTGTCTTGTTATATGATATGGGCATTCATCTCCTATCTGACGACAGGGGCTGCTGATCAGAGTATGATCGAGGAGCCGCGGGAAGGGGAAGTGTTAAATCAAAACGGTGAGTTCCAGAACGCATGCGGTTCCATGGGAGCCTATTGTGCATGGTTCTTCGTCAAGCGTTGTTTCGGATTATCCGCCTTTCTGATACCCGTCTTCCTCCTGCTGGTCTCCGTCAATTTGATGAGAGCCTATAAGGTGAACCTGTTGAAATGGTTCCTGGGAATCGCTATTGTCACGATATGGCTGTCTGTCACGATGGCAAAATTCGCGACCCCGTTCTTTACGGATGCCCATTTCAACCCAGGTGGAGACCATGGCTTGGCGATCTGCGAGACTATACAAGGATTACTAGGTGCCCCAGGACTGACTTTCTTGCTGGGTGTCACTGCCATCGCATTCCTCATCTATCTCAGTGCTGAGACCATTTTCATCATCCGCAAGATATTCAACCCCCTGCGCTATCTGAAGAAGATACCGATGGAGATACACATCGGCAAAGGCGACACTGAGGAGGGCAAACAAGAAATAGAGACTTTAGAGGATCCTACGGTCTTCGATGACCCGCAGGAACAAGTGGTGGAGTTCGGTCCAGAGAATGACACCCCCGAGGAAAAAGAGCCGCAACACGTATCCGTTGTTGAGAAGAAAGACACCGTCATGGCTGACGACATCATCCCATCCGTTGAGGATGAGTCAGGTGTTGAGATGACTGTTGACACAGGAATGAAGGAGGAGACTGCTGACGGTAAGGATCTTGTAGGCGACTATGGTGACATCTCCACACCTTACGATCCGAAACGTGACCTGGAGAACTACCATTACCCGACCCTCGACCTGTTGAAGAAATACGATAACGACGGGAAGCCTTATATCGATATGGCAGAGCAGACCGCCAACAAGAACCGTATCGTGGACGTGCTGCGTAACTTCGGTGTGGAGATCAGCAGTATCAAGGCGACAGTAGGTCCCACCATCACACTTTATGAGATCACACCAGCACCCGGTGTACGTATCTCCCGCATCCGTAACCTGGAAGACGACATAGCACTGAGTCTTTCCGCCTTGGGTATCCGTATCATCGCCCCTATCCCTGGAAAGGGCACGATAGGTATTGAGGTTCCAAACGCGAAACCCAGTATCGTCTCGATGGAATCAATCCTTAACTCGAAGAAGTTCCAAGAGTCTAACATGGACCTTCCCTGTGCCGTCGGTAAGACAATCACCAACGAGGTCTTCATGTTCGACCTTGCCAAAGCGCCCCACCTGCTGGTGGCTGGTGCCACAGGACAGGGTAAGTCTGTTGGCTTGAACGCCATCATCACCTCTTTATTATATAAGAAGCATCCCGCAGAATTGAAGATCGTACTCGTCGACCCGAAAAAAGTGGAGTTCAGCATCTATTCCTCTATCGACAAGCACTTCCTGGCGAAAGTACCGGAAGAGGAGGCAGACCCCATCATTACCGATGTCACGAAAGTGGTACGCACCTTGAACTCTCTGTGTAAGGAGATGGATACCCGTTATGACCTGTTGAAGATAGCGCAGGCTCGTAATATCAAGGAGTACAATAAGAAATTCATCGACCGACAGTTGAATCCCAATAACGGACATCGCTTCATGCCATATATTGTCGTCGTCATCGATGAGTTTGGTGATTTGATCATGACGGCAGGAAAGGAAGTGGAGCTTCCTATTGCCCGTATCGCCCAGTTGGCGCGTGCCGTCGGCATCCACATGATTATAGCGACCCAGCGTCCTACGACGAATATCATCACTGGTACCATCAAGGCGAACTTCCCCAGTCGTATCGCTTTCCGTGTTGGTGCCATGATTGACTCCCGCACGATTCTTGACCGTCCTGGTGCCCAGCAGTTGATTGGTAAGGGTGACATGCTTTATCTCAACGGTGGTGAACCCGTGCGTGTACAGTGTGCCTTTGTTGACACACCGGAGGTAGAACGCATCAATCAGTTTATTGCCCAGCAACAAGGATATCCCACAACCTTTGAGCTGCCTGAGCCTGATATGCCAGACGATGATATGGGAGAGTCCGCCGATGTGGATATGCAGCACCTTGACCCGATGTTTGAGGATGCTGCCCGTCTGATCGTCATCAACCAGAGTGGTTCGACGAGTCTCATCCAACGGAAGTTCGCCATTGGCTACAACCGTGCAGGTCGTCTGATGGATCAGTTGGAGAAGGCTGGCGTGGTAGGCGCTGCTCATGGTTCTAAGCCTCGTGAGGTATTGATACAAGATGAGAATAGTCTGGATAATCTTTTAAGTCAATGGAGAAGATAAGAATAAGGATAACAGGTGTATTACTGCTCTTGGCAGGAGCGATATACGGACAGAATGCCCAACAGGTTCTTGACAAGACTGCCAGTGTCGTCTCTAACAAAAGCGGTGTGGAGGCTTCGTTTACCATCAGCAGCAAACAGTATGGTAATACGAATGGCACCATCGCTATTAAGGGACGTAAGTTCCATGCGGACACCAATGAGGCGACGGTATGGTTTGACGGCAAGACCCAATGGACGTATGTCAAGCAGAACGACGAGGTGAATGTCAACAATCCCACTGCCGCCGACCTACAGGCTATCAATCCCTATAATTTTATATATATGTATAAGCAGGGATATGCCTTCTCGATGTCGACCAGCGGGAACAGCTATGTCGTCACACTGAAAGGGAAAGACAAAGGGGTGAGTGAGATGGTCATCACCATTCATAAGCAGACCTATGTCCCTACTCAGATCCGCATGCTTCAGAACAAGCAATGGACAACCATCAAGGTGTCTAACTTCAGGACGGCGAAGCTCTCCGACAGTATTTTCCGCTTTAACCCCAAGTCCTATCCTAATGCAGAGGTCATAGACCTGCGATAGTTGATAGATGATAGTTGATAGTTGATAGATGATAGTTGACAGGTGATGGATAAGATACAACTGTATTTCTTGTTACGTAAGAACAAGAAGCTAAGCGAGAAACGTAACGTGATGTTTGAGGCAAACCAGTATGGCAAGTTCTTTGCCTATCTGGGATTTGCGTTCTTCGTGGTCTACTTCATCGCCATCGGTACTTTTTTAGGATGGGCGGCAGTAAACGAGGATGAGTATCAGTTGCTGTTTGTCACTCTCCCATTCATCCTGCTCTTGGACTTTTTCGGACGTTTCATGACGCAACAGACACCCGTCATGCTGGTAAAGCCCTACCTCTTGATGCCTGTCAGCAAATACACAGCTATTGAATGCTTCCTGGTATCACAGCTCTTCGATGTCAGCAACCTGACATGGATGGCATTGTTCCTGCCTTACACCTTTATCTGTGTCTGTGGCAACATGACCCTCATACAAGGATTTGCCATGTTGCTGTTGCTCCATCTGATGATCCTGACCAACAGCCAGTGGTACCTGCTGGTACGGACACTGGTTAACAAGAGTCTCTACTGGTGGGCTTTGCCTGTTGCCTTCTACGGTTCTGTCATCCTGCCCTTCTTTTTTCTGTCTGACCGTTCCGTCGAGAAATACTTCGATAAGATATTCGATTTCATCGAGGAGTACGCCTTCTCATGGTATGCTTTCGTCCTTTTCATAGTCCTTTTCATCATCTTGTTCCTCATCAACCGCAAGCTGCAGATGCACCTCGTCTATGATGAGATATCCAAGCATGAGAGGACCAAGATGAAGCATGTCTCTGAGTTCGCGGCTCTCAACCGCTTCGGACAGATTGGTGAGTATCTCAAACTGGAGATCAAGAGTACCATGCGAAACAAAGCGATCCGTACCCGTTTCCTACAAGGTGTCGTCATCATCACTATCCTCTCCCTGATGATCGCCTATACCGATGCTTATACGGGAGGTTTTGCCCGTAACATGTGGTGCCTGTACTGTTTCGTATTCTTCGGAGCTGTCAATTTGGTGAAGGTAATGGGACCTGAGGGGAACTACATCGACCTCCTGATGGTCCATGAGGAGAATATCCTTACCTTGTTGCGTGCCAAGTATTATTTCTACTGCGCCATCGTACTGCTTCCCTTTATCCTGCTCCTCCCCCCTATCATCTCAGGGAAGTTCTCGTTGTTGATGGTTCTCGCTTATCTGTTGATAACCACAGGACCAGAATATTGTCTGCTTTTCCAACTTGCGATATGGAACAAGACCACCTTGCCCTTGAATGACAAGATAACTGGTAAGAACCAATTTGAGAACAAGCTCCAACTGATCATAGAACTCATCGTGTTCTTCGTACCTGTTGCCCTGGTACTCATTCTTCAGGCAATATTCAACGATACGGTAGCCTATACTGTCATGATTGTCATCGGACTTGCATTCACCCTTGCCACACCCTATTGGATGCGGAATATCTACCAGAGAATGATGCGTCACCGCTATGAGAACCTGGAGGGCTTCCATTCTACGAGGTAGAGATAATGAGAAAAATAACAAAAGATAAGATATGTATTTCACAGGTATTATCATAGCCATCTGCACATTTCTGACTATAGGGATATGGCATCCCATCGTCATCAAGACTGAATACCACTGGGGTACTCGTCCCTGGATTGTATATCTGATCATCGGACTCGTCTGTATCATTGCGGCATTGTTTGTTGAGAACACGATCGTTTCCGCTATTATCGGAGTCTTCGGCGCCTCTGCCCTATGGGGTATTGGTGAACTGTTCTCTCAGAAGAAACGCGTACAGAAGGGATGGTTCCCGATGAATCCGAAGCGTCGTGACGAATATCCTCCGATTGACAAGGACGAGACGCTCTGTCCCATACATCATGGCAAGAGTATTTACGCTATTGAGGAAGACGATGAAAACACTGCTGATACAAGTCGGTAAGACCGTCAATAAGCATTTCGTAGCGGGTATTAATGATTATGTGGAGCGCGTCAATCACTATATGCCCTTCGAGCTTATGACCATTCCTGAGCTCAAGAACACCAAGAACCTCTCTGAAGACCAACAGAAGCAAGCGGAGGGTGAACTGATCCTCAAGATACTGCAACCCT
>JAEEGH010003216.1_pt1 | contig 43238 bp, 19 predicted proteins | sample 9134181 | NCBI WGS metagenome assembly JAEEGH01 (sample SAMN16246544, study PRJNA631951) | gut metagenome | biome: gut microbiome; feature: rumen; material: DP-attached | host: Bos | place: Iran: Karaj | collected 2018-10 | reverse complement strand
CCACCTGGTTCTCTCCGGCAATGGAATAGCTGCTGCCGTTAGTGTATCTCGATCCCCCACCGACGTTGGATACATTGTACCCGGTTGCCATATCCGCACTGTACACCTTGTCGGCGTTGGGGTCGGTCAGATAGGCGCATTTGGCCCAGTAGGGCTCGATGGTGATGGCCGTCACCCCTTCAGGCACATCCCAGTAGGCGCCTTGGTTGAAGATGCGATTGCTGCCGCCGGTGCCATAGAGGTCTTTGTTGGTGCAGTTGCGGTCGGCAAAGTTATATCCACCCCAGGCGTCTGATGTGGTGAAGCTGCCTGGTGTACCGCCTGTGATGCTGACGATCTTCCAACCTGTCACCACGCGGTTGCCGTTGTAGTTTTTGGTACCCACGTCGTTGTAGTAGGGCAGCTGCACCTTGTAGTAGTTGAAGTTGAAGTGTGCGGTGTCCTTGTCGGTGATGATGAGTGTGGTGTCGGAGGTGGTGATGGTGGCGCCAGTCGGTGCATTATAGACGGCACCGTTGCCCTGCTGGATATGTACAGCAAGGGTTCCCAGTTTGCCGCCCTGGTTGCGCGGCTTGCCAGTGACAGCATGTGCGGCGTCGATGTTCACCACCGATGGGTATTTGCCCTGCTGCATCAATACCGGATATGGATGGTCGCTGCCAATGCTGTCGGGCAGCAGCACCCATTTCAGCATATCGCTGCCGCTGTAGGTGCCTGTGGCCCACCAGCCGGCCAGCTCGCGACGGCCGTTGAGGAGGTGACGGTAAAACTCAAAACGCTGCAGAAAACGGTCCTCGGCACCCAGGGCGCAGTTGTAGGCGACGCCCGTTGGTTGCACATACGGGGCTTCGAGACGAAAATAGTTGAAATTGCTCACACCGGTGTTGCCGGCATTAGATATAGGTGTGCCGCCATAGACAGGCGAGATGGTGGTGCCGCCGGTGATGTCGCCGTAGAACATACAGGCGAAGACCATTGTCTTTTGATTGTTATTGGCGGCTGTGGTGGCCACATTGTTGTAGCCCACGATTCCGCCGACGTTGGTGCCGCCGGTGATGTCGGCGTAGGAGTAGCAGTTGACCACGCGGGCAGTGCCGTCAAGAAAGCCCACCAGTCCTCCTGTGTAGCCAGTGCCACCCACAGCGCCGCCGAGGATGCCCACGTTGTAGATGCGGGCCGCGCCGCTGGCTTCGCAGGCTATGGCGCCGGTGACACCGACGTGGCCGCTGATGGCCACATCGTCGAGCACAAGGTTCTTCACCGTGCCGGTGAGGTGTTCAAAGAGTGGGGCGTCGAGGCTCGTGATGCGGTAGGGCATGTGGGTTATGGGGTCGATGGCCGCCTCTAGCGTACCTGTGAAAGGTCCTGCGATGGTGCTGTGCCCCGCGCCGCTGACGTTGGAAGTGAGACGGTAGCTTCCGGCCATGTCGGTGATGCTGCTCAGTTCAGTGATGTCAGTTGTCTGTGCCCACATCATCAACGGCATGATTGCCGCCATGATTGTTGTGAGCATTCCGTGTCGCAATAATTTGTTGTTAGTTTTTAAACTGTGCATTTTAGTACTTGCTTTAGTTTTTTTGTTGAGGTTGTTGTGTTTTTTAGTACACGTAGCATGCGCGCAAAGCGCTGGTTAATAATAATTAAGTGCGCCTGAGCGCGTTTTGTCGAACGCGCAAATATATAAAAAAAAAGTGACATGGCAAAAAAAAAGCTTTTTATATTAATTCCCTCTCATTTTCCCATCGAAATTGCCATGTATCCTCTACGGCACTTCTTCAGTAGTTCTTCAGTGGTTTTTCAGTGTTTGACTGAAGAAGTACTGAAGAAATGAAGGAGGGACTGCGACGCGGAGGCGAGGGAACGGCAAATGGGCGACGGAGAGGGTGCGGCGCGGCTATGCGAAGGGATGTAAATGGATGGATAACTACCTGATAAGGAGCAGTGAACCGATGGTCTTCTGGAAGGAGGAGGGGCGGTAGACGGTGGAGTAGCGCACGTGGTAGATGTAGCTGCCCGGCGGACAGGGTTCTCCGTGTTGGTCGCGTCCGTTCCAGCCTTCGTTGATGTCAGTGCTGTGGTATATCAGAAGGCCGCGGCGGTTGTAGATGTTTATTTCGTAGTTCGCAATGTTGTGGCCGTAGATGATGAAGCGGTTGTTGTTGTCGGCGTCGGGGGTGAAGATGTTGGGTACGGCGAGGTCGCTGTGCTGCACGGGCAGCAGCGCTATGGCGGTGTCGTAGCAGTGGCCGTCGTAGACGACTAGCCAGATACTGCATGTGTCGGCATCGGGGGCGGCGGAGCCGTAAATCACTCTGGCTGCGGTTGTCAGTAGGTTGCTGTCGACGTACCATGTGTGCATCAGCCGTGTGTCGTCGTTGGTGATGCGTGCTTCGAAATTCATGTGCTCCTGCGATAGCATATTGGGCGTCACACGCAGCTGTGCCTCAGGTTTTTTGTAGGGGTTCAGCCTTATGGTGGTTGACGTTGGGCACATGGGGTTTTCGTCGTAGTCGGTGAAGAGGGTGTACACGGTGGTGACCTCGGGCGACACTGTGATGCTCGCCGTGTTGGGGTCGGGTATGCTGTCGTAGCTGGAACTGGTCCACAGCAGGTAGGGTGTCGATGAGTGTGCCACCAGCGTATAGCTTCCGTCGTCGCAGTTGTAGAGGGTCTCCGTGCTGAGTGACGGTACCTCCAGCCGTGTCAGGTCCACTGCCAGCACGCTGTCGCAGTGGTGTATGGTGTGCAGGGTGTCGCTGTACAGTCCGCTCTCGCTGCAGGTTATTCCTCGGAAGACGTATGGCGTCGAGGCACAGAAGGTGTCGGCATAGACGCTGTAGTATGAGTTGTGTACCTTGAGGTTGAGGGTAATCACGCTGTCGCAGCCGAAGATAGACGGCAGGGTGTCTTTGACTCCCGAGGTGTCGGCGGTGTACAGGCGGCCGTCAATCCAGCGCAGCGAATCGCAGGCCTCAGGGTTCACGTCGATGCTGTAGGTGGGCATCACGGCCAGCGTGAGGGTGACGATGCTGTCGCAGCCATGCAGTGTGCTGTCGGTGTGCAGGTAGGTGTCAGGCGTGGTGAGCACGGTGTCGAAGAATGCCAGCCGGCCGTTGTCGCAGATGGTGTCCCTCGGGGTGGGGTAGAAGGAGGGCCAGAGGTGCAACTGCAGCGTCATGGTGCTGTCGCATCCGTGGCGGTCGCGGCGTTGTAGGCGTGCGTGCAGGCTGCTGTCGGTGTTGGCGAAGGACACTGTGGTGTCGAGCCAGCTGTAGCTGCCGTCCGACGAGCATACGCTGTCGGTATAATGCTGCAGGTAGGTGGGGTGCACGGTGACGGTGTGCCGCAGGGTGTCGCGGCAGCCGTTGCTGTCGATGGTGTAGCATGTGAATGTGCTGTCGGCTGATGCATAGCCGTTGAGGGCCACGGTGTTGCTGTCTATCGTGGCGGGGCTGCCGAAGGTGCCGCCCAACCAGCCGTAGCTGGTGGCATGAAGTGCCTTCAACGTGTCGGTGCCGTCGTTGCGGCAGCGTTCGCTACGCCCTTCGAGGAGGGCGGCGGGATAGGGGCGTTGCACGACGATGGTGCGTTGCAGGGTGTCTATGCATTGGTCACCGGCGATGCCTGCTATCAGGGTGATGCTGACGGTGCCGGTGTCTGTCAGGTGCAGCAGGGGGGCCGACGCGGTGCTCTCCGTGCTGTCGGGCAGCAGCCAACGGAAGGTCTCCACGGGCTCGCCGGTGCCCAATGGTGTCACGCCGTCGCCGCTGATGGTGCTGCGGTTGGTGAGCTGCAGGTCGAATTGACAGTTGGCTACCGTCAGCGCGGTGTCGAAGAGGGCCAGAGGGTAGCGCGCACCGGCGAAGGCACTCATGGTGAAATGGCACTGCGGGTTGTCGATGAAGGAGAGACGGCAGAAATAGGTGATGCTGTTGTCGCTCCGTACCCAGATACTTGCCGAGTCAGAGATGGTGGCCGTGGTATCGGCCGACGAGTACCATTGGTAGTTGAAGCCTGTGGGCACCGTGAAGCGGTTGTTTGGCACTGTGCTGCACCCCTCGGTCTGCATCCTACGGGTGCCACAGCGCAGTGTGAAATAGGCATACCCGAAGTGGCTGCCCTCTCCGCAGTCGCGTGTAGTGAGGCGTACGAAGATGGATTGACCGTTGTAGGGACTGAGGTCTATGCCCACGGTCGTCCAGTCTTTCCACAGTACCTCGTTGGGGGCTTGGTTCCAGCCCAGGGCGGCATTGGCAATAAAGTCGGCCACCGAGCAGGAGTCTATGAGCTGCCCTTCCTGATTGAGGATCTCGAGGCGGAAACGTGGCTGCAATGAGGGCGAATGTTCGGGGTCCTGCAGCACGGCAGCATAGCGCAGCAGCAACAGGTCGGCAACATCGGCGTCGACGGTCATGCCGTAGGTGATGCTTTCGGCCTCCGGTGCGGCATTGCCGCCGCTGCTCCAGTTACCGAGGCGTATGGATGCCGGCTCGCCCGGCGGTATGGTGCGCAGCAGACCTCCGGTGCGGGTGTCGCGTTCTGTGGTGTCGAAATGCACCGTGTGGCGGCTCGTGGCGTTAAAGTATCCGTTGTCTACAACTCCGGTATGCTCTGTGGGGTTGTCGTAACTACCATAACTGCAGGTGACATACGATGCGTGTAGGTCTGTGTAGTCTATGCAACCGGTACCGCCTTGCGGGGTGAAGGTGTAGAAGGTGTCTATGGGTACTCCCCCGCTGTCGCAGTAGTCGGCGCAGGTGTGGGTGGCATAGAAGATGTAGTTGGTCAGTGGCGAGAGATTCTCGATATGGCATGGTGATGCCGTCGGGTGCACAGTGGTGGTGTCGCCGTCGACAGGCCGGTAGGCAATGCTCACCATGGGAGTGCCTTTCTGTTGCCATTCTATGGTCACGTTGTCGCCTTCCATGGCAGTCATGCGGAAGTTGTATGCTGCACAGGTTGTGACCTGCAGGTCGTCGATATATGCTATGTCGTCGTCCTTGAAGCGCAGCGCTATGAAGCGCCCGCCGCCGTAGTAGTTGTCGAGGTCGTGGAAGCAGCGTTTGTAGTTCCGTTGCATCGACGTGAACGATACCAGTGAGTCGAATGTATGCGGGTCGCTGGCGTCGCTCATGGCGCCAAGGGTTATGCTGTGTCCGTTGCTTCCGGTGAAGTAGGCGTGGAAACTCACCACAAGCCGTCGCAGGCTGTCGACATCGGGCTGTGGCAGCACAAGGTAGGTGGTGCCGAGGTAGTTGCTCACCTTGAGACTTGCGGCGCCGCTGTGGGCATTGCTGGGGGTGATGCGGGCGTAGTTCTCGCTCCGGCTCGTAAGGACACGCCACCCGCTCAGGGCCTCCTCGAAGCCTTCGCAGTAGGGTATTTGCACCAATGCTGACAAGGTGGCTATTTGTTGCGGTGCACGGTCAGTGAGCTCGGCCGAGTCGCAGCGCAGGTAGATGTCATAGAGGGTGTCGGGGTCCAGTGTCAGTGTCAGCGGCGGTGCCGCTATTTGCAACGTGGTGCCGCTGCCTGGAGAACCGCCGGCAAGCATGTACTCTATCCAGAAGCCGCTGTAGGCGGTGTCCCACCATAGTTCTACGCGGCCGTTGCCAGGCTGCGCCACCAAGAGGCTGTCGGGCAGCTCGCAGCGGTCTATGGCTGTGGTCAGCCGCTGCGGTGCTACGCAGCTGATGAAGTCGCTGTCGCAAAGGGCGTAGAAGTCATACGTGGTGTTGTTGGCAAGGGTTATCGTTGCAGGTGCAGCGACTTTTGCCCCTGTGCCTTGTGCGAAGTTGGCGGGCCCGTATTCCACAACTCCTGTGCCACCTATCTCGGCACGGTTATCCCGTGTCAGCGTCACTGTGGGCAGTTCACAGGGCGATACCATGAGGCCGTCGATGATAGCGTTGGTGCCACCAATGGTGCGCAGCGCTACAAAGCGGCCGTCGCCGGCGTAGTTTTCTAAGCTGACATGCATATTGCCCCAACTTCCGGTAGGAGCAGTCACGGTGTCAATAGGCACAAAGCTCTCCCATATTCCGCGCTGTGTCAGCACGCCCACCGTTAGTGCTGTGCCACCGCGCAGCCGGAAGTATAGGTGCAGGTGGCGCACGCTGTCAATTGATATCTCGGGCAGCATCATACTGCTCACGGTGTCACGCCGATGGCAGTATGGCAGGCTCTCTTCTCTGGGCATTGTGATTACAATTGGCTCCAGGCAGTTGGGCGTACCGTCATGGCTGCTGTAGAAACGGTAGCTCTGCTCCGGCGTAAGTCCGTTGATGATATGCGCCGCCGAGGTGATGTGCTGCAGGGTGCCATGCCCCGCCGCGCTGTCAACAGGGGCATAGTCGACATAGTAGTTGCTGTCGCTGTTGGTGAGGAGCACGCTGCGCGCCGACACAACGGCTACTGTGGGCGTGAGGCCCCGTGTTATTGCTATATCATCAATCCAGATTTCTACATTCTGGGTGGTGGTCTTTGCGGTGAAGGCTATGTTGTCTATGCCTGAGAAGCGCGTGAGTGGCAGATGCACTGTCTGCCAGGTGCTCGACTTGTCGAGCGTCAGTGTGTCGTGAGGGATGAAGGTATTGGGGTCTGTAGGTACCGACATCTGACCCACCACAAGGCGCGCACGGTTGTGGTTGTTGGTGCGCAGACGCAAAGTGAGCTGGTGCGCATCAATGTCAGGCACTGCCAGCTGCGGTAGCGCCGCTATCGATGGGGTACTGGTAGTGGCGTAGAGGTGCAGCGTCTGGTTGCTGTTGAGGATGGCCATATTGGGCGTGGCGTTGCTGCTGCGCCCCACAGACCAGCCAAAGGGCAGGCCGGCAGGCAAGGCGTTCTCCATATTTTCGCAGTAGGGCGTCGTCGCCGCCGGTGCCACAGTTGTCATAAGCCGTTGGCAGGTGGCGCTGGAGCCGCACAGAGGCCATAGGTAGATGTCGTAGCTGGAGCCTTCTATGAGGCCCGGAATGCTGTGGCTGTGCATGCCGTCGATGCCGTCGGTGTGGACGGTGTCGCGAATGCCTGTGCCGTCTCCCGGGGTGAAGCCCGCAGGGCCGTATTCTATGATAACGCTGTCAGCACCGTGCCACGAGCGCCACGACACGGTATTGCTGCTTGCCGATGCCTCGCCGATGGCGCAGGTGGTCACCGATATCTCGTCGAGGAAGATGGTGCCGGAACCTGTCGGCGTGAGTAGCGTGATATAGCGTCCCTCGCCTTCATAGTCGGCCAGATCGGCCACAAGGTGCTGCCAGCGGCCCAAGGCTGTCAGTCTCACAGTGTCCAGCGTCGTGAAGGTGTTGAGTGAGTCTGGCTCTGTCATCACTCCCACCACTATGGCTGTGTCGCTCAGCAGGCTCTCGTGCATGCCGTAGAGGTATAGGCTCACCACCGTACCGCCGACGTCGTCGATGGGCGGCAGCGTGACGGGGGTGCCGCCGGAGAGCTGCAAACTGTGGCCGCCACGGTAGTGGTTGCGGTCGGTGACAGCCCCTCCGCCACGGGTACGCCAGCTGTTCGGCGTCTGGCCAGTGAGGTGGCTGTCGAAAGACTGGCAGTAGGGTGTGTGGTAGAGCGGCGGCTTGGTATTGATGCTTATCGAGGTGCGCCCATGGTTGCCGGTGTTGCCCGTGGAGCCGTAGCCGCTGTAATAGGCAGCTCCCGAGGTGCCGCAGCGGCACAGTGCCTCGAAGGTGAGGGTGTAGGTGGTGTTCCCGTTGAGACCGGTGACGGTGGCGGGCGAGGTGCGCAGGGTGTCGGTGCGGCTCTGGCTGCTGGGCGTGATGGTGCAGAGCAGGTCGAGGCTGTCGGCAGACTCCCAGCTCACCTTGGCCGAGGTGCTGTCGAGGCCATAGACTCTTATGTTATAGGCTATGCAAGGCTCCACACAGAGGCTCTCAAGGTAGGTGTTTGCCGTGGCTCCGTCCGTGACAAGCATCAGGGCCATGTGGCCCGGTACGCTGTCTAAGTGCACTATGTGGTGCAGCCATTTGTCGGCTCTGCTGAAGGTCATGGTGTCTACTGCCACGAAGGTGCCCATGTCGGTGACATCGGTAACGTAGCCTGTCAGCAGTCGTGCATCGCTGTGCCCTGTGGTAGTGTTGGCCCAGAAAGCCACGGAACGCGTCGGTGGGCAGCCGTCGGCATCGGGCAGGATGGCCACGGTGGCTTTGCCGGCCTGCGCCACAAAGAGAAGCGAGCGTCCTCCAGAGAGGTTGCGCTGGCTGCTCACAATGGGGTACATGCCCACTTGTGACAATCGCCGCCAGCCTTCGGGGTATGCTCCGGCCGCCAGACCGTCGAAGTTCTGGCAGTAGGGTACTTCCATAGGCTCGGCCAGCGTGCTGAACGGCAGTGATATGTAGCTGCACGACGCCTCGTCGCCATCGCCGCGAGGGGCGAGGTGGACTGCATAGTTGGTGCCGGGCAGCAGCCCTGTAAGGTTGATGCTGCTGTCGCTATGCAGCGTGGTGCCGCTTCCGGGTGTGAAGTCGCTGGCGCCGGTGGCCAACGCAGAGTATTCCACGTTCGCACTGTCGCCATGGTAATAGCTCCATGCCACTCGGGCCTCGGTCTGGCTGATATGGCTCACCGTCGCGTCGTCAATGGCGGTGGTGCGGAGGCTCAGCATGTCGATGCTCCATGCTCCCGAAGCACTGAAGGCAAGGCATAGGCCTGCAGCGTCGGCGACGGACACCACATATCGCCGCCATGAGCCGCTGCCTGTGATGGTGTCGGTGGGCACCAAGGACTCATAGGGGGTGGCACGGCGTCCTATGACGAGGCTTCCGCTGCCTATGGCGTAGAACTCCATATAGCAGCTGTCGGGTGTGGCATCGTCGAGGATCGGCATGGTGGCGGTGCTGCCCGCTGCAAGCGTCAGGGCACGGCTGCCACGGTAGGAGTCGCTGCCTACACCGGCATTTCCGGAAACGCTCCATCCCAAGGGCAGGGAAAGGCTCTCTTCGAAGCCCTCACAGTAGGGTGGCACCACGGCATGGGCGAAGGTGCGGAAGCTCAGACGGTCACAGTCGGCAGGGGCGTCGCCGCAGGAGGGCCAGATATATACGTCGATTGGAGTGTCAGCGGGCAGGGCGCCAAGTGTCAGCGGGCACTGTGTGGCCGTGAGGCGCGTACCGCTGCCGAGGGCGAAGCCCGCGGTGCCGTACTCCACCAGCACGGAGGCCCCGTCGGCCAGCAGCAGGGTGTCCCACGCTACTGTGGCCTCGCTCTCGGTGATGTTATACAGGCGCTGCCCGTCGAGCATGCAGCGCGCCAGGCGCAGGTCGTCCACCGTCACGGTGCCGCTGCCTATGGCCAGCAGGGCAGGGAAGGAGCCGCTGCCTGTATAGTTGCTCAACGACAGCAGCAGGGGCTGCGTTCCAGTGGGTGTCAAGGTGTCTATGGCCACGAACGTGGAGGGCTCGTCGGGGAACTCCACGGCGCCCACCACAAGGCGCGCCGTACCCGTGGCGGTGAGGCGCATGGATATGCTGAGGTCGGCAATGGCCGCCCCGTCGGGCATGGGCATCACCGCCATGCAGCTGTCGCCCACGGCGGGTAGCATGCGTAGCACCCCGCCGCCGACCTGCGGCTTGTTGGGCGTGGGCCGCCGCCAGTGGCGCGGCATCACGCTGTCGACGCTGTTGAAGTTCTCGTGATAGGCTATGGGTATATGGGCATCCTCAAGGGTGCGTACCGCGATGCTCTGCTTCTCGCCTTCGCCGCAGCCCACACTGAAGGTGTAGAGACTGTCGGGCGTAAGGCCTGTGAGCGTCAGGGGCGATGTGGCAGGACGCACGGTGTCGTCGCCGTAGACCACCTCCACCACACCGATGCCGTAGGTGTCGAAATGCAGCGTCAGCTGGCTGCTGCCCACATGCGACACCGTCGGCACCGAAGTACCGCAACGCTCTATGCGCACATCGTCTACATACATCTCAGTGTTGTCGGGCTGCAGACCCCGTTCCATGCGGAACGCCAGACGGCGTCCGGCGCCACTGTACCCTGATAGGTCCACCACCATCTCCTGCCAGCGCGAGCCTTGGTTGACATGCAGCGTGTCGACGGCCACGAAGGCTCTCGTGTAACGCCCCGTGTCGGCACAGAAACCTACCAGCAGACGCGACGCAGTGTTAGTGGAGTAGAGGCTGAAGCGCAGATATAGCCCTTCGAGCGTGACTAAGCCCACCAATGGCGGGGCTATGGCTATGCTGTAGTGGCTCTCGGCTATGGTGCCGGGGTAGAGCGCCAACGCCGCCGTTCCGCTGTGGACCGGCGTGGTAACCAGATGCGGCGGATAGCCCATGTCGTAGTTGCGCGACACCACCCAGCAGGCTGGCGTAACATCCACGCCACTGCCGTAGCTGTCGAAGTCTTCGTGCCACGGCAGCGCCACGCTGTCGCATGGCGTCTGCGCCGCCGCCGGCACGGCAGCCGTCAGCAACAGCAGGACTGCCATACGCAACAGGCCTGTATATAGGATGTTATGCGCAGATTTCAACAGCATACAATAAACCATAACGCTCGCGTGTGCGAAATATTGTGTCTGCGCTAATTTTTGTGTTTTCCCGGACGCCCTCCATAGGTCTTCAATAGGTCTTCAAAAGGCCTTCAATACCCCCTGCGACCCCTCTCCGTATCCCCTCCGTCTGTTATACCATTGTTTACCGACTGTTTTACGATATAAATCGTTAAACAATCGGTGAACAACCGTAGAACAGTCGTAGAACAGTCGGAGAGGCTTCGGACGGGATTCTGAGGGGCGTTTTATGGGGTAAAAATAATATTTTTAAAATTTTGCTCCATGATTAGATTTTTTTTTGTATCTTTGCATTTTGTATCGACAGCGACGAGAGTGTTTCTCGGAGTCGTCTTGCGCATATAAGTGACAGGAAATCAGTGAATAAAAATAACATATAAAATAAAAAAACTATGGAACTACCCTTTGCAGAAGCATGGAAAATCAAGATGGTTGAGCCCATCAAGAAGAGCACTCGCGAGCAGCGCGAGAAGTGGCTGAACGAGGCCCACCAGAATGTATTTATGCTGAAAAGCGACTACGTCTATATCGACCTCCTGACCGACTCCGGCACCGGCGCTATGAGCGACCGCCAGTGGGCCGCCATGATGATGGGCGACGAGAGCTACGGCGGCGCCCGTTCGTTCTACCACATGAAGGATACTATTACTGAGCTTACTGGCTTCCAGTATGTTATCCCCACCCACCAGGGCCGCGCAGCCGAGAACGTGCTGTTCAGCTACCTCGTGAAGCCCGGCAACATCATCCCCGGCAACGCCCACTTCGATACCACCAAGGGCCACATCGAGAGCCGCAAGGCTTTCGCCATCGACGTGACCGTGAAAGAGGCCTACGACACCCAGCTTGAAGTTCCCTTCAAGGGCAATGTCGACCTCGAGAAGCTTGAAAAGATACTGAAAGAGAACAAGGGCAACGTGCCCTTCATGGTGCTCACGGTGACGAACAACACCGTCGGCGGCCAGCCCGTCAGCATGCAGAACATCCGCGAGACCTGCGAGCTCTGCCACAAGTACGGTGTGCCCGTGAACGTCGACAGCGCCCGCTTCATCGAGAACGCCTACTTCATCAAGACCCGCGAGAAAGGCTACGAGAACAAGAGTCTCCGCGAGATTTGCAAGGAGATGTTCGGCTACGCCGACTGCATGACCATGAGCGCCAAGAAGGACGGTCTGGTGAACATGGGCGGCTTCATCGCCACCAACAAGCAGGAATGGTACGAGGGTGCTAAGATGTTCTGCATCCCCTTCGAGGGCTTCCTCACCTACGGCGGTATGAACGGCCGCGATATGGACGCTCTGGCCGTCGGCCTGAAGGAGAACATTGAGTTCGAGATGGTCGAGACCCGCATCAAACAGGTCCACTACCTGGCCCAGAAGCTTGACGAGTACGGCATCCCCTACCAGCGTCCCGCCGGTGGCCACGCCATCTTCGTCGACGCCGACAAGGTGCTCACCAACATCCCGAAGGAGGAGTTCCCCGCCCAGACGCTGACCTGCGAGCTCTACCTCGAGGCCGGTATCCGCGCCTGCGAGATCGGCTATGTGCTGGCCGACCGCGACCCCGTGACCCGCGAGAACCGCTTCGGTGGCAACGACTTCGTGCGCCTCTGCATCCCGCGCCGCGTGTACACCAACAACCACATGGACGTCATCGCCGCCGCCCTGAAGAATGTCTACGACCGTCGCGACACCATCAAGCGCGGTTTGGAGATCACCTGGGAGGCCGAGCTCATGCGCCACTTCACCTGCCAGTTCAAGAGACTGGGCTAAGCGGGAGGCTGGTTTTTTCTAGTTGGGCTAGTTGAACTAGTTTCACTAGTTTTACTAGAAAAAGCAGACCTTACACAATATTTTCGCAACATGCGCGTTACTTGGTTTTGTAATGCGCATGTTGCGTTTTATAATAACAGCTCTTTTGCTGGGCGTTGCCGGTGTGGCGACGTCCCAGACGGGTTGTGTCCCCGAGGCGTTGCCGTGGAGCGAGGGTTTCGACTCCTATGGCAGCGGTGCCACGCTGATGCCGCCCTGCTGGGCCGCCAGCCACAACTACGACCTCGGCGCGGTGCCGCATGTGGACACCTCCGTACATTTCGACGGCACAGCGTCGCTGATGCTCTACTCCGGCACCCTGACAGGCAGCCACTACAGCATGGCCATCGGCCCCGAGGTCGACGCCGACCTGTCGTCGGGCATCTACGTCCGCTTCCATTTCTACGCCCCGAGCACCTCGGTGGCCTTAGAGGTGGGCATCTGCGACGACACCAACCGCTACACGCGCAACTTCGTGCCCCTCGACACCATCCATGCCGACCAGGGGCGACGCTGGAAAGAGGTGGTGGTGGACCTCGGCGCCTATACCGGCACCGGCCGCCGTTTAGCCTTCCGCCTGCAACGCGCCCTGCAAGCCGAAGCCAGCCAATGCTATATCGACAACCTGCGCCTTGAAGGGTGCGGCACCCTTCTCCCGAGGGTCTACCACCTGGGGCACAACAGCCTGACGGTGGAATGGGAGCGCTTCGGCGTCGGCGCCGTCAGCCTGGAATACAACGGAGTGACGGTAGACAACGCCGTCTCGCCGCTGACGCTCACAGGCCTCACCCCCGCGACGACCTACACCCTCAGCCTCGGCTGCGCCGGCGGCATGAGGCAGGAGGTGAGCGCCACCACCCTGCCGGGTCCGAGCCTGACGACCACCTACCGGATGAACGACACAACGCTCCACGTGGCAGGCGACAGCAGCCTCGCGGTGCTGCCGCTCCCCTTGGACGACATAGAGATAGCGCAACTCGCGCTCACCTTCCTTCTGCAGGGCGACGGGTCGACGACCCTCACGGTGGGTGTGATGGACTATGCCGGAGAGGCCGAGAGTTTCGTCGCCATAGAGAGCATGACGGTCGGCCAAAGCCAGCAACGGCACACCGTGAGCCTGGCATCCTACAGCGGCACAGGCCGCTATATCGCCCTGATGGCCACCGGCGAAGGCACCGTGAACCTCGGCAGCCTACGGCTGGCCCACTGCCTGATAGACAGCGTGCGCCTCTACGACCTCACCGACCTCTCGGTGAGCGTGGCATGGGACACCCTGGCCCCCGCCACGGGGTCGGAGGTGACGATAGAATACGGTCCGCAAGGCTTTGCCGCCGGCAGCGGCACCGTGGTCACCGCCACGCAGAACCCATTTGTTCTCAATGGATTGGAAGCATCGACGAGCTACGACCTGATTGTGTCACCCGCCTGTGGCGACAGCCCCCTGCCCTCCGACCGCCACACCATCACGACCTTCCTGCACGAAGTGTCGACCCCCTATTGCATGACCTTCGAGGAAGACGGCACGCTGCCGCAGGGATGGGTGTGCGGACAAGGCAGCGCCACCTTGGGGGCCAACGCCTATGAAGGGCTCCGGAGCCTTCACTTGGCGGCACAGTCGTTAGTGACCCTGCCGCGCATGGACAGCGACGGCGACACCGTGGTGATGGAATTCTACGGCTATGGGTCCGGCTCCTTGGAAGTTGGCTTCATGGCCAATCCCTTCGGCACCTTCGTTTCCGCCGCCACCCTCACGGGCGGCAGCGGATGGCAGCGCCATGTGGCGACGCTGGTCGTCCCCGAGGGACGGCTGGTGGCCCTGCGCAGCACCACGGCTTGGGACCTCGACGCCCTGGCGGTGCACCATGACGCCATCGCCGCCGCCGTCGCCAACGCCATCGGCAAGACCACGGCACACCTCAGCTGGCAGACCCTGCGGGGCGACAGCGTGGAGGTGGAATACAGCGCCGTGGCTTCGGCCACCGCCGACTTCACCCCCGGCACAGGCACCACGGTGCGGGGACTCGACAGCCTGACCCTCAGCGGTTTGACCCCCGGCACCTTCTATGCCGTCCACCTGTGGCCCATAGGCGACGCCGGAGAGTGCCGCTACCAGACCTGCCGCCTGCAGACAGCAGCAGCAGACATCGCCGCCCCCTATTGCGAGAATTTCGACGCCCTCAACGCCATCCCCTCCAGCTGGCGCCGCAAATCGGACTTCGGAGAATACCCCATCGTCAGCACCGAGCGCAACCGCTCGCCCGACAAATCCCTGCGTTTCTCGGCCACCGCCACCCAAAAGACCATAGCCCTCCTGCCTGACTTTGTCAGCAACAGCGAGTATCTGACGCTGGCTTTCTGGACCAACGTCACCATGAATCCCACGGGAGCCATGCTGATAGTAGGCCAGATGGACGACATCGCCGACATGGCATCGTTTGTCCCCATAGACACCATACTCTTCTCGCAGACAGAACTGTGGCAACACCACCGCACGGTACTCGGCAACCTGCACGAGCATGTGGTTCTCATGCTGGTGGGCGGCAGCTCGAGCGAGACGAGGCTTTTCCTCGACGACCTGTGTGTGGAGCCTTGCCTGGTCGACAGGGTGACGGTGGGCATCGACAGCACCTCGCTCACTTTCAACTGGGAGAGCCACGGGGCAGCGCTCGACATCAGCATTACGGGCGACAACCTCACGGTGAGGGACACCTTCGCCACCTCGCCGGTCGTTATCGGCGGCCTTGCGCCCGACATGCCCTACACCGTGCGGCTGCGTGCGGTGTGCGACTGCGGAGGCAACGGAGGCGTCTACCTCGCCAGCAGCGGCACCGACGGCAGCCTGCCCGACGACCATCAGGAGTCCTTCTCGTTCAACACCCAAGAGGGTGTGAGAGCCACCCCCTACTGCAACGACTTCGAATACACCACCGGATACACCCCCTTCTACTGGTCGCATCCGAGGAACGCCGTGAGCGACCGCAACTACCACCACGGCAGCCACAGCCTGCTGGTGAAAGACAGCAGCTATGTCGTTCTGCCCCGTATGGAGAATGTGTCCACACTGACGGTGAGCCTCCTTGCATATGCCTCCAATGAATCGGGGTTGGGCGAAGGGGTGATGCTGTTGGGAGTGCTGCGTGCTCCCGATACGCTGGCCTCCTTCACCCCTGTCGACACCTTGGTGCTGACCCGTCCGGGCGAATGGCAACGCCTATGGGGCGACATGAGCGGATACGACGGCTCGGGGGAATATATCACGCTGAAAATCAAATCCACAGATACCTGCACCTTCTTCCTCGACAATTTGAATGTCTCGCCGTGCGCCATCGGTGCCGCCGAAGTTGACGAGGGCGGCGTGGTGCAGTGGGAAAGCCTGCACACCCCGACAAAGGTGGCCATCGAATACGGCTCGCAAGGCTTTCCGCAAGGCAGCGGACACCGTGACACAGCGACGGCATCTCCCTACACCCTGCAGAATCTCACCGCCGGCGAGAACTACGACATCTACCTCACGCCCATCTGCGGCGAGGCGACAAGTTGCGATGCCGTCAAGGTGACACTTGGCGCTGCCGCGTCGACCCCCTATTGCGAACACTTTGAGTCGGCACCCCCGGCAGGCATGCCCACGGGCTGGTCGATGGGACGCACCTATGGAGGCACCCCCTCCATCGCCACCGGCGACAACCAACGCCTGTCCCTGCGAGGCCATGCCGCCGTGACCCACCGCAGCATCGCCGTACTGCCGCTACTGTCGAGCCACGACACCCTGCAGCTCAGCATGAGCCTGCACGCAGAAGGTCTCAACAGCCGTCTGGCCATAGGACATATCGCCACCAATGCCGACCCCAACACCTTCGTGGCCACCGATACCCTCGTGCCCACCGATGCCAACAGCTGGCAACGCTTCTCCGCCATTGTCGACCTGCCGGCGGGAAGACGGCTGGCGGTGAGCTGTTTCTCCGTCAACCAGAGCGACGCCCAGGTGCGGATTGACAGCTTGGCCGTCACACGAGGACTCTCCCCCGCCCTTTCGGCCACCAGCGCCCGCACCCTGACCATCGGCGGCACCACGGGATTTGTGGAGTATGGCCCGCAGGGTTTCACTCAAGGCAACGGCACCACGGCACGCCTGACCGCCGACGGGCTGACCATTGAGGGCCTGACTCCCGAAAACGAATACTGGATCTACACCCGCGAAGACAGCCTCACCCTCACCTGCATGCCACCGGCCAAGATCCGCATGCCGGCCGAAGCAGCCCTACCCTATTGCCTGGGTGACACCCTCTTTGCTCAGCTGCAACTCCCCGAGGTGGCCATCGACAGCCTCCGCCACCTGCATCTCCATATCACCGCCGACGGCTACTGCCAACTGGAAGTGGGCGTGATGGACGGCGACGGCGACTGGGAGCACCTCGTCGCCGTGGACACCTTCACGGTAGCCGACGGCATAAGGGAAACGGCACACATAGCCCTGGAACGTTACATGGGCAACGGACGCTTCGTAGGCCTGCGCTCGCTCACGGGGAACGCCACCATCCGGAGCCTGACGGCGACAACCTGCAGCTGGCCGACCCTCGAGGGAGGCGATGACAACAGCGTGCTGCTCGTCGGCACCGGCGACATGGAATACGGTCCCGAAGGGTTCGTCCCCGGCAACGGCACCGTGGCCAACATCGTCGACAGCCTGCGCATTCCTTTGGCAGACAACTCGCGCTACGACTTTTATCCCCTATGCTCCGGCGACACGCCCTGCTACAGCCCCCTGCAGTGGGAAAGCTCGTCGGAAGTGGAACTCCCCTATTGCATCACGTTCGGGAACACGTTGCCCACGGGATGGACAACATCCACCAATGCTCCCGGAAGCAACGCCATACACCTTGCCGACGGAGCCCTTGCGCTCACCGCAGCCCCCCACCGCGTGGTAGAGGTCAAGCTGCCCATCATGCAGGAACACAGCGTGGTGGTGGACATGGAGATATTGCTTTCGGGCAACGATGTCCACCTGCTACTGGGTGCCGACACCGTGGCAGCCGCAGCCGGAACATGGGAGGCTGTCCGAGTGCGCGCCGTCCATGGCGGCCGCCTGACTTTCCGCGCCACAGGCGACGGCACGGTACGTCTGCACAACCTTTCCATCAACACCTGTGCCCTCCCGCGCGAGCTGACCATAGGCCAACCTGGCGGCCGGGGAGTGGAACTGAGTTGGGATACCGCCGACGCCGACAATCCCTTCTTTGTGGAATACCGTCCTGCCGGCAGCACCGCGGGCGTCGCCGTCAGGGCCTCCGAGCCTCCGCTGACCCTCCATCTCCTGCCCGACACCAGCTATACACTCTTCCTGCTTTGCGACTCCCTTGGCACCACCTGCCGCGAACCCCTCACCATCACTACCCTCTCCGACCCCCTGCCCCTGCCCTATTGCACCTCCTTCAACATCAACAGCCCCTCTTACACGCCACCTGAAGAATGGTACACGGTGGAGAGCGACAGGCGCACCTATCTGGTGATGCCACAGTTCAACGTCGCCACCCTCCAGTCGACCAACATACTCATTATCGCCCGGATGCAGCACCTCGGGCAATCGATGACGCTGGGCGCCATGAGCGATGCCGGTGACCCCGAGACCTTCGACTCGCTCGTCACCTTCATGGCCGAGGATGGCGACGGCGGACGTTTCTTCCACTCGCTGGCCAACTATTACGGTAACGGCCGCTTCCTGGCGCTGAGGATTGACAGCGAGGGGAGTATAGTCATCGACCATCTCTCTGTCGACACCTGCGCCGCCTACAATTTCGCCATGACCGAGACAGAGACCGACCACATCGTTATCGAATGGGAGCAGCAAGGCTCGCCAACGGTGACAGTGGAATATGGCCCTGTGGGCTTCAACGAGGGACAAGGCACCATGGTCACCGCCACCACCTCGCCTCTGCTTATCGACAGCCTCGCACCCCTTACCGACTATGCCTTCTTGGTGAGCAGCCACTGCGACGAGATGTCGTGCCGCGTGGCCCTTGTCGACAGTTTCCTCACCTTCATCCCCAAGGGCGGCACGGGTTGCATAGACTATACCGACCTCCATGCCAGCTACGTCAGCTGCAAATACGGCAGCTACAGCAACCCCACCGAGTTCACCGGCGTGATAGACCGAGGCTACATGAGCGCCGCTTCGCGTCACACCGTGCATTTCGACACCACCGAGCGCGACGCCCGCACCGGCAACCTGCTGCGCACCGTGCCTCCGGGCGAGCAAGCCTCGGTGCGACTCGGCAACTGGAGCTCCAACATCAACCCACAAGCCGAAAGCATCACCTATGCTCTCACCGTCGACACCAATGACTTCAGCCTCTTGGTGCTGCGCTATGCCGCCGTGTTGCAGGACCCAGAGCATTCGGCCGACCTGCAGCCCCGTTTCCGACTGCAGATTCTCAACCAAAACAACGAAGTTATCGACGCCTGCAGTGCCGCCGACTTCATCGCCAACCCTTCCCTCAACTGGAATATCGCGGCCAACGATGTGTTGTGGAAAGATTGGACCACCGTGGGTGTCGACCTCACACCCTATGCCGGTCAGACCATCTTCATCCGTCTGATAACCAACGACTGCGGCGAAGGCTCCCATTTCGGCTATGCCTACTTCACCCTCGGGTGCTCGTCGAAACGCATGCGCTCGGAAGGCTGCAGCTACGTGCCCAACAACCGCTTTACCGTTCCATCAGGATTCAACTACCAGTGGTACTCCAACCTCGACACCACCATCATCTCCGACTCGTCAAGCATCTGGGTGCCCTCCGACAACAACCTCATCTACTTCTGCCAGCTCTCCTTCATCGACAATCCCGAATGCCACTTCACCATGAGCGCCTTTGCCGGCGCCCGCTTCCCCCTGGCCATCATCGATACCTCGCTTGCTCTTGCCGACTGCGCCTTCGACCTCACCCTCATCGACCATAGCACTATCTCTGGCGACGGCTTCACCCCCATCGGCACAGGCGAAAGCTGCGAAACGAGCCTCTGGCTGTTGCCCGACAGCACCACCTCGGACGCCCCAACACTCACCCTCCACCTTACCGACACCGGCAGCTACGACATAGGCCTGGTGGCAGGCATCGCCGATAACCAATGCCTCGACACCGTCCATCACACCATCCATATCACCTATCCCTATCCTGCTGTTACCCTCGACGGACGCAACGAACGGTGTCTCGACGACCCAGCCGAGGTACTCGCACTGGCCAATGCCGCTCATTCCGACTGGGAGGGACATCTCCTCGCTCTCACACCGCTTGCCGACACTACCGTCACCGTCTCGGCCACCGACTCCAACGGCTGCCTCCACTCCTTTACCCACACCCTGATCGTACATCCCGTCTTCCATATTGAAGACAGCGTCGCCGTCTGTTCCTCCAACCTATCCCACACCTGGCGCGACACCACACTGTCCTTCACCATCGCCGATTCTGCCCTTTCGGCCACTCTGCACCGTCAGACCGCCTACGGGTGCGACAGCACCATGACTCTCGCACTGACTCTCTGGCCCTCATACGACATACACCACACCGACACCCTCTGCGACAACCAAACCCTCGACTTCTTCGACACCGTGCTCAACACCACCGGCGACTACCTTCATTCCGACGCCACCACCCATGGGTGCGACAGCTTGGTAACCATGCACCTGAATGTGATGCCCACCTACCTCGTCCTCGATTCTCTCGTGGCCTGCGACTCACTTCGCTGGCAGGACGGGACCCTCTATACCGCCGACACCACGGGTTCACTCCATGTCCTGCCCTCCATCCACGGCTGCGACAGCACCATCGAACTCCATCTCACAATTCACCCCAGCTACCATCAACAATACAGAGACAGCGTCTGCAACTCGCTCGACACCTATGTCTGGCTCGACACCTTGCTGACCCTCGACCCGTCCCTCGACGACATCACAGCCACGCTCGTCCGCCACACGGTCCACGCCTGCGACAGCATCCACACCCTTGAGCTCACACTCATGCCCACCTACGACGTTCACCTCCACGACACCCTCTGCCACGACAGCCAGATACCCTTCTTCGACACCATCCTTACCTCCACCGGCGACTACCTCCACTCCGGCACCACCACTTTTGGCTGCGACAGCTTGGTAACCATGCATCTGGAAATCGTCCCACGACTCTTCGGAAACGACACCCTTGTTGTCTGCGACTCAATGACATGGATCAACAGCATCACATATTACCGCGACACCGCCGGAGTGTCAGACACCCTCCTCTCCCTACGCGGATGTGACAGCGTCAGGACACTCTATCTCACTGTCAACCAGTCCACTTACGAACTCACTGTCGACACCTTCTGCAACGGCAGCCAATATCAGTTCCGTGACCATATTTTCACCAACAGCGTATCCTTTGCCGACACCATCCCGACGGTCAAGGGGTGCGACAGCGTGATGGCCCTCGACCTCACACGCCTCGAGATACCGCAGCTCTCCATCTCTTACGACTATGACTGCGACTCTCTCCACTACCACCTCAATGTCCACTCCGACGTGCCCTATCTGCTTTGGACCTCAACGCCTTACGACAACCTTATCGACGGCCACGAACACGACTCCCTCTTCACCGCCTATCCCAAAACAAATACCACCTACACCCTCTATGCCGACTATGCGGCCGACCCACACTGCCCTGTCACCACCACCCTTTCCCTCTCGCCAGCACAAAAACCCATAGCCAAAATGAGAGTCAACCCTTCGGCACTCGTACTACCTGAAAACGAACTCGATGCCTACGACAACAGCGCCGAGTATGCAGAACGCGCCTGGTATGTCAACGGAATCATCCAAGCCGAGACCTCTCGTCACCTGCACCTCGTGGTGCCTACCGACCGCGACACGGTAGAGTTGGCTCTTGTGCTCAGCGACCATCACTGCGACGACACAGCCCTTGCGCTCATCCCATTGCTTTACAGCACCTTGGCAGCACCCAACGCCTTCACCCCCGACCGCGACAACAACAACCTCTTCCTCATTCAAGGCATAGGAATCATACAGGCCGAGGTGCGCATCTACAACCGCCACGGCATGTTGGTGTTCCACACCACCGATATCAACCAGCCTTGGGACGGCCGCAACATCGCCGGCGAACCCTGCCCCACGGGCAACTATGTGTGGCACCTGCGCTACACCTCGGTCACCCGACCCGGCGCCTTCCGCGAGGAGAGCGGCACGGTGCTCCTCATTCGTTAATATCCCTATCATGCCACCTTCGGAACGGGCTCATAAAGCCCCCATTCTGCCTTGTCACATGGCAAGCGCCAACTACCTGTCAATCAACTGCCAACACCTACTGTGGCAAGAGGATACAAAAAAAGGGAGGCCACCGGCATACCGGTGGCCTCCCTGATATCGAGAAGGAGAAACGCTTTATTAGGCGTTCTTGTATTTCTCTATCTGCACCTTGAGGGTGTCGACGCCATCGGCGACGGCCTGCTCGAAGGTGTCGGCCTGCTTGGTAACAAAAAGGTCTTTGCCAGGCACATAAAGACGGATTTCGGCAATCTTATTGTTATCGCTCTCGGGTTTATCGACCTTGAGGGTCACTTCACACTTGACGGCATTGTCGATCATGCGGTCGAGTTTGGCTACTTTTTCGTTGATAAATTTTTCGAGTTTTTCGTCGGCGCGGAATTTCACCGAATTAATGATAGTGTTCATAATATCCTCCTTTTTTATATTAATAGGTTGTTATTTGCTTCTCTTTCTTGCCCGTGGGTGGGCGGTGGAATAGACCTCTTTGAGGTGCTCGCGGGTGACATGGGTATAGATTTCTGTCGTCTCCAGTTTTTCATGCCCAAGCAGCTCTTTGATGGCCTGTATGTTGCCTCCCTCGTTCAGGATATGGGTGGCGAAGCTATGGCGGAAAACATGGGGGCTGATGCGGTCGGCATTGGAGAGCAGGGGCATGTATTTTTTCACGGTGAGGTAGATGTCCTGCGGGGTGATTTGACCGCCTTTGCGACCCACGAAGAGCCATTCGCTTGCTCCTTTTTCCTGCTCCTTTAACGCAATATATTCTGAAATATTGTGTGCGAGTTCAGATTCTATGGGTATGATTCTTTCTTTATTCCTCTTACCCAGCACCTTGATGGTCAAAGAAGAAAAATCGACCCCCTGCACTTTGAGCCCGGCAAGCTCGGAGCGGCGGATACCGGTCTCGTAGAGCATGCGCAGCATGAGGCGGTCGCGCCGGCCAATGAAGTCGTCGGGGAAAAGGCCTTCGTCGTAGAGGTGCTCCAACTCGCCCTCCTTGAAAAAAATGGGGAGACGCTTAGGCTGACGGGGCGCCGAGACCTTGGCCATGATATCGGTGTCGAACAGGTTGTGCCGCCGCAGGTAGCGGAAAAAACTGCTGAGTGAGGAGAGACGCCGCTTGACGGTGCCTGGGTTCTCGCCACGATCCATATGTTCCATCTGCCACGAACGCACCTCCCGGGCCGACAGCTCGGCGAGGTCGGTAATTCCCTGTGATTCAAGCCACAGGGAGAAATCACGCAGGTCGGTGACATAGTTGTGCACCGTGCCCGCCGCCATGCGCCTCTCGTTGGCAATGTAGCTGTGAAACTGTTCTATGGCCTCTGTTACAAGCAATTATTCGCATTTATATGAATCACCGCCTTTGGCAAACTCTTGCATTTTGGCTGTGTCGTTCTCATATTTTTCATAGGCGGCTTTGATCATCTCACCCCATTCCTCTATGCAAGCTTCATATTCGGCATATTGGTTGTCGTCCTCGAAAAGTTTCTGGCATTCACAGATTTTCTTGGCCACATTCCGGCCTTCGGCAGCAGGACTCTCCGAACAGCCAACCAAGACTCCCACAAAAGCCAGTGCACTTACAGACAATAGTATCTTTTTCTTCATCTGGTTTGTATTTTATTTTTTGCAAAATTACAAAACTTTTTCCGACCCTGCAAATTTTTTTCGCCTGGAAAAAGTTTTGCAGCAGGCACACAATAAAATTGACTTTTTTGTGTTATCATTCTTAAATATTAAATACTATAACACATGGATATCAACACCCTTAACATCGATGAGAGCGCCAAGCTGAATGCACAAGCCTGGCTTAACGGAGCATACGACGAGGCCACCAAGCAGGCTATCCGCGACATGGCGGAGCAGAACCCCAACGAGCTCAACGAGAGCTTCTACCGCCACCTTGAGTTCGGCACCGGCGGCCTGCGCGGCATCATGGGCGTGGGCACCAACCGCATGAACAAATACACGGTGGCCATGGCTACCCAGGGACTGGCCAATTATGTGAAAGGTGTTTTCAATGACGAAAAAGAACTGCGTGCCGCCATCAGCCACGACAGCCGCAACCACAGCCGCGAGTTCGCCGAAATCACTGCCAATGTACTCGCAGCCAACGGCTTCAAGGTCTACCTCTTCGACGGCATGCGCCCCACGCCGGAGTTGAGTTTCGCCGTGCGCCACTTCAACTGCCACACCGGCGTGATGCTCACGGCCTCCCACAACCCCAAGGAGTATAACGGCTACAAGGCCTACTGGAGCGACGGCTGCCAGCTCACCGCCCCCCACGACACCGCCGTCATCGACGAGGTACTGAAAATCAAAAGCATTGCCGACGTCAAGATGGCCGGCGGCGAGAAGAATATCACCATCATCGGCGAGGATGTCGACAAAGTCTACCTCAATCGCGTGGAGATGAACGCCCTCAACCCCGAGGTCATCAAGAAACACCACGACGTGAAGATCGTCTACACCCCGCTCCATGGCACCGGCATCACCCTCATCCCCCGCATGCTGAAACAGCTGGGCTTCACCAACGTCAACATCGTCGAGGCTCAGGCAGTGCCCGACGGCAACTTCCCCACCACCCCCAGCCCCAACCCCGAAGAGAAGGCCGCCATGAAGATGGCCGTCGACCTGGCCAAAGAGATCGACGCCGACATTGTCTTCGCCTCCGACCCCGACGCCGACCGCGTGGGTGTGGCTGTCAAACGCCCCGACGGCGAATGGATGCTCCTCAACGGCAATCAAACCATGAGCGTGCTCATTTACTATATCGTCAAGCAGTGGCAGGAGAAACATATGCTCACCGGCAACGAGTTCATGGTGAAGACCATTGTCACCAGCGAACTACCCGCCGACATCGCCACACGTGCAGGCATCAAGATCTACGACGTTCTGACGGGCTTCAAGTTCATCGGCGCCAAGATACGCGAACTCGAAGGCCTCGAGACCTTCATTGCCGGCGGCGAGGAGAGCTACGGCTACATGATCGGCGACTTCGTGCGCGACAAGGACGCCGTAGCCGCCTGCTCGATGATTGCCGAAATTGCAGCATGGGCCCGCGAGAACGGTAAAACATTCTTCGACGTGCTCGTAGATATCTACAGAGAATTCGGCTTCTACAAAGAAGGCCTCGTCAGCGTTGTCCGCAAAGGCAAGAGCGGCGCCGAAGAAATCCAGCAGATGATGCGCGACTACCGCAACAACCCGCCCGCCGAGATCGACGGCGAAAAGGTGGTATGCATCAAGGACTATCAGGTGCTTGAGAGCAAGGACCTCGTCAGCGGCAAGGTCACCAAGATCAACCTGCCGAAGAGCAACGTGTTGCAGTTCTTCACCGACAAGGGCAACAAAATCACCGTCCGTCCCAGTGGCACCGAACCCAAAATCAAGTTCTACTTCGGCGTCAAAGGCGAACTCTGTTGCAAAGACTCCTTCGACAAGACCAACGACGCCCTCGACGCCAAAATCGAGAGCATCAAGAAGAGCATGAACCTCTGCTAATGGCATGAACCTGCCATCAAAGATACTGGAAGAGGCCGTAGAGCAACTGTCGAGCCTGCCCGGTGTGGGCAAGCGGTCGGCATTGCGCTACGCCCTCTTTCTTATGAATGAGGACGAACCGAAAGTACGCGACCTCAGCGAGGCACTGCTTCGACTTAAAACCCACCTTCACCACTGTCGCTACTGCCACAACGTCAGCGACACCGAGGTGTGTCCCATCTGCAGCAGCGAGAAGCGGCAAAAAAACATCATCTGCGTGGTGGAAAACGTGCAGGATGTGATGGCCGTGGAAAACACACAACAATACCGCGGATTGTACCATGTGCTCGGCGGCGTCATCTCTCCCATCGACGGCATCGGCATCTCCGACTTGGAGATAGCATCGCTCATCCGCCGTGTGCAAACCGGCGACCCCGCACCCGTCGAGGAGGTCATCCTGGCTCTGCCCACCACTATGGAGGGCGACACTACCAACTACTACATCCACAAGCAGCTGCAACCCTTAGGGGTGAAAGTCACCACCCTCGCCCGCGGCGTCGCCGTGGGCGACAGCCTCGAGTATGCCGACGAAATCACCCTCGGCCGCAGCATCATGCACCGAATACCGTTTGAAAGTTAATAGATAACAGTTAATAGATAATAATTTGAAGTTGAACACATTATTATTTTTTGCCGCCCTGCTGAGCCTCTTTTCTTGCAATCAGAATAATCCGAGTAATCAGGACACTCCAAATAATCAGGATACTCTGGTTCAAGAGGAACACATATACACCCTCGACGAGGACATCGGGATGATGCTGTTGGTGGGCTTCCGCGGGACAGAGTTGGAATACAGCAAAAACCCTGAGATTATCAATGCTTTGCGCGAATATCATGTGGGCAGCGTCATCCTGTTCGACTACGATGTCCCCACTGGCACACGGGGCCGCAACATCAAGAATGCCGGACAGTTAAAACGTCTTTGCAAACAGTTGCGCTCTTTCAAACCAGACCTGCTGATAGGCATCGACCAAGAAGGCGGCTATGTGTCGCGTTTGAGTACCGGCTACGGCTTCCCCCGCATCCTGTCGGCACAGAAAAGCGCCGCCAAGGGCGACGACACGGTGCGCCACTATGCCTCCCTCACAGGCCAGATGCTTGAGGAGATTGGCATCAATCTCGACTTCGCACCGGTGGCCGACGTGAATGTCAACCCCCGCTGCCCTGTCATTGGTGGCATCGAGCGCAGCTTCTCGTCCGACCCCACGGTGGTGCGCCGCTGCTGCATGATCTGGAGCGAGGAATTGCTCAACCATCATGTCGTCAGCTGCTGGAAGCATTTCCCCGGACACGGCAGCGCCAAAGGCGACACGCACAAGGGTCTGGTGGACGTCACCAACACCTGGCAACCCTACGAACTCGACCCCTACCGCAACCTGCCAAACTCCAACATGATGGTGATGACGGCCCACGTCATCAACCGGAAACTCGACCCCTCAGGTCTCCCCGCCTCCCTCTCCCCCCAAATCACCTCCTACCTGCGCGACACTCTCGACTTCCAAGGTGTTATCGTCACCGACGACCTCGCCATGGGCGCCATCGTGAGCCAGTACAGCTTCGAGAACGCCATCCGCATGGCCGTCATGGCTGGCGCCGACCTGCTGTGCCTGAGCAATAACGGCGGCTCCTACGACATCAATATGGTGCCACGGGCCGTCAAGGTCATCAAGCAGATGATCACCGGCGGTGACATCACCGAAGAACGTATCCGTCAGAGTGCCACAAGAATACGCAATATCACATTCTGAGAGTGGATATTTTTTTTTGGAAATCACATAAAAAAATGTATCTTTGCATTTATCGAATATTATTTAATCATTAATCTAAATACTTGAACATTATGGCAAAAGAAGTCAACGATGCCGATGCCCTGAAGCAGGAAAAACTGAAAATCCTCCAGAGCACCCTCGACAAGATAGAGAAGAGCTACGGCAAGGGTTCCATCATGAAGCTGGGCGACCGTCCCGACGAGCAACTCGACGTCATCTCCACCGGCAGCATCAGTCTGGACATGGCGCTGGGTGTGGGCGGATTCCCCCGTGGCCGCGTCATCGAAATCTACGGCCCCGAAAGCTCCGGTAAGACCACCCTGGCCATCCACGCCATCGCCGAGTGCCAGAAAGCCGGTGGCATCGCCGCCTTCATCGACGCCGAGCACGCCTTCGACAGCTTCTACGCCAAGAAACTGGGTGTCGACATCAACAACCTGCTGGTCTCACAGCCCGACAACGGCGAGCAAGCCCTCGAGATTGCCGACAACCTGATCCGCTCCGGCGCCATCGACATCATCGTCATCGACTCCGTGGCCGCTCTCACCCCCAAGGCTGAAATCGACGGCGACATGGGCGACAGCAAGGTGGGTCTCCAGGCTCGTCTGATGAGCCAGGCCATGCGTAAGCTCACTGCCACCATCAGCAAGACCAACTGCTGCTGCATCTTCATCAACCAGCTGCGTGAGAAGATTGGCGTCCTCTTCGGCAACCCCGAGACCACCACCGGTGGCAACGCCCTGAAGTTCTACGCCTCGGTGCGTATCGACATCCGTCGCACGCAGGCCATCAAGGACGGCGACCAGAACATTGGCAACCGCGTGAAGGTGCGCGTGGTGAAGAACAAGGTGGCACCTCCTTTCCGCCAGTGCGAGTTCGACCTCATGTTCGGCGAAGGCATCAGCAAGTTGGGCGAGATTATCGACCTCGGTGTCGACCTCGACATCATTCACAAGAGTGGCTCGTGGTTCGGCTACGGCGAGACCAAGTTGGCTCAAGGCCGCGAAGCCCTCAAACAACTGCTGCGCGACAACCCCGAACTCACCGACGAACTCGAAGAGAAAATACGCACCGCCCTCAAGGAAAAACAAGCCGCCGAATTGTAAAAAACCAAGGCCTCTATTGCCATGTATGTCATAGACGAAGCACGCGAAGAACGCGACATTCAAGCCAAATACGATGAACTCATCCAGGCCTGCCGCGCTTTGAAACCCCTCTCCCCGGACGAGGAGGACAACATTCTCCGTGCCTACCAAATGGCCAAGAAAGCACATGCTGGCACCCGCCGCAAAAGCGGCGAACCCTATATCTTCCATCCGCTGGCTGTGGCTCTCATCGCTGTCAAGGAGGTGGGGCTCGGCCCCATTGCCGTCATTGCAGCCCTCCTCCACGACGTGGTCGAGGACACCGAAATAACCCTCGACGAACTCCGCATGGTCTTTGGCGACCGCGTGGCCAAAATCGTCGACGGCGTCACCAAAATCGAGGACGTCATGCTCCTCCAGCAGTCGGAAAGCAAGCAGGCCGAGAACTACCGCAAAATCCTGCTCTCGATGTGCAACGACGCCTACGTCATCTTCCTCAAACTCTGCGACCGCCTGCACAACATGCGCACCCTCGGCTCGATGAAGGACACCAAGAAACTCATCATCGCCTCCGAGACCTCCTACCTCTACATCCCCTTGGCCCACCGCCTCGGACTCTACACCATCAAGACCGAACTCGAGGAATTGGTGATGAAATACACCAATCCCGAAAAATACGAGGAAATAGCAGCCAAAATCGCCGCCACCGCCGACAGAGGGGCCAAACTCCACGAATGCCTCGTCAACCCCGTGCGCCAGATGCTCGACCAAGCCGGCTACAGCTACACCCTCAAGACTCGCGTCAAGTCGGTTTACAGCTGCTGGAAGAAAATCGAGAACAAACACGTCTCCTTCGAGGAAATCTTCGACCTTTACGCCATGCGCATCATCCTCACCGGCGTGCCTCGCGAAAAGGAAAAAGAAGAGTGCTTCAAAGTCTACGCCCTCATATCTCAGCATTTCGACCCCAATCCCACTCGTTTCCGCGACTGGATAACCCACCCCAAGAACAACGGCTACGAAAGCCTGCAAACCACCGTCATGACACCCATCGGCACCTGGGTCGAGATACAGATACGCACCGAACGCATGGATACCATCGCCGAGAAAGGCATGGCAGCACACTTCCTCTACAAAGAAGCACACCCCGAAGAAAACATCGAACACAACCCCGTCGAGGAATGGCTGCAACAGATACGCACCTCCCTCGAACAAAGCGACAAGTCTGCCCTCGACCTCGTCGAAGAATTCAAGGAAAGCCTCTACACCAAGGAAATCTACATCTTCACTCCCCGCGGACGCACCATCACCCTGCCCTCTCGCAGCACCGTGCTCGACTTCGCCTATGCCATCCACACCGACCTCGGTCACCACTGCATTGGAGCCAAGGTCAACGCCCGTGTCGTGAGCCGCAACGAGCGCCTCCACACCGGCGACCAGGTGCAGGTCCTCACCACAGCCAACACCCTCCCCGACGAAGAATGGCTCTCCCAATGCCAGACATCTCACGCCAAGGACGCCATCAAAGACTTCCTCCGCGCTCACAAAAAAGAACATGCCGCCGAAGGCCGCCGCCGACTGAAAGAGTACCTCGAGAAAATCCACCTCAAAGACAACCCCCAGAACTGGGGGCAGCTGAAACGATTCCTCGGCAACCCCTCCGACATCGATGTCCTCTACGACCTCGCCATAGGCACCGTCACCGAACATCAGGTGGCAGAATGCTTCGGCAAGGCACGCCCCGAACCCAACCTCATCTTCCTCGACCAATACAAAAAACTCACCACACCCTTCCTCCTCGACAAAGAATACGAAAATCTGCCCACCGAGACAGCCTCCTGCTGCAAACCCGTCCAAGGCGACCAGGTGGTGGGCATCGTCCAGGGCGACCGCATCCTCATTCACCGCACCAACTGCCGCGAGGCCATGAAAGAAATGGCCAACCACGAAAACCACATCATCCGCGCCAAATGGCGCCCCGGCGAACAGCTCTCCCTCCTCACTGGCATCGCCCTCACCGCCATCGACCGCAAAGGCCTCCTGCAGGAAATCACTCACCACATCTCCGACGAGCTCGACCTTAATATGCGTGCCATCACCCTCGAAACATCCGAAGGCGTCGTCCGCGGCATCATCATGCTCTATGTCAACGATGTGGAAAAACTCAACGGCCTTATCGAAAAACTCAAGTCCATCGATGAAATCGAAGACGTCCACCGCATTTAATCTTATCCAAGGATGATGAATGATGAACTGAAAGCTTTCCAACGTCTTTCCGATATCCTCGACACCTTGCGGAAAGAATGCCCCTGGGATCGCGAACAAACCATGAAAAGCCTCCGCTACCTCACCATCGAGGAAGTCCACGAACTGAGCGAAGCCGTTGTCGCACAATCGGCCGACGACATCCGCAAAGAACTCGGCGACCTGGCCATGCACATCCTCTTCTACTGCAAAATCGCCGAAGAAAAAGGGCTCTTCTCCACCGAGGATGTCTACAACACCATCTGCGACAAACTCATCGCCCGCCACCCATTCATCTACGACCGCCAAAACTACCATGGCGAAAACTGGGAACAACTCAAAATGCGCGAAGGCCGTCGTAACGTCCTCGAAGGCGTCCCCGACTCATTGCCCTCCCTCGTCAAAGCCATCCGCATGCAGGAAAAAGTCGCCGGCACCACCGACAACACCGCCGAACCAACCGACATGACAGAGGAAGAATTCGGACAGAAACTTTTCGACCTCGTCGACTGGGGCCGCCGCCACGGCATCAACGCCGACGACGCCCTCTGCCTCGCCAACCGCCGTTTCAAAGAGAAACACTCCAACCAATAGCCCCCCCCCATCCCCGGAGACACACCCTTTTTTCCCCCCCCCCACCCTCACCTTGCCGTCACCACAGCAAGGTTTTTTTTTATCTCAACCTGACACCAAACTCGTACTATGCACCTACCAAATACCTACCAACTCCTTACCAACTCCTACCACAGTCGGAGATGATAGGGCGTTCGTTAGGTTAAAACAGGCCGAATTAACGATTTTTAAGAAAGTTCTATGCCCTGAAACACAGAGTACGAAAACCGCCGTTTAAAAAATAAATTTGGTAATCTCATTTTTAAATCGTATCTTTGCCCTCGAATATTTTATATTATAGATTACATTATATTTATCACTAAAATATATATTTTAACCAAAAAACAAACCATGAGAAAGTTTATCAATTTAGTGGCTCTTGCGGCACTGTTGTTTATGCCGTCATTAGCGTGGAGCCAAAGCGCCGACTGCACGGAGTACACCTCCGTTCCCTACTCCACAGGGTTCGAGGGCCTCTCCACTGGCAGTCTGCCCGACTGCTGGCTGAAAGTCCAGACCAGCGCAGGGTATGACGGGGTGGTTTTCCCCTGTGCCTACAACTATTCAGGCAACGCCCGAAACGGATCCGTCTATTTTGAGATGGAAACCCACAGCGGCCAGAACGAAATAGTCGCCATGCCACTGATGGAAAACATCAGCACTCTGAAACTCACCTTCTGGGCTTCGGCGCAAAGTAGCTATCTACCCACGATGTTCGAGGTGGGTGTCCTCGAGGCTGACTCAACCTTCACGCCCGTCGACACCATCACCTTCACCACCAGCTACAGCTGGAGCAGCGGCTACAACCAGTACACCGTCTACTTCAGCAACTACACCGGCAACGGCGAGCGCATCGCCATGCGCGCCACCGGCAACGGCAGCGGCCAGTACACCCTGATGATGGACGACTTCACCGTCACCGACGCCCTCGTCCCCGAAGTGTCGCTGCCCGCCACGGCCGTCACCAACATCAACACCGACCTCACCCTCACCGCCACCATCCAGGGCCCCACTGACGGCATCACCTATAGTTGGAGTTCCCTGATGGAGACCGCCGGCGATGCCACCCTGAGCTTCGTCGACAACGTGGCCACCATCAATTATTCTACCGCCGGCACCGACACTGTCACCTTCACCGTGACCAACGCCAACGGCTCGGCCTCGACCTCGATGGTTGTCCACGCCCTCGACCTCAGCCCCGTCACCTCCTTCCCCTACACTACCGGATTTGAAACCGAGCAGGATGCCAACTGGAACTTCGTCAACGGAAGCAACGGCTGGTTTATCGGTTCGGCCGTCAACAACGGTGGCAGCAACGCCATGTACATCAGCAACGACAACGGCACCACCAACGCCTATAGCAATGGCAACGCTTCCGACAGTTATGCCTACCGCTATTTCCAGTTCGATGCCGGCGAGTACACCTACAGCTTCGACTGGCGCAGCGTGGGCGAAAACAACTGGGACTACCTCTACTTCTATCTGGCCCCCACCAGCTCCGACTTCAGCGGCACCTCCGTGTCCACCTCTGGCTGGACCGACCTGGCCGGACGCATGCAGAGCCAAAGCTCCTGGCAGACCAAGACCGGCACCTTCACCATCACCGAGACCGGTCTCTACCCAGTGGTCTTCTACTGGCGCAACGACGGTAGCGGCGGCAGCAATCCTCCCGCAGCCATCGACAACATCGCCATCACTGCCCTCACCTGCCCCGCTGTCACCAACATCGTGCTCGACTCCGCCGAGCAGGATGCCCTGACCTTCCACTGGACCCCCCTCGGAACCGAAACCTCTTGGGAAGTGACCGTGGGCGACAATGAGCCCGTCGAGGTCAGCACCGCCAGCTACACCGCCACAGGCCTCAACAGCAACACCGCCTACACCGTCAGCGTGCGCGCTGTCTGCGGTGCCGACGACACCAGCTTCGCCACCACCGCCTCGTTCCGCACCGCCTGCGGCCCGATGAGCGTACCTTTCTTCGAGGACTTCGACAGCTACGCCAACGGCGACTTCCCCCCCTGCTGGCAACGCCTGCGTGCCTACGGCACCGACCCCAGCGTCAACCAGCAGTATCACCACAGCGGCACACAGGCCATGTATCTGCTTTCTTACATGGACACCAACCTCTTCTGCACACCTTCGATGGTGCCGCTGAACGGCAACGAGATTCAGGTGCGCTACCAGGCCTATATGAGCCGCGGCGATCAGAACACCTGGCTGAAGGCCGGCGTTATGACCGACCCCACCGACGTTTCCACATTCATCATGCTTGACAGCGTGGGATATCACAGCTTCAACTATGAGTTTGAGGAGCGTGAGTTCAACACCGCCACCCTTAACGCCAGCGCGAGCTACTATGTTGCCTGGATGTTCTACGGCAACTATAACCAGTGGAGTTATTACTATTCCACGGGCGCCATCGACGACATCAGCATCACCCAGCTCAGTGACTGCGTGCGTCCCACCATGGCCCAGATTGGCACCGTCGGTGCCCGCCAGGCCGAAGTCTCCTGGGCCTCTGCATCCAGCGCCAACAGCTACACCGTCTACTACTACACCGCCAACGACCCCACCAATGCCAATGTGCTTAGTGAGAGTGTGAGCGACACCACAGTAACCCTCACCGGCCTGCAGCCCGAGACGCAATACTATGTCTGGGTGGCCACCAACTGCGGCGGCAGCGAGAGCGACCTGCGTCCTGCAGGCAACTTCACCACCCTCATTTCCTGCCCCGCCGTCACCGGTCTCACCGTTGACACCACCACCACCGACGGCGCCACCATCAGCTGGCATCCCGGCGACGTGGAGACAGAATGGCTTGTGGCTATCGATAGCAACGATTACGACGTGGTCAACGACACCACCTACTCCTTCTATGGCCTCGATGCCATGACTGGCCACACCGTCTATGTGCGCGCCTTCTGCGGCGACGACGACACCTCAGCCGTCAGCAGCATCAACTTCGCCACCGCCTGCGCCGACGCCACTTGTAACATCACCGCTCACGTCACCGACAGCTATGATGACAGCTGGAACGGCTGCCTGATCAACATTGTTCAGGCCGGCATTACCGTAACTTCCATCGAGTGCCCCTCCGGCCAGAGTGGCAGCGACTTCTCCTATGAAGTCTGCTCCTCGGCCCCTGTCACCCTGACCTTCACCCGTGGCAGCTATCCCAACGAGTTAGGTGGCTATGTCACCGATGGTAGCGGCGCCACAGTCTTCACCATCGAGAACATGGGCAACCACTACACCGGCGACGTGCTGACCACTATCAACAACCCCTGCCCTGAGTGCATTATGCCCATGGGCATCGCTCTCGATTCTGCCTCTCTCTCTGCCACCGAGGCCACCATCTACTGGGAGCGTCAGGACGGGCAGAGTGCCTGGTTCGTGAAACTCGACACCAATGACATCGTCTCCGTGAGCGACACCTTCTACACCTTCCTGAACCTCGATGCCCGCACCGCCTACACCGCCTATGTGGCCACCGACTGCAACGGCGACACCTCGAGCTTCGCCTCCATCAACTTCGCCACTGACTGTGCCACCGGCTCGTGCGACATCTCCGTCACCGCAACCTCCTCCTATCCCTATTCCGCCTACTGCCCCACCGTCCACGTGTGGCAGAACGGATCAGAGGTTGCCAGTGTCAATGCTTCCACCCAGACCGTCAATGTCTGCTCAGGTGTTCCTGTGAACATCATCTATCAGACACCTCAATACAGCTGGGGTGATATTCCCAGCGTTATCATCCTTGATGGCGGAGACGACGAAGTATTCAACGCCAACACCGAAAGCTACAGCACCGGCGACACCCTGGTCTTCTTGGCCAATGCCTGTCCGAGCTGCTTGAAACCCACCGGAGTGAGAGTCACCAGCATTGACTCCACCGAAATCAGCTTCGCCTGGAATGAAAACGACAGCGTGAACAGCTACCTCATCTCCTTAAACGGCAGCGCTGAGACCGAAGGCTTCAACGGCAATGAGTTCTACAGCAACCTCACTCCCAACACCACCTACACCTTCAGCGTCCGCGCCGTCTGCGCTCCCGGCGACACTTCCAATGCCAAAGTCATCACCGTGAAGACTGCCTGCGGCGAAATGGCTCTTCCCCTCATTGAGAGCTTCGAAGGCGATGCCGAAGGCACTGTTCCTACGTGCTGGAACGTCGTTAACGGCAACCCCGAAGTGGATGCTTATGCTACCAACGCCCATTCCGGCAACCATTCTCTCACCATGGGCAGTGGCAGCAACATGATTGCCACCAGCCGCGTGCCTCTCGACGGAGACAGCATCTACGTTGGCTTCTGGGCCGATTTCGCTAGTGGTATTCTTGAGGCCGGCGTGATGACCAACCCCCTCTACGACACCACCTTCATCCCCTTGATGACCATCAACAGCACCAACGGCTACGAACTCTTTGAGTTCACCACTTCCACCTTGCCTCACGACAGTAGCTACTTTGTGGCTTTCCGCTACAATGCTCCCTATAATTACGTCTATCTCGACGACATCAACATCCGTCTCTTCGAAGGTTGCATGTATCCCACCAACCTGGTGGCCACACCCGCGGCCAGCCGTGTCGACCTGAGCTGGAACTACAACGGTACGACAACCGACTTTGCCATCGAATACCGCATCCTCGGCGACACTGCATGGAGCCTGCCCGACGATATCAACGACACCGCCTACACCCTCACCGGCCTTAGCTCCTCGTCGAGCTATGAGGTGCGTGTGGGTACCATCTGTGGCAACGACACCCTGTGGGTCATTACCACGTTCCAGACCAACTGCCTCCCACAGGCTCTCCCCTACAGCGAAGACTTCGACGCCTATGCCGATGACGTCATGCCTCCGTGCTGGATCTGGTCGTCGGCCTACTCCACCCACTGGGATGGCGGCGTCTTCCTGAAAGCCTATCATGGCGGCGGCAGCGAGTACGTCGTACTGCCCGAACTCAACGGCAACATCGCCAAGCTGAAAATCGAATTCGACACCAAGGTCGGCTCCCCGTCCGAGAACGACGGTATCCTCATCGGTGTGACCGATGCTGCCGGCACACTGCTTGCTTGGGTCGACACTATCCAGGATCCACTCTTCTCGCGCAACAACCATGTCCGCAAGACCATCTACTTCACCAACTATCTCCTTCCCGGCGGCGCCGCCCGCGTGGCTTTCGCCCAGTATCGCAACTGGAACGAGTGGGCACTCATCGACAATATTAATATCGAAGAGCTCCCCAGCTGCTACCCCGTCGACAATCTGGTTGGCAGCAACCTCATCGACCCCGAAGCCACTACCTTCACATGGCATCCCATGGGCTTTGAGAACCAGTGGCAGGTCTATGTCGACACCGTGACCGTCGACATCGACTCCTTGGACAATCTTCCCGACTCCCTCTTCATCACCGTCACCGACACTTCCTATACCATCCCCATCGGCATGATTCAGGGCGGCGGCATCTACAACTTCTTCGTCCGTGCCATTTGCAGCGCCACCGAGCACAGCAACTGGGTGAAGAATGAATTCGGCGCAGGCACCGTCATCATGAACAACAGCACTGTGGCCGACACTATCGAAGGCTGCGGCTTCGTGATCTACGACAACGGCGGCCCCATTCCGGGCTATCTGCCCAACAGCAACTCGGCTCTCGTTATCCGCACCGAGAATGTCGGTAGCCAGCTGCAGATCTTCGGTGGCAAGTTCGGCTGGGGTTCCTCGCCCGCCACACTGACCGTCTATGACGGTGAAGGTACCAACGGCACCGTCCTCTACACCTACAACACCGTCGACGGCCGCGACACCCTGCTCAACACTGTCCTCGCCACCTCGACCACTGGCTCAATGACCATCACATTCTCTGTGAGCGGCAACATGTGCCACACTGGTTACGAGCTCTATGTGCGCTGCACTGAGGGAGCCCTCTGCCCACGTCCTACCGAACTGCAGGCCGAGATGACCTCTGCGTCCACTGCCGATGTCACATGGAACGGCTCTGCCTCCAACTACCACTTCTATTACCGCCTGGCTGGCTCCGCCACCTGGGTGCGCCAGAACGTGGCCGTCAACAGCATCAGCCTCACCGGACTGATGCCAGACACCGTCTATGACATGTACGTCGTGGCCCTCTGCTCGGCCTCCGACAGTTCGAGCGCCAGCGTCGTGCGCCAACTGCACACCACCTACATCATCCCGGTTGTGCCTTGCGACGCCCCCTCTTCATTGGTCGCCAGCAACATCACCTCCAATAGTGTGTTGCTCAACTGGACTGCCGGTGGCACCGAAACCACTTGGGCCATCAACTACAACGGCTCCACTATCCTCGTCAACACCAATCCCTACCTCCTCACCGGCCTCACTCCCAGCACCAACTACACCATCAAGGTGCAGGCCGTCTGCGATACCAACAGTTCGAGCGAGTGGAGCAATGAAATCCTCGTCACCACACTCGCCGGCACCCCCGATGTGACCTACTACACCGTCACCGTCAACAGCAACAATCCTAACTGGGGCTCCGTGAGCGGCAGCGGTACCTATGCTGAGAACACACAGGCTCCTCTCAACGCCATCCCCAACGACGGCTACCACTTCGTTAGCTGGAGCAATGGCGCCACAGCAGCCTCCATCAGCATTACTGTCACCAGCGACACTTCCCTCACCGCTACCTTCGCCGAGAACAATCCCGAGGTCACCTACTACACCATCACCCTCACAGCCAACAATCCCAACTGGGGCACCGTCACCGGCGCCGGCACCTATGAGGAGGGACGCAGTGTTGAAATCAAGGCCATCTCGAACTCTGGCTACCGCTTCGTGAAATGGAGCGACAACAACACCGACTCTGTCCGCACCATCACCGTCAACAACGACATCAGCCTCATAGCCACCTTCGAACGCTCGGTGGGCATCGATGATGTCAATGCCTCCAACATCGCCCTCTACCCGAACCCCGCTTCCTCCTTGGTGACCCTCTCAGGCATCGAAGGACAGGCCCTGGTGACGGTAGTCGACATGAATGGTCGCGAAGTGCTCCATTGCTCAGCCAGCCAGTCGATTACCATCGACATCAGCACACTGACCTCCGGAGCTTACTTCGTCCGCATCGTCGGCGAACAGGTCAACGCCATCCGCAAGCTCATCGTTAGATAACGATGGGCTTGCCACACACAACGAGAAAAGCCCTGCCGTTTGGCAGGGCTTTTCTTTTGTTGGTGTTTACTGCTTATTTAGCCTTCTTCTTGGCAACGGGCTTTTTGGCAGCGGCCTTCTTGGCCACAGCTTTCTTGGCTGCGACTTTCTTCACCTCGGGCTCTTTATTGTAGCGCTGGCACTCCTTGGGGGTGACGCAGGTGCCGGTGGCACGGGCCACGAGGATGCGCTCCTCGAGCACCTCGGCAGCGCTGGCGCTGATTTCGGGCAGGGTGCGGATGACCTTGTAGGCCTCGAATTTCATCTTGCGGCTAGTGTTGCCAACGTGGGTGATTTCGCCGTAGGCCTCGATGTAGTCGCCGGCGTAGACGGGAGCCTTGAACTCGACCATGTCGTAGGCGCAGAAGAGACCTTCGTCGCCGTCTTGTTTGATAAGGAGCTCTGTGGCGACATCGCCGAAGAGATGGACCATGTGGGCACCGTCAACGAGGTTTCCTCCGTAGTGGGCGTCCTTGGCGCTCATGCGAACGCGGAGCATAGAAGTAACTGCCATAATTTTTTCTGTTTTAATTGTTTATATATTTTTTTGTTTAACTATTGATTTCCAATCTATAACCTACAAACCATAACCCTTATACGCTATGGTTTTACGCTTGCAAAGATACACAAATTCAGCCGTCTGGCCAAATCTTTTTTTCCCCTGTCGCCAAAACGGCGTATCTGATGAATCTATAGGACACCCATAAACTTGCGGTCGTAGGAGCGACGGGCGTGGGGATAGACTGATGTGTGGGTGCCGGTGTGGATGGTGTCGTAGCCATGAGTGTCGAGGAAGGAGAAAAGTTCTTCGTGAGTAGCAAAACGGGCATCGAACCAACCGTCGAACCAATCACCAAAGGTGGTGTTTTCCTGTATGGTGTCAGCCAGTATCTCCTTTGGTATGGTGATGTCATAGGTGCTACTGCCGTAGTCGTTCCCGTCCTTATAGTCGGACAGGCTGGTACCGCTGCGCACAATAGCGAGTTCCGTATGATGGATGGTGTCGATGCTGATATAGCCCCAATCGCGCAGCTGCAAAAGGGCGGCGGCGCTGTTGGCCTCCCGGTCACTGCCGGGATGATGGATAATCTCGAGGCTGAGCACGTAGTCGCCTTTGAAGAGGGCTGGTTTATCCTTTTTGACCCAGCCTTCGGACATCATCTGCAGAAACAGAGCCAGACCCGTCACATCGTCGTACATGCGAACCGTGTCGCCGAGGGAGGTGTCTTTGTGGAAGGCATCGGCTTGCTGCTGGGAAACGAGGCGCTTGCCATCGACGGTGAGGGTGTAGGCCTCGGTCTCCACATGGTAGTGGGTGGTCCTGTTCTCGCGAAAACAGGATGTAAGCAGCAACGCCATTGTACAAAGCATCATCAGGGTCTTTGGCATGATGTTTTTTTATTAAAAAAAAAACGGGACTGCTACCAGCGTTTTGACAGCAATCCCGTTTTGACGCATTAACGCATTGGCGCGTTACTTCTTGATGATGTAGTCGACGAAGATGCCGGGGGTCTTGACATTCTCGGGGGCAATGGTGCCGGTGGCGACAATCTCCTGCGGCTCGACAATGACGGTGTCGGCGGCGGTGGCCATCATGGGGCAGAAGTTCTGGCTGGTGCCCTTGTAGACCAAGTTGCCGTCCTCGTCGGCGATGTTGGCGCCGATGATGGCGACGTCGGCACGCACGGGTTTCTCAAGGAGATACTCCTTACCGTCGACAGTGATTTTCTGCTTGCCGTTCTCAACCACGGTGCCGAGGCCCGTCTGGGTCAGCACACCACCGAGTCCTGCTCCAGCGGCGCGGATTTGCTCGGCCAGGGTGCCCTGGGGCTGGAGGGTCACCTTCAACTCGCCAGCATTCATCTGGTCGATAGTGTTGTTGTTGGTGCCAATGTGGGTGGCAATGAGTTCTTTCACCTGATGATTGGTGATGAGTTTACCGACACCGACCTCGGGATAGGCGGTATCGTTGCAGATGATGGTGAGATTCTTGACATTACGGGCCACGAGCTCGTCAATGAGAGCGATGGGGTTACCTACGCCAAGAAATCCTCCGACCATTACGGTCATGCCGTCGTGAATTTTGTCGGCGGCCTCTTTTACTGTGACAAATTTGTTCATGATATATACTATTTTACTTATTGTTGCGTTATTAAAATCAAAGTGCAAATATACAACATTTTTCGCAATTCGAAAAAAAAATTTGCGTGAATGCCGAAATATGAGTACTTTTGCAATTGAAAACTAATAAGAAAAAGGTAATGAAGAAACTCTTTTTGGGGCTTGTTATCATGCTTTTTGGCACTGCCATGAGCGCCCAGGAATACATCGAACCGGTCGAAAAATGGAAAGTCTCCGAGGTCTGGGGCAACAATTATCACGGCTGGTCCTTCCACCAGGATGTGGAAGTTGACTTCACCGTAGAAGGCCAGGACGGCCGCTTCACCCCCACCGACGAAGAAATCGCCGATGCCGAAGCCCTCATCCAGAAAAAAATTGCCTTCGTCAATCGCGAACACTTCAACCAAGGCGGCATGTGTCCCATCATCGACGAGCACATGCGCATGTACCGCCGCCAATATGTGGGCTTCACCAACGACCGGGGCGACCACATCATCTGGCTCAACGGCCTCTGGGACGATAACCTCTCCGACGAACGCCTCGCCTCCGACGTCATCCTCACTCGCGGTGGCTGCGGCCACTTCTGGCACATCAAGTGCAACCTCAACACCCGCAAGGTCTATGGTCTCGAAGTCAACGAGGACGGCGACATGCAGATTGTACCCCGTGTCAAAAAACCTGCCCCGCGCATCAGCAAATCAAAAGCTCGCGACCGCAAACAGAAAATCCGCAAGACCGGCATCATCCACTCCCCCGAAGAGAAAGTCTTCAACTAAATGGAACTCAGCCCCCTCATAACCAAATTCTTCAAATTCGGCGTGGTCGGCGCCAGCGGCGCCGTTATCGACTTCGGACTGACGGCTCTCTGCAAAGGCATCCTCGGCATACCTGAACTGCTGGCAAATGCCATTGGTTTTACCGTCGCCGCCACAAGCAACTATTTCCTCAACCGGGTATGGACGTGGAAAAGCACCTCCAAAGAGGTCGGTATTGAATATGCCAAGTTCTTCTTCGTCTCACTCATCGGCTTGGGCCTCAACTCACTCATTGTTTTCCTGCTCAAAGACATAAGCATCGTCCCGCGCTTTGTCGACACCTCTCTCGATTGGGACTTCTGGGTGGCAAAAATCATCGCTACAGCTATCGTGACAGTTTGGAACTTCTTGGCAAACAACATCTTCACCTTCCGCCAAAAACATTAATGCATTCACAATTTAACACATCATAATTATGGAAATCCTGTCCAATAGAATCCTCAATATGGCTGAGAGCGAGACTCTCGCCATGACCGCCAAGGCCCGCGAACTCAAAGCCCAGGGCAAAGATGTCATCAGCCTCTCCATCGGTGAGCCCGACTTCAACACCCCCGAGGTGGTGAAGGAAGCAGCCAAGAAGGCCATCGACGACAATTTCACCCACTATCCCCCCGTGCCTGGCTATGCCGACCTCAAGGAAGCTATCTGCACCAAGCTCCTCCGCGACAACGGCCTCGAGTACAAACCCGAGCAAATCGTCGTCTCCACCGGCGCCAAGCAGAGCCTCTTTCAGGTCGTCCAATGTCTCATCAACCCCGGCGACGAAGTCATCATCCCTACCCCATTCTGGGTTAGCTACAAAGAATTCGTCCGCCTCGCCGAAGGCAAATGTGTGTTCGTTAAAACAAAATTGGAAAACGACTTCAAAGTAACTCCCGAACAACTTGAGGCCGCCATTACTCCTCGCACAAAACTCATCATGTTCTCTTCGCCAAGCAACCCCACTGGTATGCTCTACACCAAAGAAGAACTCAGAGGTATTGCCAACGTCATCGCCAAACATGACAACCTCTTCGTTATGGCCGACGAAATATACGAGCACATCAACTTTGTTGGCAAACACGAAAGCATTGCACAGTTCCCTGAAGTTAAAGACCGTGTCATCACCGTCAATGGTGTCGCCAAGGGCTTCGCTATGACTGGTTGGCGTATCGGTTTCATCGGAGCCCCGCTTGTTATCGCCAAGGCGTGCAACAAGCTTCAGGGTCAGGTAACCAGTGCCACTTGCTCCATCGCCCAGATGGCAACCCTCCGTGCCATGCAGATGGATCCCTCCACCAGCGACGACATCATCAACATGCGCAACATCTTCCGTATGCGTCGCGACATGGTCTATCAGCTCCTTTGCGACATCCCCGGCCTTAAGGTCTGCATGCCCCAGGGTGCTTTCTACTTCTTCCCCGATGTTAGCAGCTACTACGGCAAGAGCTTCAACGGTAAGAAAATTGAAAATTCCACCGATATGGCGTTCTACCTTCTCAACGAGGCCAATGTTGCTACCGTCATGGGTTCCGCTTTCGGCGACGATGACTGTATCCGCCTTAGCTATGCCACCAGCGAAGACCTTCTTCGCGAAGCCCTTCGCCGCATCAAAGAGGCTTTGGCTAATCTCCAGTAGGTTTTTTCTTTTGAACAAAAAAATGGCCGCCTTGAAAGGCGGTCATTTTTTTGTGTGTTAGAGTAATCAGAGTAATCGGAATACTCCGATTACTCTGAGAATTACTAACGGATTATCAGCTTCTTGACCATGCTGACGTTCTCGCCGGTGATGCGGACGAAGTAGGCACCCTGTGCGAGGTTGTTGACGTCGATGCTCTTGGCGCAGTCGCCAGAGCACTCAAGTGTCTCGCTGCTGACTTCGCGACCGTTCATGTCGACCACGGCTATCTTCACCTTGCCGCTGATGCCGGTCACGCTGATGGTGACATTTGGCGGGTTGCTCCCATTCGGTCGCGACCGCCAAATGGGGTTCGGGTAGATGGTGCAGGCGGGTTCGACCACACCGTCGATGCCGATGGTGACAGTGGTGAAGCTGGTGCTGGCGAAGGTGCTGTAGAGGCCGTCACCGCAGACGGTGCGCACCTTGGCGACGTAGGCGGTGCCGGGCGTGAGGCCTGTGAGGGCGTACTGGTGCTCGGTGGTGCTGGCCTCGCTGACGGTGGCACCGGCAGCGGTGGTGAGCACG
>JAEEGH010003215.1_pt1 | contig 43249 bp, 32 predicted proteins | sample 9134181 | NCBI WGS metagenome assembly JAEEGH01 (sample SAMN16246544, study PRJNA631951) | gut metagenome | biome: gut microbiome; feature: rumen; material: DP-attached | host: Bos | place: Iran: Karaj | collected 2018-10 | reverse complement strand
CTCTATAAGATTATAGATTTTTGTTTTTCATCAGAAAAACAGAAATCGTAAATACCAAGAAAATAGATTCATCTATTTTCTTGTCCTGCAAAGCAGGATTCTTGCTGACAAATTCATTTTTCTGTCAGCAAGAAGTCATAGATTATTGCTGTTTATCAGGAGTGATTGCTATAGGAAGAAGATAATAGTCTGGGTTATAGCAGATTATCTGGATTGGTTGCTATAGGAGCAGGGTTGGACTATATATGCCTACTTAGGCTGGTATATATAGTCATTATTTACTAGTTGGACTATAACAGGAGAAAAGAGAGCAATTATATAGTCACCAGAGATGGGCTATGACTATATATATTCATTGGCATGAAATATATATAGTCAAAATTGGGCAGTCGGACTATATATTGAGAGTCGATATGAAAATGTATAGTCGGTTATTGGTAATAATGACTATATGGGCTGATTGATGGGAAAATATATAGTCAGAGGTAGCAAAAATGACTATAGAAGGACTAGCTTCTATTGTATTTATAGTCGGTGGCGTATATTGCTGACTATAAATAGAAGGTATATGGGGAGTTCTATAGTTAAAAGATAGATGAGGGATGGAAAGGAATAATATGACAAATTACAAACATATTTTAAAACTATTGAATGATCGCAAATCGGAGCTTGAAACGATTATCGAGACAAAGAGGGTTGAATTGAAAAATGCTCCAGAAGGAGAATTACGTACTGCTAAGTGTAGAAATAAGATTCAGTATTTCAAAAGACATAAAGGTGGAGACTCAAATGGAGAATACATAAAGTATTCAGAAATAGATTTAGCCAGAAGACTTGCCCAAAAGGAATATGATAGTCATGCTTTGCAAGCAGCAGAGAAGGAAGTGAGGCTGTTAGATGGTTTGAAAAGATTGTACGAGGGGAGGGCTATTGAGCAAATTGGGTCCAAAATGGTTAGGGCAAAAATGGCTTTGGTTACACCTGTGGAGAAGTCGGACGAAGAGTTTGTGAAGGAATGGCTGGCGCAGGAGTATGAGCCATTTGACTATTATAGTGAAGCTCTTGCATATGAAAATAGTAAGGGGATAAAGATGAGGTCGAAGTCGGAGGTATTGATTTCTAATATATTAGATGAGCTGGGGATTCCTTACTTATATGAAAAGCCACTTAGGATGCCAGATAATAGGAAGGTGGGGCCGGACTTTACACTGTTAGATATTCGAAATAGACAAGAGGTTTATTTGGAGCACCTTGGGATGTTAGACAACATTGATTATATGGAGAAGAACATTAGAAAGATTGGTGAATATGAAGATGCGGGAATATATCGCGGAACTAGGCTGCTTATTACCTATGAAACAAAGAACAAGCAGTTTAATGTGAAAAGGATAAAAGGAATGCTATCAGAATACTTTGGTAAAAATATTTAAGCAATTGATTTCGGCAAACCGCAAAATAGAAGAATAGCGGCTTTGTTCATATTTACGATACTTTTACTCCAAGTTTTCTGGCTTGGGGTATTTTTTTTTGCCAAAATTTTGCACTTCCTGCCAAGCCACTTTAAAAACGTTACACGGTGTAATAACATATCATTCGGAACACAAGAAAGACACATTTTATATACATTATCGTCACATACACCGTTTCAGTTAACGTTTAAGGGAGTATTTGTTAAATGAAAAAGAGCAGATTACTTAACAGAACATTATCTTTTGGTCTTGCACTTGCGCTATTTATTTCTTCACCTGCATCATTGTACGCTGAAGAAATGAATGATGCGTCTGTGGAGACCATCGTTGAAAATATTGACCAAGGAGGTGCTTCTGGTGAAGGGGAGTCATCAGGTAGCGATTCTACAACAGCCTCTGAGGGAACAAAATCTGAGACTGGTTCAGAATCTAAAGATTCTGACCAGGCGGGCTCAGGTGATTCTACACCTGAGGACAACAATTCCAATTCAAAAGAGCAAGTTAATAAAGGTGAGACACCAGAGTCATCTGATAAGACAGCTGACGATGCAGAGGAAGATGCTGATAAGACAGCTGACGCAGAAGCAGATGCGAACGCTGATAAGGATGCAGAGGATGACGATGAGAAAATCACATACGATTACGAATCTAACAATGATGGTACTCATGTAAAGAAGTGGGTTGATAAAGATGGTGAGGCTCACGAAGAAACAGAGGACTGCGAGTTCGGTGAGGACGGCAAGTGCATTCATTGTGGATATGAGAAGGAAGAAGAGGAAGATACAGAGTATAAAAAGTTTGGGGAATTTACAATAGAACTTGATGGTTATACATTTGTAGCAACGGTTCCTGAAGGCGCATTTGAAGAAGTTGTTAAATATGAGGCTGTAGAGTGCGAGTTGACTTCATCTGAAGAATCATTGGTGGAGGATTCCGTTGTAACAGGTGAACTTGTTACATATAAAGCATTTGATATGCATTTTGTTTCAAAAAACGGAAACGAAATAGAACCAGCTGATGGTTATAGTGTGCAGATTAAGATTAGTTCTGAAGATGAGCTCGAAGACAAAGAAGTTGTTCATATCACAGACGAAGGTAATGCGGAAAACGTTGATGTTGAGTATTCTGATGGTGATATAGAAATTGAACTTGAAAGCTTTTCAAAAATAGCTATTGCGGAGACAGATACAACAAAAATATTATATGACTCATACGCATATGGTGCAGCAACAACAAATCAAAGTTATGCGAGTGAGTCTGATATGTATGCAAATGGACTGGAGGAAAATTATCACTTAAGGGTATATTATGCTAATAGCAATAATTTGTATGCAAAAAAGCTAGGAAACAGTGATAATAATTTTGCCTACAATTTTTCGAAAAAAGCTGTGAATGTTACCTTTTATGCACCGGATAATTATGTTATTTCAGCTGTATATAAAGATAATTCGCGTAATACAATTTTAAGTGATAAAGATGATGATGACTCAACATATACAGTTAGTGTTCAGATGAATGAAGATAATAGTAGCGGAAGAAAAACAACAGATCTTCATGTCGCTTTAACTGTTAAACATTCTTCATTTGCAGACAACGCTGAAACAATGTTAGTGAATGGCGCTACTATAGCTAGATTTAATAGTGATAATACTACATTTGCTAATACTTTTTGTTTCAATTCGGGTAATGGAACTGGAAGTAATAAGTGTAATTATGGTCAAGTATATCAAGGGCTAGCTAGTGACAGCATTGAAGATGGTTTCATGTTGAGTGATGGTTCGGCTGAAATTCTTTTCCCTTCTGATTACAGTACAAAATCTACGAGCTATAGCTATATAGTCAAAAATAGTTATCATACAAATGTTGGTGTAGAGTTTAAAAAGGATACAGACGGTTATTGGACAATAGATAGTGATGTTTTAGGTTATACATATAAATCAGGGACTAATACCATAAATACTGGGGAAGCGAATGAAGGTTTTTGGCCATATGGTAAGAGCAAAACTCATTTTGGAATGGTTCTGCCAATTAGTTTCAATATAAATTCGAATGGCAAAGTTGATGAAAATGACAATACATCGGATGATACTATTTTTAGATTTTCAGGGGATGATGATGTATTTGTTTATATTAATAACACATTAGTTCTTGACTTAGGTGGAATTCATAATGCAGTACAGGGACAAATTAATTTTGCAACTGGTGAGATAACCATAGAAGGGCATAATGGCGGAAATGGCAATGCTTCTGGTGACAGCACGTTAATACACTCTGCGGATGGAAATATCTACGCAAATGAGGGAATAAAGACAACTAACCTTTATACGTTATTAGGTTATTCTTCTGTTGAAGAGGGAAGAAGAGATTTCAGTTTAACTGATCGCCAGATGACCGTGGTTTATTTTGAAAGAGGTGGAAATAACTCAAACTGTAGAATTAGTTACAATTTCACACCGAATAAAACTACAACAGCAACATTCACTGGAATGAAGATCAATTCTTCAAAAAATGGTGTTGGTGGGGCTAAATTTAAGCTTTTTACAGATTCTGATTGTACAGTAGATGCTGGCTTATATACAGCTACTTCGGCAGAAGACGGAACAGTAACTTTTTCTGGATTAACTGTTGGTAGCGAGGCTAGCGAGCGAGATTATTATATTAAGGAAATTGAAGCTGCAACTGATTATGTAGTTTCAACTGGTGCGGTATGGAGACTTCATGTAAGCAAACTACAGGATGGCTCCTTAACAACAGCATTATATGCTGCTAATTCTATAGCGCTTGAATATTCACTGGATGCTAACCAGGAGAAAGTTACAGACTATAATACAGAGATTAAGTACATTTACAACTTTACAGAAGACGAAATAAACGTCCTTGAAGTTGACAAAAATGCAGAAGTACAAGATTACAATAAACGAGTATACAAACTTACTTTATCAGCTGATTACAAAGGTACAGAAGTTGTTGAGGTACCAGTTGAGACAGAAGTAGATGCTGATGTTGTAATGGTTCTTGATGCTTCGGGGTCTATGACTTTTACAGATGCTCCTATCATTTCAGCGTCATCTCCAGAGAATGCATACTCATTATTGAGTACTTTGGATAAAAGCAAGATTTATTTCACATCAACGATGTCGGAATATGGTGGATATGAAAATGCTGGAATTTATATTGATTCTAGTGCTAGAAAATATTTATCTCCTGGAGCACAAAATACAACTAATGAAAATTATTATGTAAGTATTCCAACTAATGGGGAGTATCTGTTTTATAAAAATGGTAGTTGGTATAAGAGAGGCATAATGACTCAAAAAGCTCATCTTGGATGGGGGGGAATATACTATTCGGATGATAGTTATTCATTGTCTACATCACATTGGAGTGATACAAATACTGAGTATAATACTAGTATTATTGATTACTACAAATGTGAAGTGTCAAAAATAGACACTACAAATTGCCCAACTACGATATACACTAATCGTTCTGAAATAATAAAGAGGGCAGCTTCAAGCTTTGTTGATGAATTATCAGATGGAAGTAATGTTTCTATCGTTACATTTAATAATTCAGGAAACAGTGATACAAAGTGTGGATTAACAAATGTCGGCAATAGTAAAAACACTATTAAGACGGCTATAGGTAATTCATATGGTGTTTACGATACGGCAACATATCCATATTATGGTTTGAATAATGCATACAATATATTATCCAACGATGATACGGATAATGGTAAATATTTAATATTCTTCACTGATGGTGCTAACGATGGAGCTGATGTATCGGATGTTGCTAAATCAATAAAAGAAATACCAACAACTGTTTATGCAGTTGGAGCAGGAGCTGATGGTGGAACACTTTCAACGGTGGCAACAGATTCAGATCATGTCATATCTGCATCAACAGTTAGCGAGGTTGCATCATCTATTACAGGAATTGCTCAGTCAATAAGAAATGAAAGTAGACCAAAGACAGGTAAGGGTGTAGTTACTGACTATGTAGATAGCAGATTTGAAGTATGTGATGCAAATGGAAATCTCCTTGGTAATGGCGCCAAGGTTGGTGCTAACGATGAAGGTACACTTGTAGTTGCAGACGATGGATCACAGAGTGTTGTTTGGTCGGATGCATTAATTGGAACAGGAGATAATAAGTGGTCTGATTGCATTTATGTTAAAGCTAAGGAAACATTCTTTGGTGGAAACAAGGTAGTTACTAATGGCCCTGGTTCGAATGTTTCAATTACAGGAGATAAGACAAAGTATTTCCCACAGCCTACGGTTAATGTTAAGCTTCTAGAATTCAACCCAGGAGAAAATGAAATAACTCTATGGCTAGGAGATAAAATTAACGGAGCAGAATATAGCAAATGGTTAGTTGAAAATACTAATATTCCTCAAGATGCATTGTCACAAATAGCATTAAGCGATGATGATGTTAGCAAGCTTAAAATTGGCGAGACTGTTTCGAAAGATTACAATGCTGGAGGAGAGAAGCTAGGAACATTTAGCTTTGGATTGAAAGCATATGATTCAGATGGAAATGTTATAGCAATTACAGAACATACCGCTGATAAGCTTGGAAAAGCTATTGAAGAATATGTTTTGACAATTGGTTACAGTCCGATATCTGTTGCTAACAGAACTATCGCAGACACAGGCCGTGAGGTTAAAGGACCCGTTGGAACAGAAGTAGTTAGTGTTAGCAAAGAAGGCAAGTACATTGTAAATGTTGTTAATGGTTCAATTTATGTATATAAGAGAGCTACAACAGAAACAGGTACAAAGCTGAACAATGCTACATATAAATTAGAAAAATACAATGAGGATAACAGTAAGTGGACTGACTATAACGTTCTTACATCTGGAGCTACTAATACAGATGGCACAGCAGCAGAAGAAGGTTTGATGGCTTTCAATAATCTGGGAGTTGGTCTTTATAGGCTGACAGAAACAAGTGCTCCATCTGGATATGCTAAGAGCGAGGATATTTATCAGATTGAGATTAAGAGACAACCTGATATAAATGAAGTTGTTTATAATGTTTCAATTACTAAAAATGATGTATTACTTGCAAAATGGAATGTTTCATCTAGTGTAATAAAACCTGATAAAAATGTAGATGAATTCAGTGAAGAGATTTATTCATGTGCATTTGCTGAAAATACAGTGAAGACAACATTTAATGTTGTTGATAACCTGGCTTACACACTTCCAGAAACAGGTGGAAGCGGAGTTTACGTTTATACAATCGGCGGTATCCTACTAATGATTGCTGGGGCGCTGTTGTTATATAAAAACAAAAACAATAAAAGCAAATAAAGGAAAAGGAGAGAAAAGAAAGATGAAAAAGATCAGAAAAATCGTTGCTCTTGCACTTGCAACAGTAATGATGATGGCAATGAGCATTACAGCTTTTGCCGACGAGACAACAAAGACAATTCAAATTAAGAATTTGAATGCAGGTGAGGGAACCGTATTCTATGCTCAAGTAATCGTTGAGGATAGAACAACAACATCAGGTTGGGCTTTTGCATCAGATGACATTGCAGCTTCTTTTTTGAAGTCAGTTAAAGAGACTGATGCACAGACAGCATTAGCTAAGTTTGCAGACAATAAGATTTCAGAATCTACAGTTGGCGATGCACTTAAAAAGTTAAAGGAAGATGAGCTTCTTACATGGACACAGTCTACATCAGATACTTCATTTACTGTTTCTAAGCCAGGATATTATGCAGTAGACATCGAAGCTAAAACACCAGCGGATGGAGTTCAGAAGTATTCATACAGCCTTGCAGGTGTAAGCGTGCTTCCAAGTGATTTTGAGTCAAGTGATGCTATTCAGATGGTAGCAAAGAAGGCTCCAGAGAAGCTTGTAAAGACAGTTAGCGATACAACTTATGTTGAGACAGAACAGGTTCTCACATATACAATTAAGGCTGATGTTCCATATGCATATGAAGGTCAGGAAGTAAAAACATTTAAGATTTATGATAAGCTTTCTGGCGCAGAAATGCAGAATGTAAATGCTGATAAAACAAAAGTTACTGTAAAAGTAGATGGTGTTGATAAAGAAGCAGACTTTTCAATTGATAATAAAGGACGCCAGGTATTTGTTTTAGATTTAACAGAACTTGTTACAACACCTGGTCAGAATTTTGTTCCAACAACAGTAACAATCACATATACAGCAGTTGTTAAAGATACTACAGTAAATAATATTTCATATCCTGGATATGGTGAGAATGATCCTGAAGATAAGGCAGAATACGATGAGATTAAGAGCTATTCAGGTATCGTAACTCTTATTAAGAAAGATAAAGATGAAACAACACTTTCAGGTGCAAAGTTTGTTCTTTTAAATGCAGATCAGACTAAGGTTGCAAAGGTTAATCCACAGACTGGTGTTATTGTAGCTTGGGATGATTATTCAGAAGATGCTAATACAGAAGCTTATTATCTTGAAACTTCAAATGAAGGTACTATTGAAGTGAAGGGTCTTGATAGAGATCTTGAGTATGTATTTGTTGAGAAGGTAGCTCCAGAAGGATATACAGTAGATCCAACACCTCAGAAAGTTACAGCTGATAATTGGAGTTCTACAGTTGCAGCAAATGCAGTGCAGGAAGCAACAATTACAGTATTAGATACAGCTCTTATCCGCCTTCCATTCACTGGTGGTATGGGTACAACAATCTTTACAGTACTTGGTGTAGCTATCATGGCTATGGCTTCAGCTCTTTACTTTGCAACAAAGAAGAAGGCTACAAAGTAATTAATATTCGCTGAGTTAATGAAAAATGATGTGGCCCGGCGGCTGAAAGGCCGCTGGGTACACTATCAAGGAGAGGACAACAGTTAGACACAATGAAAGCATTTTTACTGAAACATTACAAAACTATAGCGACTGCAGCGTTGATGATTGTTGGTTTGTCCTTGTTGGTGTACCCACTGCTTGCAAACACTTGGAATAACCATGTGCAGGCAACTTTGGTAAACAACTATACAGAGGCTGTTGATACAGCTATTTCGGAAGGTTCGCTGGATGTTGATGCTGAGCTTGAAAAAGCATACGAGTACAACGAAGAGTTGTTACCTTCTATTTTGCCAGATTCCTTTGCAGAGGCAGAGGCAAACGGCACAGACGAAACATACATGAGCTTACTAAACACCAACGGTGATGGAATCATGGGATACATTCAGATTCCTTCAATCAATGTAAAGCTTCCTATTTTTCACACAACATCGGAAGAGGTTTTGCAGATTGGTGTTGGCCATTTGGAAGGTTCATCACTTCCAGTAGGCGGAGAGAATACACATTCAGTTCTTTCTGCACATCGTGGCCTTCCAAGTGCTACACTATTTACAGACTTGGACAAAGTTCAAATTGGAGAAGATTTCTTCATTATTATCATGGGCGAGTATTACGCTTATGAAGTTGATCAGATAGAGGTGGTTGAGCCTGATGATACATCACTCCTTCAGGTGGAGGATGGTCAGGATCTTTGTACATTAATTACATGTACACCATACGGTGTAAACACTCAGCGTCTCATGGTTAGAGGCCACAGAGTGCCATACACACCAGAGCTTTTGGCAGATGCAGACACTCCACTTTTCGGAGCAGTCAGCTTACATACAAATTACCTTCTTTGGGTAATAGTTGGACTTGCTATCGTAGGAGCGTTCATCTTAGTACTTTACATAATGGACAAGAAGAGAAGTAAGAAGGACAAGGCAGTTGAAACAAAGAGTTATTAAGATTTTACTAATTCTATTATTCCTTGTAGGTTTTGGATTGCTGGCATATCCTACTGTATCAAATGAGTGGAATGTATATGTTCAAAGCACACTCATCAATGATTATGAAGATTCCTTGTCGGAAATGACCGAGGAAGATTACACAAAAGAGTGGGAGGCAGCCAGAGCATTTAACGAACAGATTACAGAAAATGCCATTGGCACAGATGTATTTGGGGTAAATGCAGACGGCGATGCAACAACTCCTACAGATGAGTTTTTAAACTCAGAGTACTATTCAGTGCTCAATGTTAACGGCGATGGAGTTATGGGCTATTTGTCCATTCCAAAGATAAATCTAAAGCTATCAATCATGCATGGTACATTTGATGAGTACATCCAGACAGCTTTAGGACATATGAATGGAACAGCACTTCCAATTGGTGGCAGCGGTACCCATTCAGTTATAGTTGGTCATAGAGGTTTGCCAAGTGCAGAGCTTTTCACAAACATTGATCAGCTGGAGGTTGGAGATAAGTTTTACATCCACGTTTTAGATGAGACACTTGCTTATCAGGTGGATATGATTTATCCAATGATTGAGGCGGAGGATATTACCTCACTTCAAAATGCAATGAAGGTGGAAGAGGGCAAGGATTACGTCACACTTTTCACCTGTACACCATACGGTGTAAACACTCACCGACTTTTGGTACGAGGCACCAGAGTTGAGTACCTGGGAGAGGATGAAGTTCCTACCGGTGCAGCAGCTGTTGCAGAGACAGTGAAGAATTACTACTTGATTATGGGCATTGTCGGATTTATTGCGGCAGTGATTATCATATTAATAATAAGAAGGATATTTAAAAAGAAAACCGCATAAGCTGAAGGGAGAACTCAGTGAAAAGTTTAATTTTTAAGAAAAAGAATTTAATAGCCGTTGCGATGGCAGCAGTAGTAGCTGTGGCAGGATTTGGTGCGTATAGGGCACAGGCAGCTGTAAAGATTGATGAGACTAAGCAGTGTTCTATTACTGTGAAGTTTGAAAATCCAGCCAATGCGACTGGCGCAACTGATGCTAATAAAATCACTTCATATAATGGTAATGTGGAGGTTGATTTCTATAAGTTGGCTGAGGTGAAAATAAACGGAGATATAGGAACTACAGTATCTGGCGTTGACTTGTCAGCCTTAAGTAAGTCCGATGTTACTGCGGAGGAGATTAAGGCAGTTGCCAATGAAGCATATGAAGTAGTAAAGGGTAGTGACCCAACCTATAAAGTTATGATTAACCCTAGTACAAAAACACCAAAGACTGTAAATGAAGATCAAGGTGTTAACCGAGGTATTTACCTATATGTAGTAAAGGATTTCCAGAACAATCAGTATGAGTATACATTTGAAAAGTATATTGTGATGGTTCCTTACAGCACTACCATTTCACAGGGGACAAAGGTTGACGAAAACGGAAATATCGTAAATACAACACCTAGTGATGAATGGATTTACAATCCTGAAATCGCTTTGAAATACAGTGTGGAAGAGATTTATGGAAGCCTTGAAATTACAAAAGAGCTAAAGACTTATAATAAATCACTTGGAACTACACCATTTGTATTCGAAGTTGAAGCATCATATGGTGAAGGGAATAACAAGAAAATAGTTTACAGCAATGTGTTCACAATGAACTTTAGTGAGCCTGGTAAACAGACAGTAACGGTTCCTAATATTCCTGCAAACTCAACAGTAGTTGTTACTGAGGTATATTCAGGTGCCAGCTATAAAGAAGTTGTTTCAGAAGGTGAAACACACACAGTTACAATCCAAAAAGATGTTACTGCAAAAACAAAATTCACTAATGATTATGATAATCAGACAGATGTGGGAGCAATCAGTATAGAGAACCACTTCAATGAGAATGGTTATGTGGATTCTAATATTAATCCAAATAGCACAACTACTGATAATGTAGAAACTGAAAACTAAGGAGGAGAGGCAAATGAAATACAAAAAATATTTACTTGTTGCCGCTGCTCTTGTAGTAATCGGTGCAACAAGCATAAAGCCAGCGATGGCGTACTTCACAAATTCACATCAGGCAGTAGGAACTGTAACAGTTCACTTGGGAGATTTGGAAATAACACCAAATGAGGACGCTAAGGAATGGACAAAAGAAATAACAGTACAAAATACTGGTGATTACGATGTGTTTGTTAGGGTAAAGGCAATCTGTGGTTCACAGTACAGCGCTAACCTCGCAAGCGGTGATGGTTGGAGCTATAACGAAAATGATGGTTATTACTACTACAGTGATTTGTTAGCAAAAGATGCAACATCATCAGTACTTAAGCTTACAATTACACCTCCAGAAGGCTTAGAGAACGAAGAATTCAATGTAGTTATCGTTCAGGAAGCTGCAAAAGCAGTAGATGAGAAAGATGCTGATGGCAACAAGACAGGCAAGTTGGTAGCAGCGTGGGATGAAGCAATTATGCAGCAGGATAAGTTCGAAGCTAAGTTCCAGGACACTACAAAATCAAAAGAAAGCACAAGTGAAGGGGGGAATAATTAATGAAAAAGTTATTTAAGAACCCTTTAACAATACTTGTAGTTGGATTAGTTCTTGTAGCAGGAAGCTCAGTTGGAGCAACAAGAGCAGCATTGAGCTATTCTGATTCGGCAGAAGAGGTTTCTTTTGAAACAGAAAAATTACTTGTAGATTTAATAGAAAATCAAAATGGCGCTCAAGTTAGTGTAGCCATGAGCAATTCTGATTCAAATCAGAACAGCACAATTGGCAAGCTTTCATTTACAAATCTAACTAGCCAGATTACCGATGAGAATCCTCTTCAGATTAATCATGATTACGATGAAGATGTTTTTGTACAGAATACATCAACAGGCGAAGCCTATAGCGAGTACGTAAGAGTGCTTGTTAGAAAGAGCTGGATTAAGAATGATGGTTCAAAAGACACCAGATTAGATCCTTCAGTAATCACTCTGAAGACAACAGAAGACTGGTTTATTGATGAAAATGAGAGTACAACAGAAGGTACTGTTTATTATTGTAAGAATCCAGTTGCGGTTAATGAACAGGTTCAGTTTTTGGATGCCATTTCATTTGAAAGAGAAATCCTTGATGGTGTTACAACTACAAAGGTTAATGAAGATGGCACAGTTGTAGAGAATGTTTACGGCTATGATGGCAAAACATTCGAGATAGAGATTCGTGTTGATGCAGTTCAGACACACAGTGGCGCAGAAGCAATTCTTGGTGCTTGGGGTGTTGAGGCAACAATCGATTCAGATGGTAATATTACTTCAATCAATAGTTCTAACTAAGGGAGAGTAATGATGAAAAAGAAATATATGAATATTGTCCTTGCTCTCACTTTGGTGGCAGCAGGATTCATCGGTTTAAAAACTGAAGCTCTTGCAGATACTTTAGATCCAGTTACATGGACTGTTACATATGATGGAACAGAGAATTTTGCTTCTACATATGATGCAGAAACTGCTAAAGTTACTGGTGCAATGCCAGGAGACACAATCACTTATGAGGTAACATACAAAAATGCATCTACAGAGGCAGCAAATTTCTATATGGATGCAAATGTTGTAAAAACTCTTGAGGAAGGCAGTGACGCAACAGGTGGTGCTTATACTTACAAGATTTTTTCAGATAAATCCGAAACACCACTTTTTGATAGTGAGACTGTCGGTGGTGATAATGAAGATGTGCAGGGTCTTATGCAGGTAAACGGAAATGAAGATGCTTACTTTGATCTTGGCACACTAGCAGTAGGAGATAGCGGAAAAGTTACAGTAATAATTGTTCTTGATGGAAATACACAGTCTAACAGCTACATGGGTGCACTTGGACAGTTAAACATCTTGTTTGCTGCAGAGCCAGAGTCAAATGATAACGAAGGTATTGTTATTACAAAGACTGTTACAAAAACAAATACTGTTTTCAATCAGATTGTAAATCATAGTAAGCAGAAGGTTTCAAAGAAGGTAGAAAGAACACTTCCTAACGGAACACAGATTGTTGTTATCGAAGACGAGGATACACCATTGTTTGGCGAGAATCCTTTGACAGGTGATAGCATCCTGCCACTTGTATTTTGCGGTATAACATTATTATTAGGATTATTCCTTATTTTCATGTACTTTAGAATGACTAGAAATAATAAGGAGGTGGCCTAAGATGAAAATCTTAAAGAAAGCTTTTAGCGTAATCTTTACACTTGCCTTCTTATTATCAGTGTTTGCTTTTGATTCTACAGTAGTAAATGCAACAGAAGCTAATGCTGCAGTACCTACATATACTTACAGAATTAAGATTTCTCTTGGAAATAACGCAAATGCGTATTTTGATGATGCAGCAGTAGCAGAGCTGGGAAATACTTACACAGTATCAAAATCGGGCTCAGGTAAGAACCTAGTTATCAGTGAGTTAGCTTATGATTCAAATGTCACATTCAACTTCGGTGAGCTTATCAAAGTAACAGCTGACAATACTGAGACAGAGACTTCTAAGTATTATGTAAAGGGCCTGAGAGTAGCAGGAAGTGATGATTTAGTTAAAGATACAAACAAATATGTTACTCTTCATGTGGTTGGTGATGAATCATATGTAGTAGCATATGGCGTTGGTTCAATCATTCCTTACACAGTAAAGTATGTAGATGAGGATGGCAATGATATTCTGGCAGAGGAAACTCTCTATGCAGCAGAAGGCGAAGTAGTTTATGTTCCAGCTCGTCACATCAAAGGATATGTTCCTGATTACTACTATAGAACAGCATCGAATGGCCTGAAGAAGGATACAGTTTTCACATTTGAATATCACAAGCGTGTTATTGGTGAGGAAACAGAAGTAATAGAAACGACCGAAACATCTTCATCAACAGTAGAAGGTGATCCAGAGTACGAGTACGAATACGAGTACATCGATGGCGGTTCTACAGGAACAACAACTGGTGGCGGAAACACTACAGTTACAACTCAGAATAATGGCGGTGGCAACGGTGGTACAGTAAACAACCGTGCCGATGCAGGTGATGGAGCCGGTGCTGGTGATGCAGATGCAGGCGCAGCAGGAAATGAAGGTGGCGAAACAATCGAAGATGACAATACACCAGGTGGTATCTTAGACATCGACGATGAAGAAGTTGCTAAAGCCGGTGGCACTCGCGATACATTGATTCGCAATATGATTATTGGAATCATCATCGCAATCATCGCAGTTGCTTCAATTCTTGTTACACTTTACATTGCAAACAAGAAGAGAAAGCAGGAGCTTGTAAAGGTTGAAAAGCACGACGATAATGAATAAATAAGTTTTTAAGAGGAAGCGATTTGCTTCCTCTTTTTTTTATTAATACTTGCCATTTTTACTATTTATTTGCCAATTATTTCAGTACGGGGTAAAAATATGTTACACTGTCTATGAGGAAACATGCGTAAAGTTTTTAGAGGTGTTATTAGTTTCTTCAGGGGAGCAAAAGAGAATATGAGGGGAAAGATTAAAAAGAGCATTTTAATATTATGCTTGAGTTTATTCATAGCCCTGCCGGTTTATGCTAGCGAAGATACTGACAACAAAGAACAAACGCAGGAGCAAGTAGTAGACGAATCAAGGCAGCAAGTGGAAATTGAAGAAGAGGAAGTTCCGCTTGGTTTAGAAAGCATGGCTACCTTTGAGCGATACAAACGTGATGTGGTAGTTATGATAGTCTTTGGCTCGTTGGTTGTTGTGACTACCATTGCCGCAACAATCAAAGAAAAAAACGAGAGGGAAAAACTAAACTAGCACAATGAATACTAAAGTATTAAAAGTAACAGGAAATCTTTTAATTGGGTTAATAATTCTAGCATGCTTACCAGTAGCGGTACCAAAGTTGCTAGGTATACAAACATATAATGTAATATCAGGATCGATGGAGCCTTCTATATCAGTAGGCTCCATTGTCTATGTGAAGAATGCTGAGTTTGATGAGCTAGCAGAGGGCGATGTAATTGCATTCGAATCTGGCGCTAGCGTGGTGACTCACCGAATCACATCTATTGATTCACAGTCGAAGCTAATCACTACAAAGGGTGATGCAAACGACACCGAAGATTTTGTTCCAGTAGCATATGTGAATGTCATTGGAAGGGTAGTGGCCCATGTGCCATTTTTAGGATACATCGCATCATGGCTTTCTGAAATAGCAGGAAAAGTTATAGCGGTGATGTTGTTAATCATTGGCTTGTTGCTTTCAAATGCAGGTGATAAAAGTCAGGATAAGGAAAAGGCGGAAAACAAAAAGCAAAATACAAAGGTTAACCCAAAGGTTTTCCTGGCGCTTGGCTTAGTAATCATAGTTGGTTCCATGAGCGGTTTCCTATATATATTTATGGATTATCAAAGCTCAAACAGTTTATATAGCGAACTTAATTCTTCCTATATTAATATAAACGAGCAGGTCAGCGACGATTCATGGGACAGCATGATAGATGTTGATTTTGAATCATTGCAGCAGATTAACCCAGACGTGGTTGCATGGATTTACGTAGAGGGTACAGATATCAGTTATCCTATTTTATATTCAGGAGATGATGAGACATATCTTCGCACCACAATGGAAGGCGAAAGTGCAAAGGCTGGTTCCATTTTCCTGGAGGGATACAATTATCCGGATTTTACAGATAGTCACAGCATTATCTACGGCCACAACATGAGAAACCTCTCTATGTTTGGTACATTGAAATATTACAAATCAGAGGAAGGCTATTTGGACGAGCATCGATATTTCCAAATAATCACACCTGATTCGAAAATGCGATATGAGATTTTTTCATACTTTGATACGGAGGCTGCATCTTGGGTTTATGCGGTGCCATATTCAGATTGTGAAGAGTTTGATGATTATATTTCAGAGTTGCTTCGTCATTCATACGAAGTGGTGGATACAGAGGAAGTTACCTCAGCAGATAGGGTGGTGACCCTGTCAACATGCTCAACATCGGGCATGAGATTTACAGTACACGGAGTTTTAAGAGAAGATATATCGTTATAAATTAGACGAGAAATTATTATCTGGCAGAAATGTAACTTTTTTGGCAAGAATAGTTACTAAATTCTATTTAAAAATATTAATTGCGTGATAGAATAACATTAAATGATAATTGGACAATAATTTGTAATGGTATATTAAATAGAAGGAGTACAAGGATGTCAAAGAAGAAGGTCGAGAATTTGTTAAAGGGAGTAGCAATCACAGGCGCTACAGTTGGCGGGGCTTCAGTGCTTGGTGATGCTAATTTAGCTTATGCTGCTGAGCTTGGCGAAGAACAGGCTGCTGCTAATGCCGAAGGCGTTATCGTCCTTGAGACAACACAGGTTCAGGCAGAGCAGGTTGTTGAGACTACAGTTCAGTCAGTACAACAGGAAACAGTAGAAGTAGAGGCCGTTGCTGAATCTACAACTCAAATCGAAGAAGTTGATCTTGAAGCATCTGCCGTTACAAATACAGACCAGCAGGTTGCAGCTAATCTTGATGAGACTTCACCAGTAGATGAAAATGCATCTAATGTTGCTTCTGAAGTTGCAGTTGTATCTGAATCAGCTAGCACTTCATTATCAACAGAGGAATCTCAGATAGAATCAACATCTGAATCATCTAAAGAATCTCTTTCAACAGAGACTTCTGAAATCGAATCTACATCGGCATCATCAGCAGATTCATTAAAATCAGAAAATGATGAAATTGAAAGTACATCAACATCTAATTCTCAGGAGTTAGCTTCAGAGTCAGCTAGCCTTTCTACAGCTATGTCTGAGGCAGAGGCTGCATATGAATCAGCATCTACATCTTTCTCAGAGGCAGGATTAGAGGATGATTATCTTGAGAATCTTATAAAGGAAATCGAGCAGGCACAGGAAGAGCTTAAGGCTGCTCAGGATGTAGCTAAGGCAAATGGCCAGTGGCTCAACCATTCAGAGTCTTCAAATAACTATTATGGATATGGCGATAAGCTTGCAAACCTTCTTATTCAGTATGCATTCTATCAGGAAGGTTATGTAGGTGAAATCGTATACAGCGAGTGGGATTCAAGCAGCTACACAACAAACAGCGTAAAGGTAACATACATCGATGCAGCTGGCGAGACAAAGTATGCATACTTCGATTATGTAACAGTTGATGACAATGGCAACGCACTTGCAGCAGGTGATGGTGCATCATTTAGCGGAACTGAGAATTCAGATCAGCACGACAATCCATATGTTGTTGGCGGAATCATGGTTGTTCAGAAGACTGTTCAGTATTCTGATGGCAATGGTAACGTACTTACATGGGATTATCAGACTCTTACATCTGAGGATGGAACTGAGACTACAGAGTGTGTTTACTACATCAATGGTGTAGAAACAGATGCTGAGGTCGTTCTTAACGAGGATGGAACATTCTCTATTACAGGAAACACAGCTATTAATTCAGAAACAACAATAGTTAGAGATACATGCTGGGGAACATATAAGTCAGCAGATGGAACAACTTACTACGATCTTGGACAGTATTCATCAGCAGATAACAATTGGAATAATACATTTGGCGGTTTGACTAGAAATACCAGTGATTCATCAGTTGGGGTTGTTTCCACAGATGCTTCAGGTATTAAGAGCGTTTCAACTCTAGTAGATGAAAGTGGTAATACAGTAAATCTTATTACACAGAAAAAGTCATATCAGTTAAATAAATGGGTATGGGCTGAAAAGTCTTATACAGCAATCGAAATCGGAGGCGAGACATACTACTATCACTCATCAAATATAGTAAAGAACGGTGATGGTACATATACTCTTTACGCATATACTGATGAGGCAGGCTCGACATATGAAACACAGGTTATCACGCTTTATTCAGCTGCAAGCACAGCATCTACCACAAACACATTCTCTCCAAAGTTTGTTGCTAAAGAGAATGATGGTAGCGACACATACACCAACAAGTTTGGTGAAGTAAAAGATGGTAACTTTGGAAAGAAGGGTTACGTATATTATTCAGAAGATGATTTCAATACAGGAAAAGATGACTATGCTGAGGAGAGAAGCCAGGTAACATCACTTTCAGAGTCAGCAAGCCAGATTGCTTCAGAGTCTTCTTCTTGGGAAGCATCTGTAAGTGCAAGTGCTGAGGCTTCACAGAGTGAATCTGGAATCAGAAGCGAGTCATTATCAGAAAGCGCATCAACATCAGATAGTGCGTCACAGTCGCGCAGCGAGTCATTATCAGAGAGTGCAGCAGCATCTGATAGTGCCTCATTATCAAGATCAGAGTCACTTAGTGCATCAGCAAGCGAAAGTGCTTCAATCAGTGAGAGCATTAGCACATCACTTAGCGCAAGCTTATCAGAGTATGTAAGCCAGAGCATGTCTGTAAGCTTGAGTGAATCAACAAGTACATCACTCAGCCAGAGCGAATCAGCAAGCACAAGTACTTCAACAAGCGCAAGTACATCAGCTAGTGAGAGTACTTCAATAAGTAATAGTGAATCAGTAAGTACATCGCTTAGCAACAGCACATCAGCAAGCTTAAGTGAATCAACAAGTACATCACTTAGTGATAGCACATCAACAAGCTTAAGTGATTCAACATCAGTAAGTGAGTCAACAAGTGCATCACTTAGCCAGAGTACATCAGCTAGTATAAGTGCCTCAGAAAGTGCATCTACATCAGCTAGTACAAGTACTTCAGTTAGTGAGAGTACATCAACAAGCTTGAGTGATTCAGCATCAGCAAGTGAGTCAACAAGTACATCACTCAGTGATAGCACATCAATAAGTTTGAGTGAGTCAACAAGCACATCGCTCAGTGATAGCACATCAGTAAGTGAGTCAACAAGTACATCACTTAGCGATAGCATATCAGTAAGTGAGTCAACAAGTACATCACTTAGCGATAGCACATCAGTAAGCCTGAGTGAATCAACAAGTACATCACTTAGTGATAGCACATCAACAAGTTTGAGTGAGTCAACAAGTACATCACTTAGTGATAGCACATCAGTAAGCCTGAGTGAATCAACAAGTACATCACTTAGTGATAGCACATCAGCAAGTTTGAGTGAGTCAACAAGCTCATCACTTAGCAATAGTGAGTCAGCAAGTACAAGCGCTTCAACAAGTGCAAGTACATCAGCTAGTGAGAGTACTTCAATAAGTAATAGTGAATCAGCAAGTGCCAGCACATCAGCAAGCTTAAGTGATTCAACATCAGTAAGTGAATCAACAAGCACATCACTTAGCAATAGTGAGTCAACAAGTACATCGCTTAGCAATAGTGAGTCAGCAAGTATAAGTGAGTCAACAAGCACATCACTTAGTGATAGCACATCAGTAAGTGAGTCAACAAGTACATCACTCAGCGATAGCACATCAGTAAGCCTGAGTGAGTCAACAAGCGCATCACTTAGTGATAGCACATCAACAAGCTTGAGTGAGTCGACAAGCACATCACTTAGTGATAGCACATCAGTAAGCCTGAGCGAGTCAACAAGTACATCACTCAGCAATAGTGAGTCAGCAAGTTTGAGTGAGTCAACAAGCACATCACTCAGCGATAGCACATCAGCAAGTTTGAGTGAGTCAGCAAGTATAAGTACTTCAACAAGTGCATCTACATCAGCTAGCACAAGTGCCTCAGAAAGTACATCTACATCAGCTAGTACAAGTACTTCAGTTAGTGAGAGTACATCAACAAGCTTGAGTGATTCAGCATCAGCAAGTGAGTCAACAAGTACATCACTTAGCAATAGCGAATCAGTAAGCTTAAGTGAGTCGACAAGCACATCACTCAGCAATAGTGAATCAGCAAGCGCAAGTACATCAACAAGCTTGAGTGATTCAACATCAGTAAGTGAGTCAACAAGTACATCACTTAGCCAGAGTGAATCAGCAAGTACAAGTGCAAGCATCTCAATTAGTGAGAGTGTATCAGCAAGCTTGAGTATTTCTGAATCAGTGAGCGAAAGCCTATCAGCTAGCACAAGTGCTTCTGAATCTATAAGTGCTTCTGTAAGTGAGAGCTTATCAGCAAGTGAAAGTGCTTCAACAAGCGCAAGTATTTCAGCAAGTGAAAGTGCCTCAATAAGCGCAAGCACATCAGCAAGTACAAGTGCATCAGAGAGTGCTTCAACAAGCACAAGTGAATCAGCAAGTGTAAGCACATCAACAAGCTTAAGTAACTCAGTATCAGAGAGTACAAGTACATCACTCAGCGATAGCACATCAGTAAGCCTGAGTGAGTCAACAAGTACATCACTTAGCCAGAGCGAGTCTGCATCAACAAGCGCAAGCTTGTCTGAGTCAGCAAGCATAAGTACTTCACTTAGTGAGAGTGCTTCAACATCAGAGAGTATTTCACTCTCAGAGAGTGCAAGCATGTCACTTTCAGTTAGCCTTAGCTTGTCAGAGAGCATGAGCCTTAGTGCTTCAGAGAGAGCAAGCTTGAGCAATAGTGCATCAGCAAGCACAAGTGCATCGACAAGTGCAAGTACATCAGCAAGTGAGAGTGCATCAACAAGCGCAAGCATCTCAGCAAGCGAGAGTGCATCAACAAGTGCAAGCACATCAGCAAGCATAAGTGCATCAGAGTCAGCAAGCGCATCTGCAGCTGCAAGCACAGCAAATGACAACACTGGAAATGGTGGAACAAGCACTCCTGCTTCAGCAAGCGAGACAAATGGCACTGCAACTACAACAACAGAAACAGCAACTTCTTCATATAATGAAGTTTCAACAAATGCTTCATCTACAAGCACAGTTTCATCATTTAATGAGATTGGTGGAGCAGAGACAACAATCGAGGAACAGCAGGTACCACTTGCTGTAAGATTAGACTCAACAGATGATTTGGCATCAGAGTTTGAGGATGAGTACACAACAATCCAGGATGAGGAGACACCACTTTCTATCACAAAGAGCGGTTTAGGTGGAAGAGTTTGGTGGTATTGGATTCTTATCATTATTACAGCAATTACTGGAAAGGTTGCTAAGGATAAGAGAAGCATGGTTGAAAAGGAAGTTGAAGATACAGAAGTTGAGAAATAATTCACAAAAGTGTGTGGAATGTAACTAGAAAGTGAACTATAATATGAGAGTGGAAGATGTCAGACATTTTCCACTCTTTATATTATGCGTAGGAGGTAATATATGAACAAAAATCTAAAAAGATGCTTAGAATTCCTTGCGATTGTTGTAATCACTGGAATTGTTGCGATATCAAGTCCGTTTAATCCATGGATTGCAAACGCCTTTACTGAGGTGCAGGAAGAGATTCTTAATATTGCGTACTCTGTAAGAGAAGGATATCTAGCATATGTTGAGCTGGATGGTCACTATGGACCGGTTGTATATGAGTTCTTTGGTCTTGGTTATTTACCAACAGACACTCACTTAGTTCAGTTCATAATGGAGACAGCTCTCAATTTTGTGTCTATATTATTCTTATATAAGACAGCAAAGCTTTACACATCTAATATTTTCGCCTGGGTTGCAGCAGCGGCAATTGCAATCTTTGAATGGGGAGCACTTACCCATGCTGGTGCAGAGGAAATATTATTCTTCGTAATGTCTTTGACATGCTACCATGTGGCACGCCAGTTAAAGAGCGGCATGCTTTCGCATCACACATATTTACTTGCCATCGATTTGGGATTGGTTCTTTTCCTTCAACCAGGATATGTATTCTTCTGGGCGATACTAATTATATTCTTTGCAATCAAATTCAAGGTTGATGGCATTGATGGAAAGGGATACAGAACATTCTGGTTCTCAACAATTGAAGGTTGGATAACCGTAGCAGTCCCAATGGGATTATATTTATGGTATTTCAAAAATGGAGCAGCATTTTTACAGAATGTAGTTTCATACAACATAAGCAATATTGGTTCATTTGGCGAAGGACTAAAGTTAGTTCTTGCAACACCTTGGACTATCGCAATTGCGGTACTTGTAATTGCAATCATCATAAAAGTGGTTATGAATGAAAATGTTGCTGATTTATGTATTTGGCTTGGAGTAGTAATTTGTGCAATAATAGTAGTAGCACTACAGGGGGAGAATCTTGATTCATTCAAGGTAGCAGTTAAAGCGCTCTATATTGTTCCAGTTGCTAGTATCCTTTCGCTTTTGGATAAGCCACTTGGATTGAAAATAGAGGAAAGAGATAATTAAGATTTATAGCCCAGCTCGTAGTAACGCTTGCTGGGCTTTTATTTTGCACGAAGGACATAAAAATACATGGATAAGATTAGGATTTTACAGATAGGTACAGAAAGTTGGGCAACTAAATATAAATGTCCTGACAATGTAAAGATTATCTTTGCAGGCACAACCATAGAAAAGAAAAAGGATATTTATGAGATTGTTGTGGTAGAGAGAAATCTTGATGATGAAGAGTCAGAGATAGTTCGTCAGATGTCTATGTCATACTGTGTTTTCATTGTTGGAAATTTCAAAATGAACAGTCCTACCACAAGGCTTTTTAACCGAAGAATGGCTAGCAACTTGGCAGTGGAGGATATACAGGACTTCCTGACAAACGAGACAAAGAAATATTTCCCACATCCCTATGGAGAGAAGTTTAAGCCAGAGAATGTTGGTGTGGCTCAGGGCTTTAAGGGAAACATCAGATGGAATGGTCAGTACGCTGTTGAATTGGAAGGTGATTATGGAAATGAGTTTACACAGGTCGCTTTCTGGAAGAATAATATTCCAATAGTTAAAGACCAGGGATTGGAATTTTGGCTAGAGTACGAGAAGGATGAAACTGTAGAAATATCATTATTAATTACTCAGTTTGTGCCAGGCTCTCTATCTGACGTTCGAGATTCCTGGACATTTAGCGAAGAAGATTTGAAAGAACCTGTCCTTATTGAAGGTAGAAATGGGGATGGTCAGCTGTTTGTATCACTTCGTGCAGCAGGTCAGGGAAAGCTGAATATTATAGCTTTACACGACCGAGTATCTAGATGGGATTTAGGAGCATTTTTAGTAGGTGGCAAGCGATATGTCACATCTGAACGAGAGGAGATTTTCTCTTACTTTGATCCAGGTGATTTCAAGCCACCCCTTGCAGTTTACTTTTCAGGTTATAAAACACAGGAAGGTTTTGAAGGCTATTACATGATGCGAAAAATGGGATGTCCATTTTTGCTGATTGCGGAGCAACGCTTTGAAGGTGGCGGATTTTATATGGGAAGCCCAGAGTTTGAAGCGTTGATGGTTAAGATAATTGACGAGCACCTGAATAAGCTGGGATTCTATCCGGATCAGCTAATCCTTTCTGGAATTTCCATGGGAACAATTGGCTCATTATATTATGGTTGCAACATGAGGCCTCATGCACTTATTCTCGGAAAGCCATTGGCTAGCCTTGGAGATATTGCTGCTAATGAGACACTGAAGCGACCAAAGGGATTTCCTACTTCACTAGATATCCTAAAGCGCTATGGTGGAGGAACAGATAAGGAAGCAATTGAAAGACTTAACGAGAGATTATGGAATAAGATAAGAAACACTGACTTCGGTCATACCAAGTTTATTGTTTCTTATATGATAGAAGATGACTATGATTCAACTGCCTACAACAGGTTAATCACAGAATTGAATTCAGCAGGTGTGCAGGTTTACGGTAAAGGATTACATGGTCGTCACAATGATAATACCGCTGGAATTGGTGCCTGGTTTAAGGGGCAATATGAGCGTGTTTTGAAGGAGGATTTTGACAGATAATTCATACAACTTGAACATTCTGTGAACTGGCAAGAAGTGTGAAAATATGGCAATAATAGGCCTTCGGGGAGCAAAAAAAGTTCACAATTTACCGATACAATATACACAAATAAATGAATAGGAATTTGTGAAAGAGAGGAATGAAAAATGGGTGAAAAGAAAGTAAGAAGTTTATTAAAAGGAGTAGCCATTACAGGTGCTTCAGTAGGTGGAGCAGCTTTACTTGGCGATGCCGATTTAGTATATGCTATGGAAGAAGCAGCAGGTGAGATAGTTGTAGATACTACGCCAGCACCATCAACAGTAGAGCAGGTTGTAGAGACGCCAGCACCAGCTGCAGTAGAGCAGGTTGTAGAGGCTCCAGCACCAGCTGCAGTAGAGCAGGTTGTAGAAGCTCCAGCACCAGCTGTAGAGGCACCAGTAGCAGAAACACCTGCAACTCCAGTAGTGGAAGCTCCAGTTGAGACACCAGAAGCTCCAGTAGAGGAAGCTCCAGTAGAGGAGGCTCCAGTCGAAACACCAGCTACTCCAGAAGAAGAAACACCTGCGGCTCTAGCTGAGGATACAAATGACGATGTATTCACCATTCTTAGAGGGGCTTATAGAGACGAATCAATCGATGAAAATGAGTTAGCTGAAAACAAGGTTGCGCTTAAAGCTATGAGAAAGGCAGCTCCTCTTGCAACTGAATTAACAAATGATGCAGAAAATGATGCAGAAAATGATGCTAGCCTTTCTGATACAGCAGAGGTAGCTACTGTATATACGGAGGAACAGATTTCTGAGTCAGGAGCATCACTTTCTACAGTTGAAAGTGAATTATCATCTACATCTGAGCAACTTTCTACTTCAGCATCAGAGGCAGAATCTGAGTATGAAAGCTATTCAGAGACTATGACTACAACATCAGAGGATTATGCATCTAAGAACTACAACATTGCAAAGCTAGATAAATTGGAGCAGGATGTTAAAGATGCTCAGGCCCTTGAGACTGCAAAGAGGGAAACTCTAGCTACTGCTAATAAGAGCTTAGACAATGAGTACTTTGAAAAGATTTGCAGACCTCTTGCAATTTCAATGATTAAATATAACCTTGTAATTGACGGAAAAGCTGATCCTAATTATATTGATAGCGCACAGATTAAATATTACACACCGGATGGATATGATAAAAAGCATTTCTGTACAATTTATTTAGGAACTGATGCAAAGGTTCATGAGGAATATTATGATTATGTAACAGCTAATGCTAGAGGAGAAAGTCTCTTTAGATGGTCTGAGCTTTCTGAAGAAGATGTTGCCGCAGGTATTACAATTCCAAGAAATATTTCTATAGAGAATTATTCTCCTTATGTTTCAGGAATCAATATTGTTGAAAAGTTTACACAAGATAATGGCATAAGAGAAAACGGCAAACTGTTTTCATATACATTTACTGGTGATGATGGCACTGTAAAGACATTCAAAATCACAAGACAGAGCTATTCTATGGAGGCAGATGAAAACGGACATTATAAAGGCAAAGATTACTATGGCTACGCATTCATGAATAGCCAGATGGATGAGCGTTCTAAATTAGCATCAGAGATGTTATCATTATCAGCAGCAATTACATCTACTGGTTCACAGGTTGAGGGATACCAGTCAATGGTAGACGAGTATGTAGCTCGTTCTAATGAGCTTGATAGTGCATGGTCAGAGTATGCTGCTAACAGCACAAAGACTGCAGAAAGTCTTTCTAACAGCACAAGCACATCTGAGAGCGCAGCAAGCACAGCAGCAAGCCAGCAGGCATCTACAGAAGCTAGTGAGTTAGCATCTACTCAGGCAAGTGAGCAGGCTTCAACAGCAGCAAGCGAGGAAGCTTCTACTGCAGCTAGCACAAGCGCATCAGCAAGTGAGTCAGCAGCAGTTGCAGCAACTGTATCTGCTCCTGTAGCATCCGCATCTACAGCAGCACCAGCAGCTTCTGCACAGACAGTTATGCCAGCAGCAGGTGCTATTGCAAACCAGGCAATCACACCTATCGATGATGCAAGAGTTCCACTTGGCGTTGTAAATGACGACGCAGTTGGTGGCGAAGAAGTAACAGGTGGCCGAGAACTAATCGTAGAAGGTCGTACAATCGAGGCTGTAAATGATGCTGAAATTGAAGTAACAGAAATCGAAGATGATGATGTTGCTAAGGGCATTACAGTTACAGAAGATGAAAGCTTTGCAAAAAAGAGTTTCTGGTGGTGGATTATCGCATTGATTACTGGAAAAGTTACATACGATAAGGTTAAAAAAGAAAAGGAAAAAGAGAAAGAAAATAGCTAAGACACTTTTCTAATAGTTGGAGGCAACCGGAAGGTTGCCTCTATTTTTTCTACTTTCAGTGTAGTAAAATAAAAGTGCATAATGGGGGGAGGATAATCAGTTGAGACAAAAATTTTTTCCCAAAACACTTATTCAAAAATTAATATTTACCTTCATAATAATGGGAGTTTACCTTATTGGTAGAGAGCTTCCTTTGTATGGAGTTGATTTAGACGCTTACAAAGCATTCCAGGACACTTCTGGAGATCTTATCATGGAGACAATCGGAGGAGATAGATACAAAACCAGCTTGCTGGCCCTTGGTATTTCTCCGTTTATGTTTTCTATGCTCTTTGTGCAGGTAATAGTTGCTGTTAAACACGCTGATTCAAAGGCTCATACTTCTCCTAGAAAAATCACTATGGCAACTCTTATTTTGATGTTTGTTTGGGCTAGCGCTCAGGCGTATCTTACTGTCAATTCCACTTTATATATATTTGATGGCGGAATTCAGCTTATCATTGCAAAAATCGTATCAGGATTTCAGATGGTTACAGGTGCTTTTGTGATTTTATGGCTTGCCACTCGAAATGGTAAATACGGTATAGGTGGTCAGACAGTTCTTATTTATGTAAATATTCTGGATAGTGTGGTTCACACAGTTAAAAATTCCGGTTTGTGGGAAATGCATGTTATCGGTGGAATCGGATTTTTGGCATTGATATGCACAATCATCTTTGAAAATAGTGAATACCGTATTCCTATGCAGAGAATTTCTATTCATAACATTTATTCAGATAAAAACTATATCCCAATCAAGCTAAATCCAATTGGAATGATGCCGGTTATGTTTTCTACGGCATTTTTCATGCTACCAGTGTATGTATCTATGGGACTTAGCATGCTTTTCCCTAATGACAAAAACCTGCAGTGGGTATACGAAAACATGGATACAGCACATACCCTTGGTATTGTCGTATATACGATAGTGCTATACGTAATTACGATAATTTTCTCATTCGTATTTATCAGCCCAAAGAATCTGACGGAGTCATTACAGAAAGCAGGAGACAGTATCACAGGTCTAAAATCCGGAAAAAATACTAAAAGATTCATTTCTATCCGAGTATTTTGGATTGCGTTTTTCTCAGCAATGTTTATGGGATTTTTCATCATTGTCCCATTGGTGCTTCATTTAAAGGGCTATGTTGAATCTACAGTTATCAGTTTGCCTTCTATTTTGATTGCCATGGCAAGTATCAACTGTAACTTATATCGAGAACTTAGGGCAGTAAGAGATTACGATGCTTACGTGCCTTTCCTATAAGAGGTAATTAAGATGCTTTATTTTATTCCAGCTTGGTATCAACAGAATCAGTGGAGAGAGTCTGAGCAAAGTTGGCACACGCGAAGAATGCACACAGAGTTTGATGATACGGTAAAACAGGTTCAGATGTTTTATCGTAGCGGTATGCGTGATTTCAAGATTCTTCTTTTGAGTCATGCTCCAAACTTCAGACATTTCCTACATCGCCAGGGAGTTTTTCATGCTCCATACTGGTCTTGTTTTGATGCCATTCAGGAAGTAAAGAAAAAGAAGGCAGCGGTTTTTTCATTTCACAATCTGGATTGGCCAGAGGGGATCGAATTCGTTTACACACCATTTGTTGTAATTGCATATCTACACAATACAAAGTATGCCCAGATAGATTTCGGCGAAGCAGGCAACCCTATTCAGGTTAGTATGTACAGTAAAGAGGTCCTCAGCCGTCGAAATATCTACGACGATAGAGGCTTCGTTTCATCTACGGAGGTTTATGACAATGGTCGTATGCTCTATACCGATTATCTGACAGAGTCAGGTGTTACAAAGCTGCGTGTGTATGCAGAAACAGGCGCAGTGGAAATCAATGCCAGCTGCAATACATATCAGGTTTTCAAATCTGATGACACAACAGAGACAAGGACCTTCAAAGAGACTATCTACATGAGCCTTACTGATGTAATTCTAGAAGTGCTTGAAGCTTATATCGAGGATGATAATGAAGACGACGTTTTCTGCATTGCCATGCATGAACTAAACTATCTGGCAGCGCAGAATCTCATAGGAAAAAAGAAATGTATTCTATCTTTCTACGGGGATAGATATCGCATAAAGGATCACATGGATTCCAGACCACTTGTAAAAAGAGCTGGATATATCATCACTGATTCTGAGGCAACCACCCGTTATTTGAAGCGAGAGATGGAGGAGGAAATCACCAATATCACTGACATTTCTCCTTACGATTCCCGTATGGATTTTGGTATTAGTGAAAAGCTGATGGTTCAAAAGGTACTTGTACCTGTAGATGGCCTGCCAGAGGAACGTTTTAGAGATATGATGATTGCTTTGGCCAAGTATTTGCAGATGAATGAAAATGCTGTTATCAGCATATTTACAAGAAATGCCACCTATGATTTGCCAGAAAAGCTTCTAAATAAAATAGCAGAAATCCTGGAAGGTGCCGGCTTTGACAGACGCATGGTAATTCATGAAGAAGAGGATGACACTGCTGAAAATGAAGAGATGGAAGCTGAGGATCAGGAGGAAATTCCAATCAGATTCTTTGTGGAGCAGTGTGTGGATGAGCTTTCTGTCAGTAAGTGTATTCGCGAGCAGCGTATCATGCTGGATATGCGTCACAATCCTGATTTGTTCCTGCAGATTAACTGTATCAGCTCGGCTATCCCACAGATAGTCAGACGCGAAACACAGTATATGCAAAATGGTTACAACGGATTTGTTATGACAGAAATTGATAGAATTCCTTTTGCTTTGGATTACTTCTTAGGAAGTCTTTTCAACTGGAATCAGGCAAAGGTTTATTCGTACGATATAGGGCAGAAGTTTACTACAAAGCATCTTCTTGAAAAATGGAAGAGTGTAATTGCAGGTTTGGAGAAATAAATGGAAAAGGCAAGTTGGACAATCTATTGGAACGAATACAGTTCAGATACTTATCTGTATGGTTCGCAAATAGATTACAAAGCGAAGAATTACGTACATTTTGAAAATGAGCTGATGCCACCTGGAACAGTTATAAAGGAGTGGTATTCTCTGACCAACTATCAGGCGCAGCGTATTGAGCCATCACTTCCTATCATTGATGGTGAGAGTCATTACCGCATAAAAATCAACGTACATACACCTACAGGAGGTGGCTATTTAGTGCGTTTGGTATTTCTGGACAGGTACGAAAGAGAGGCGGGAGACTTTACTGTGCGAGGCACAGAGGCAGAGTTTTCATGCCCACTTAAGACCTACAGCTACAGAATGCAGCTGATAAATGCAGGTATGACGGAATTTACATATCATTCAATTACCATTGAAGAGATTGAGGTAGAGCGATAGTGAAAACTAGAAAGCTTGTAAATAAGCTACGAAAAGAACTGAAAAAGGTAAAGGCATACAAGGAGCAGATGGAGCAGCTTACAGACCAGCAATTGTCGGGGTTGACTGCATCCTTTAAGGAACGATATGGAAAAGGTGAGTCCCTGGACAAGATTTTGCCAGAGGCTTTTGCTGCCATGTGTGAGGCGGACAAGCGAGTTCTTGGAATGTATCCTTTTGATGTGCAGATTATGGCTGGTATCGCCTTACACCAGGGATATCTGGCAGAGATGAACACAGGAGAGGGCAAGACCCTTACAGCCACCTTACCTATGTATCTAAACGGTCTTACAGGTGAAGGTGCAATCCTTGTTACAAACAACGAATACCTTGCTTTGCGTGATGCAGAGGAGATGGGACCAGCTTATCGTTTTATGGGACTTTCCATCATGGCGGGTGTTAAGCGTGATGAGGATGATAGATTCGAAAACGACGAAAAAAAGGAAATCTACAAAGCAGATATCGTATATACCACACATTCTGCCCTTGGCTTTGATTACCTTATTAACAACCTGGTAAAGTCTGCCAGTGATAGATTCTTACGACCATTCAATTTCATAATCATTGATGAAGCTGATTCAGTACTTCTAGACAGTGCCAGCACACCGCTTGTTATTTCAGGTGCTCCACGTGTCCAGTCCAACCTATACGAATCGGCAGATTTCTTCGTGCGTACATTGAAGGAAAATGAGGACTACGAAGTAGAAGAGAAAAACGTATGGTTCACAGAAAAGGGACTTGAATATGCAGAAGAGTACTTTGGAATCGATAATATTTTTGCTCCAGAGTATTTCGAAATATATCGACATTTGGTATTGGCACTTCGTGCCCACAAGATTATCGAAAAGGGTACAGAGTACATGATATCTGAAAACGGTGAAGTTGCCCTTATCGACGCCAGCTCAGGACGTACTCTAAAGGGAGTTAAGCTTCGTGGTGGTCAGCATCAGGCTATTGAGTGCAAGGAGCGCTTGGAGCTTTCACAGGAAAACCGTTCCATGGCATCCATCACATATCAGAATTTCTTCTCTATGTTCCCAAAGATGTCGGGCATGAGCGGAACTATCTACGATGCAAAGGACGAGCTATATGATGTTTATGGCAAACAGGTAGTAGTTATTCCTACCAACAACCCAATCCAGCGAGTGGATTGTCCGGATTGGTATTTCAGCGATTCGAAAAAGCAGTTTGAGGCTGCCATTCGTCTGGCTGTCAAAAAGCATGATACAGGCCAGCCGGTTCTTATTGTTACAACCATGATTGCAGATACTGAAATCATTTCTCATCTGCTGGTAGAAAAGGGCTTACCACATTCGGTACTTAATGCCAACAACGCATTCTGGGAGGCTGATATTATCAAAGAAGCCGGCCAGATGGGAGCTATGACGGTTGCTACATCAATGGCGGGTCGAGGTACAGATATCAAGCTTGGACCAGGTGTAAAGGAGCTGGGAGGCCTGGCAGTTATTGGTGTAGGTCGAATGTTAAACATCCGAGATGAGCGTCAGGCTCGAGGTCGTTCCGGCAGACAGGGAGACCCTGGATACAGCAGGTTCATCGTATCTTTGGAGGACGATATTGTTGAAAAGGGTACTGATCTGGAAAAGATTCAGAAATATATCGACGGAACAAAACGTATAAGCGATAGAAAAATTAAGCGAATTGTTAATAACGCGCAAAAGATAAATGAGGAGCTTGGCAGCACAAACAGAAAGACTTCAAAGGACTACGATGTAGTGCTTCAGTTGGAAAGAAAGCTTATGTACGACACTAGAGACATGTTGCTTGATGGTGGTACTGTAGAAAAGGACCGTCTTCTTCGTATAGCAGAGGACAATGTTGATTTGTTTTTGAAGGAAAATAAGGATTTGGATGTGACCACTCTGAATCGTTATCTTTTGGATAATATTTCCTACAGAATGGAAAGAGATACGGGGTATCTGAATCTCAAAAATAGAAACAGAGTTAAAGCTTATATTATGGCCAGGGTGGAGCAGTCTCTTGAGGAAAAGAAGGCATCCATTGATTCTGAAAGCGCCATGAACGATTTCGTAAGAGTTTCAGCTTTATCCGCAATTGATGAGGCATGGATTGAGCAGGTTGACTATTTGCAGCAGCTGCAGGCAGCGGTTTCAGGACGAAGCAGTGCTCAGCGAAATCTCATGTTTGAGTATCATGCAGAGGCGCTGGAGTCTTTTAGAAAAATGGAAAACTCCATCAAGCGAAATATCATCAGAAATGTATTGCTTTCGGAAGTAAGCATGGATAAAAAGAACCGATTACACATCATACTTCCATAAAAGTTTGGCAGAAAAGGGGCATATATGATTTACAACTTTAATCTAGGAATAGGATGGGCCAGCTCAGGGGTGGAGTATGCTCAAAGCTATAGAGCAAAGGTGCTTCGCAATATTGGTGCTGAGGCAAAGTTCATATTTTCAGATATGTTTTCCAAGGATAATCTTATCGACATGACCAGAAATATTGGCTTCCAGGATGATGAGATTATTTGGCTATACACATTCTTTACAGATTTCAAGCCAGGCCCTGTTACCTATACCTTGGATGATTTGAAAGGGACACTTGGAGATAAATCTTTTTCCTACGAGCGGGATGGCAAAATAGGAAAGCTGATTTTTGAGGGGGATAATAATTTCTATAGAGTCTACTTCGTAAATACGGAGGAGGATTTCGTTCATCGTGTGGAAATGGTTTCCAGGGGATGTTTGGTGCGCAAGGACTACTTTATGTCCAAGCGCGTATTCTCGGAATACTATGCTCCACTTGATGGCAAGGCGCATCTGTATCACAGACGATTTTTCAATCAGGATGGCAGTCTTGCTTACGAGGAAATCAATGATGACGACAATGTCATGTATAAATTCCCAGATAAATTAATATGTTCAAAGGAAGAGCTTGTTGGCTATATGACAAGTAAGCTTGGGCTTACAAAGGATGATATTGTAATAATCGATAGAACCACCGGCCAGGGCCAGGCTATTCTTGAAAATGTTGGAGATGCAAAGGTTGGAATTGTCATTCACGCAGACCATTTTAGCGAAGGGGCTACGGATGATGATTATATCTTGTGGAACAATTACTATGAGTATTCCTTCTCGATGCATGATGAAATTGATTTCTACATCACTGCTACGGAAGACCAACGAAAGCTGTTGCTGCAGCAGTTTGATAAGTACTGTGGGGCAAAACCTAATATTGTAACTATCCCGGTTGGGGCGCTGCAGGAGCTTAAATATCCGGCAGGTGAGAGAAAGCCACATTCTTTAATTACAGCATCACGCCTTGCCACTGAAAAGCATGTGGATTGGATGATAGATGCAGTGGTGGCTGCACATGATAGAGTGCCGGATATATCCCTAGATATCTACGGCAAGGGTGCTGCTGAAAAGGATTTGAAGGAAAAGATAAAGTCCTTGGGAGCTGATTCGTATATACGATTGATGGGACAGCATGATTTAACTGATGTTTATAAAAAGTACGAGGCATATCTATCAGCGTCTACCAGCGAAGGCTTTGGACTTACACTGATGGAGGCTATTGGTTCGGGACTTCCAATCATCGGTTTTGATGTTCGTTACGGTAATCAGAATTTCATCGACCAGGGAAAGAATGGCTACAAGTTGCCTTATGCTATTGGAATGGAAAAGGGACGAAGGCAGAAGGCTATGGTTGATGCCATTTGTAAATTGTTTACAGAAGAGGATTTGGAAAAGATGCATAAGCATTCTTATTCAAAGGCTAAGAAATATCTTGCAAGTGAAGTGGAGGCAAAATGGAAAAAACTAATAGAAACGACATAGTTTTGTTGTTTGACTATTTTAATATGGGTAGCCAGGATTTGCTTTTCTCATTTCAGAATGCAGATTATGAGGTGAAGGCTGTAACAATTAATGACGATGGCTTTCTGCCTGATGGCGTGGAAAATGTGTTTGAGCATTTCCTGGGTGATTTTAAGAAGGTGGAAGGCTGTCCTAAAAAGCCACTTTATTTCAATCAGATTCAGGTGCCAAAGTATTGGCAAATCAGCGGCAACAATACCAGCGGAAGTATCCATGACAAGGCAAAGGAGAGAGGCAGAATCTTTTATGCCGAGCCAAAGAACAAAAGATTTGTAAAGGTGGTGGATTGGCTAGATGAGGAAGGAAAAGTCAGAGCCAGCGACCACTACAATAAATATGGCATGCTTTACGCCAGAACTATCTTTAACAAAAAGGCTCAAAAGGTAAGCAAGTCTTATTTTAATGGCCATGGTCAGGAAATCATTGTTGAAAACTTTGTTACAGGAGACATCATTTTAAATATTGATGATCAGTCTTTGTTTTTCAAAAACCGTACAGAATTTGTGGTTTACTATTTGAAATCATTAGGGCTTGAGAATCATAGATTATTCTTCAACTCATTGTCGGTTCCATTTTTTGTTTCAAACGCTTTACCACCACTTTCAGACGGCAGGGAGGATGTGCTGTTTTGGCAGGAAGCAACACATGATGAAATCCCGGGAAATATGCTGTTGATATTTGATGGAAAAGCAAAAAGATGCAAGAGAGTAGTAGTGCAGAATCATCCATCCTATGAGCGCCTTAGAATGCTTAATGCCCCTGAGGACAAAATGGATGAGCTTGGCTATATCTATTCATTTAAGAAGAAAAACATGGGTAGACCATCTGCCCTTATTTGTACAAATACAGAAAATGTCGAAAAGCTGAAGGAACTGGTGGAGGCTTTGCCTGAGATGAAGTTCCATGTTACAGCGATTACAGAAATGTCAGCAAAGCTTTTGGCACATGAGAAATATGACAATGTAATCATGTATCCAAATGTAAAAATGTCTACTTTGGATAGACTTTTCTGGGAGTGTGATTTCTTCCTCGATATCAATCGTGAGGGAGAAATTGTTGACGCAACTAGAAAGGCATTTCTTCATAATCAGCTTATTCTGACATTTAACGAAACTGCCCACGGATTGACATATACAGCCCGTGAAAATCGATTTGAGGCGAAACACTACCTCAAAATGACAGAAAGGATAAAAAGTCTATTAAAAGACGAGAATCAGCTTAAAACCGCGGTTTATAGCCAACAAAGATACGCATTGAATGCATCTGTAGATGATTATACATTTTAGCTAATTGAGTCAAAGTTTCAAACAACTTGCCCCTTTGATAAAAATGCACAAAAATCACTCCTGATTTTCTACTAACTGTACAACGAATTTGTTTGTATTGGTGTCTAAATTGTGTTTTAATAATAACGGACTGTTTGAAAACCCCGTTTTTTACAGACAGACAAATCAAAAGTTATATATATGTTAGGAGGATTTTGAAATGGCTAACAAATGGGTCTACATGTTTAGCGAAGGCGACATGACAATGCGCAATCTTTTAGGAGGAAAAGGTGCAAACCTTGCTGAAATGACAAGCATTGGACTCCCAGTACCACAGGGCTTCACAATCACAACAGAAGCTTGTACACAGTACTATGAGGATGGTCGCAAGATTAATGATGAAATCATGGCTCAGGCTATGGAAGGTGTTAAGAAAATGGAGGAGATCAACGGCAAGAAGTTCGGAGATCTTAAGAATCCACTTTTAGTTTCAGTTCGTTCAGGTGCTCGTGCATCTATGCCAGGTATGATGGATACAATCCTTAACCTTGGTCTTAATGATGAAGTAGTTGCAGCTATGATCGCTGGTAACCCAGATCCAGCTTTCGAGCGTTTCGTATATGATTCATACAGACGTTTTATTCAGATGTTCTCAGATGTAGTTATGGAAGTAGGTAAGAAGTACTTCGAGCAGCTCATCGATGAGATGAAGGAGAAGAAGGGTGTTAAGTTTGACGTTGAGCTTTCAGCAGCAGACCTTAAGGAGCTTGCTGAGCAGTTCAAGGCAGAGTACAAGAATCAGCTCGGTTCTGATTTCCCATCAGATCCAGTAGAGCAGTTAAAGCTTGCTATCGAAGCAGTATTCCGTTCATGGGATAACCCACGTGCAAACGTTTACAGAAGAGACAACGACATCCCTTACTCATGGGGTACAGCAGTTAACGTAATGCCTATGGTATTCGGTAACTTAAATAATGAATCAGGTACTGGTGTTGCATTCACTCGTGACCCAGCTACTGGTGAGAATAAGCTTATGGGTGAGTTCCTTATCAACGCACAGGGCGAGGACGTAGTTGCTGGTGTTCGTACACCAATGCCAATCGCTCAGATGGAGAAGGAGTTCCCAGAGGCATACGCAGAGTTCATCAAGGTATGTGAGACTCTTGAGAATCACTACCATGATATGCAGGATATGGAGTTCACAGTAGAGAACAAGAAGCTTTACATGCTCCAGTGCCGTAACGGTAAGAGAACAGCTCCAGCTGCTCTTAAGATTGCTTGCGACCTCGTTGATGAGGGACACAAGACTCCAGAAGAGGCTGTAGCAATGATCGACCCACGTAACCTTGATACACTTCTTCACCCACAGTTCGAGGCTGCTGCTCTTAAGGCTGCAACTCCACTTGGTAAGGGTCTTGGTGCATCTCCAGGTGCTGCTTGCGGTAAGGTTGTATTTACAGCTGATGACGCAGAGGCTTGGGCTGCTAGAGGAGAGAAGGTAGTTCTTGTACGTCTTGAGACATCTCCAGAAGATATCACAGGTATGAAGGCTGCTCAGGGTATCCTTACAGTTCGTGGTGGTATGACATCACACGCTGCCGTTGTTGCTCGTGGTATGGGTACATGCTGTGTATCTGGTTGCGGCGACATCGCTATGGATGAGGAGAACAAGAAGTTCACTCTTGCAGGCACAACATTTACAGAGGGTTCTGAAATTTCTATCGATGGTACAACAGGTAACATCTACGCTGGTATCATCCCAACAGTTGATGCTACAATCGCTGGTGAGTTCGGTCGTGTAATGGCTTGGGCTGACGAGTTCAGAACACTTAAGGTTAGAACAAATGCAGATACTCCAGCTGATGCTAAGAAGGCTAGAGAGCTTGGTGCAGAAGGTATCGGTCTTTGCCGTACAGAGCACATGTTCTTCGAAGCTGACAGAATCGCAGCATTCCGTGAGATGATCTGCTCAGATACAGAGGAAGAGAGAGAGGTTGCTCTTGATAAGATTCTTCCTTACCAGCAGGGAGACTTCAAGGCTCTTTACGAAGCACTTGAGGGATGCCCAGTTACAATCAGATTCCTTGATCCACCTCTTCACGAATTCGTTCCTACAGAGGATGCTGATATCGAGAAGCTTGCAAAGGCTAAGAATAAGTCAGTAGAGGAAATCAGAAACATCTGCGAGTCACTCCACGAGTTCAACCCAATGATGGGTCACAGAGGATGCCGTCTTGCAGTTACATATCCTTCAATTGCTAAGATGCAGACAAAGGCTGTTATCCGTGCAGCACTTGAAGTACAGAAGGCTCATCCAGATTGGAATGTTAAGCCTGAAATCATGATCCCACTTGTATGTGAGGTTAAGGAGCTTAAGTATGTTAAGGACGTTGTTGTAGAGACAGCTGATGCTGAAATCGCAGCAGCAGGCGCTAAGCTTGAGTACGAAGTTGGTACAATGATCGAGATTCCACGTGCAGCTCTTACAGCTGACGAAATCGCTAAGGAAGCTGACTTCTTCTGCTTCGGTACAAACGACCTTACACAGATGACATTTGGTTTCTCTCGTGATGATGCTGGTAAGTTCTTAAATGCTTACTATGACACAAAGATCTTCGAGAACGATCCATTTGCTAAGCTTGACCAGACAGGTGTTGGTAAGCTTATGGAGACAGCTATCAAGCTTGGTAAGCCAGTAAATCCTAAGCTTCACGTAGGTATCTGCGGTGAGCACGGTGGAGATCCATCTTCAGTAGAGTTCTGCCACAAGATTGGTCTTGATTATGTATCATGCTCTCCATTCAGAGTACCAATCGCTAGACTTGCAGCGGCACAGGCAGCTATCGCCGAGTCACGTCAGTAAAGAATGCAAGCTGTTTTTTGGGAACTTTTGAAATCTCCAAAGATTTCATGAAGCAAAGTATGAGGATTTATCATCCGGAAAATACTTTCCATTACCCAGAAAAGCTTGAAATAAAGCTATTCCTAGTATAGGGTGTCTGCTTAGACACCCTATATTTTTTTACTTAAGAATAATTTCAACCAAGCTGTAATGAGAGCTAGACGCAAGAAATTGTTGACTGCATTCGACAAAAAATGATGTGGGATTTCCGAAAATCGGAAATCGAAAAAAGTGTCATTTTGAAAAAATTTCCGAAAATCGGAAATTAGAAGGAGGTTCAAAAATGTCGGAATTTACAGCTAAAAAGCTAAAAGAAGCACGTATGAAAGCAGAAATCACTCAGGATGATGCTGCAGCTTTAATGAAAATTACAAGAAGAGCTATCAGTGAAATGGAAGCAGGAAAAAGAAGTATCTCTGCTGATGAGCTCGCACAGTTCTCCAGAATTTATGATGTCGATGTAAGAGAATTGCTCTTTGTTGACTTTACAGAAGCTGGTGAAGAGAAGAGGCTTGCTGCCAAGTACAGTTCCTTCTTTAAGTTACTCGAAAAACTATCAGATCGTGATGTAGAAGATATTTATTGGGTAATGAAGCGTAAGGTTGAAGGATTACTTTAAAAATTAAATATGGTATGAGTACCCGCATGGCAGATCACACCTGCTTTGCGGGTATTTTTATATCTTGACATGTAGTCAATGACTACATATAATAAAGATAAGAATACACGCATTGACTACATTAATATAGGAGGTAGTGCCATGGATAAGGAAATATATAGCATTGAAGGTATAGATATTGAAGTGGAAAAAACTGATAAAACAGACGCTGATGCTGTACGCCGGAAGATGGCATATGCGTTTAAGATGATTAGAGCGCAGTCAGGAATGAACAGAAAAGATTTTTCTGCCTGGCTTGGTATTCCATATAGAACGATGCAAGAGTGGGAACTTGGTCGTAGGGCAATGCCGGAATATGTACTTCGTTTGATTGCTTATAAGGTTCAGATGGAGAAAGAAAGGGGGAACCTATAATGACAGTATTGTATGGTATTGGAACAGTTTTAAGAGTTATCCTTAGAATAGCATTATTACCTGTACAAGCAGTTCTTACATTGCTGATGCTTGCAATTGGTTTTATCGGTGGCCTAGCAAATCTTGTATGCTGGTTGCTGGGAGTTTTCTTTGTAATTGGAGGCATCTGCTCGTTTATTAATGGATCTGCATCACTTGGATGGCAAGGACTTATTGTAGGTATTATTGTTGCAGTGGTTCCTCAGGCATTAACTCTTTGGGGAGCTGAAGGGATTGGTTGTTTAAAGGAATTATTAGCAAGAATATAAAGCTATAGTGTGTTAAGTGTTCTAATGAGATTTTTTCCGGACTTGGTAAGATGTATGCCAGTGGCGGAGAATTCACCGAAAATATTGATAAGATGGGCGGAGAAGGAACTGCTGAATTTACTCACCGTGCGATATAGATCTACTGCGGATGATGCGGTTATGCACTGAATATTCCTGTATTCTGGAAAGTTATGGATTAATGAATATGCCCACAGAATTGCCACATGGTTATTTGTATCGACTATGTGGCTTTTTTATATCATAAAATAGTTGACAAATACAACTAATGATTTTATCATTTAAATCTATAGGAGGGCATTCGATGGATAAGGTAAAACTATTTCGAGAAAGTACCAGAGAATTAGAACGTAATCTTGAGAAGCTAAACAGTTCTGATTGCTGCCAATGTAACGTTAATACATCTCAATGTTTCCTAGTTGTTGAGATAGGCAGACAACCTGGAATATGTGTAAAGGAACTTGCTGAACTTCTTAAGATGGATAAAAGTGCTGTAAGCAGATCTGTAGAAGAGCTTGTTCAAAAAGGATATGTTTTGCGAGAACCTTCAACAAGGGATCGCAGGTGCGTAGTGCTTAATCTGACTGATGAAGGAATGGCAAGATTCAATACAATAGAGAAAGATATGAATTTGAAGTTTGAGAGAGTTTTTTCAATGATTCCAAAGGAAAAACAGAGTCAGGTTTTAGAGGCATTAAATATCTATAATGATGCGATAAAAAAATCGGAGGTGGAATGCTGTGATTAGAGAAATGAGAGATGAAGACTGGGGGACAGTAGCGGAGATTTACAAGCAGGGATTAGAAGAGGGAACATCTACTTTTAATACAGAGTGTCCTAGTTTTACTGAGTGGAATGAAGGCCACGTAAAGAATTGCAGGTTTGTTTTTGAGGAAGAAGGAAAGGTTGTAGGCTGGATAGCGCTAAGTCCTTCTTCAAGTAGGTGCGCATATAAAGGCTGCGTTGAAATGAGTGTATATGTTGATAGAAACTATAGAGGTCATGGTATAGGCACAGCTTTGGTAAATACGATCATCAGAGAGGCAGAGCAATGTGGATATTGGAGCATATATTCTGCAATATTCTCAATTAATAAAGCAAGTATAGCTTTACACAAAAAATGTGGTTTCAGGGAAATTGGCTATAGGGAAAGAATAGCTAAAGATCGATTTGGAAAATGGCAGAACACAACTCTTATGGAGTACAGAGCTTCATAATTAGTTTATAGGAGAAACTACTTATGACTATTGAAGAAAAAGCAAACAGAATTATTGAAGATATACGTAATGAAAAAGGCGTAAATCCTATCAAGATGTTTAAGTCAATGGCAAAAAAAGAGTATATAAGCATACATGGGCCAGAGCATCATATATTAGATGGGGCATGTCTTTTAATGGCTTATCATAATGCTGGCGGTAAAATAGATATAGACTATGCCTTGGAGAAACTTTTGAAAGAAGGACTTCGGATGCCGGGAGCAATGTGCGGATTGTGGGGAATATGCGGAGCGATAACATCTATAGGAGCAGCTCTTTCTATTATTGATGGTACAGGACCACTTTCTGAGGATGGCACATGGGGAGACCACATGGCATTTACATCAAGCGCCATAGGAGAACTTGGCCAGATAAATGGCCCAAGATGTTGTAAAAGAGATGCTATAATTGCGTTCAAGCATGGAATAGAGTACGTAAGACAGCACTACGGAGTGCAGATCGAATATGAGAAGCAACACTGTGAGTTCTCATCGCAAAACCAGCAGTGTATCAAAGAAAGATGCCCGTTCTTTGGATAATGGAAAGCTTTTGGTTTCGGACGATTTAGAAATTATGGAACTTTGAAATTTAGGATAATAGACTAAGAAAAATCGGAGTTTGTAGAGCTTATTTGTGAGATGCGTTTATGTCATTGGAGATGATGTGTATGGAAAAATTATTTGCATTTGCATATTTATGGGCTTGGGATTTGGATGATGAACAAGTTTATAGAGATATGTTAGATAATATGTTTATGAATTCACCAGAAAATGAACTTTTGCTAGAATTGGAAGGCCTTGTTTCAAGTTATAAAGAATCTTTCTTTAGAATTAAAAGATATTTTGATTATGAAAATGCAAGTTTTGATAAGAATCTATTTGGAAAGTATTTATTTGAGGGGCTTGAAAAAGTATATGTTTCAAATAAAATCTCTATTAAAGATTTTGCCAAACGTGCATATGAAATATGGAGTATTCTTCCACGTGATATAGTTGAAGAAGAACCGTTTTTTACATTGAGCTATGCGGATGACCCTTTATCGTGGGGAGATGTGAAGCAAACAAGAGATTTGTATGAAAAAGCTTTTTCTTTTTATAAAGATATATATTGAAAAAAATAGATAAATTCCTGTTTGCCGGGATAATGTGATAGTAATCCAGAATGGGGAAAACTTGAAATTCTAGAAGATGATGAGTGGGTTGAATATCATCCCTCAAAACAATTATTAAAATGAGTGAAGAAATATGATAATAGATTATACAAGCATTATTGGCAAGGCAAAATTACTTTATTCAGAAGTTAAAACATATCATGCCGTCATAATAAAAAGAGACTTTTTTCCGGGGACGGGGGATTATGAGGATCCTGACATAGTTCAAAATGATAGGATTTGCGAATGTTATTTAGTATTGTATGAAGATTTAGTCAAACCTGATAATTTTGTATTAGGATCATATCATCTGACATTTGAAGAGGCTAAAACATCAATTGAACATACAGCTGGTTTCCAAAAATGGATTGAGTTTTAAACTTCATCCATGTCCCCCAAAGGGACAGGGATGAAGTTATTAGTTTGTTATTCCGGTAGTCTACCTTCATACATAATCTGAAGCTCACCGTAGATTCTTCCCCAGTTTCGTAAAGGCATAGTCCATTTTTTAGTGGCCTCAAAGGTAGATAAATACAGTGCCTTCAGAAGTGCCTGATCACTTGGAAAGACGCTTCTCTGGCGGTTTAGCTTACGATAAGTGGCATTAAGACTCTCGATGGCATTGGTGGTATAGATGACAGTCCTGACCTCAGCGGAAAACTTAAAAATCGGACAGACGGCATCCCAGTTATCGTACCATCGCTTCATGGCACGAGGATATTTCTCGTCCCATTTTGCTGTAACCTCATCTAAGGCTTTCCTGCCTTCTTCTTCAGTTGGAGCATTATAGATTGTCTTAAGATCCTTAGCAAAGGCTTTTCTGTCTTTATCAGGAACATACTTGAGAGTGTTACGAACTTGATGAACCAAGCATCTCTGATACTCTGTTTTAGGGAATGCTGTAGCTATAGCTTCCTTGATGCCTGTTAATCCGTCAGCACAGATAATCATGATATCTTTGACACCACGATTTTTAAGCTCATTAAGAACAGAAAGCCAGTATTTAGCACTTTCATTTTCACCAATCTGTATAGTGAGGACTTCCTTATGACCGGTACAGCTAATTCCAAGGATGACGTAAGCAGCAAGCTTTCTTATCACTCCATTATCACGAACAGAGTAATGGATAGCATCTATGAAAAGTACAGGATAAACCTCTTCTAAAGGTCTGTGCTGCCATTCCTCAATCTGTGGAAGAACCTTGTCTGTAACATCAGAAATAAAACTCTCAGACGCATCAAATCCATAAATATCCATGAGAGTATCCGATATCTGTCGGGTAGTCATTCCCTTTGCATACATAGAAATAATCTTCTGATCAATCTCAGAAATGTCTTTCTGTCTCTTCTTAACCACCTGGGGTTCAAAAGTCGAATTCCTGTCTTGTGGAACTTGAATATCAAGACTGCCGAAGCTTGAATTTACCCTTTTAGACTTGTAGCCGTTCCTGTAATCATCACTTTCGCTACGTTCTGATTTGTGATAGCCAAGATGGTCATCCATTTCTGCTTCCATCATTTCCTTGATGGTTCCGCCGAGAAGATCCTTGAGAGCATCTTGGATATCCTCAGCTGTCTCGATGTCATACTCCTGAATGAGCTGTTGGATGATCTGGCGCTTTCCGTCTGTCATCTGAACTTTGTGTAAGTTTTTCTTTTCTCTTGCCATAATAAAGGCCTCCTTAAAGTATTTATATTTTACCTTAGGAGACCTTAATAATACATAGC
>JAEEGH010003207.1_pt1 | contig 43311 bp, 48 predicted proteins | sample 9134181 | NCBI WGS metagenome assembly JAEEGH01 (sample SAMN16246544, study PRJNA631951) | gut metagenome | biome: gut microbiome; feature: rumen; material: DP-attached | host: Bos | place: Iran: Karaj | collected 2018-10 | reverse complement strand
ACGGCCCTATGTATAACCATGCACGCCCTTCTTCTCAAAACAAAGAATGTATATGTATCGTTTTCCAGTAATTTAAAATCTCTTTCATCAACATAATTATCCATAAGCTGCCTCCTCACTCAAATATATTTGCCATTATAATTTCATCCCTGTATGTCCCATCCTTTAGCTTGAATGCTCTGGGATTCATCCCATATTCCTTAAAGCCCATCTTTTTGTACATATGCCTAGCCCTGTCGTTATCGCTGTATACGCCAAGTTCAACCTGCTCAAAACCATTTGCCTTTGCCTGATCCAAGGCAATCTTCATCATGAAGCTTCCAAGCCCCATTCCGGTATACTTCTGTCGGATTGACATTCCAAGATATGCCCGATGAAGATATTTAATATGTGGTCTTATGAGAGTTACGCCAAGATCTCCGATCAGTTCATCTCCGTCATAAGCGCTTACCATGAAGTCCCTGTCGCTTTCAGCAATACTTCCAAGAATCTCTGTGGTCTTCTCAAGGCTAAACTGACCATCTTCAGGTTCTCTTGCCATGAAATGTGTCTCTGCAGAAGTTGCTTCCCTATGAAGCTTAACTTTCATAGCATCCTCAGGACCTGCACTCCTAATAGTAATCTCTCTCCCATCAGGTAAATTGTATTTGCGCTCCTCTATTCTCATATCCACCTCCGAAAAAATAAGCCCCATCAAACTCTCGCTTGATGAGGCCTTAAATACTATATCAGTTATAAAGCACTATCTATGCCTTACAATTTTTCTCTGATTTCAACGCTCATCCGTCAAAAAATGCTTAACCACATTTACAGGATGCAGCAATTCTGTTCTGAAAAACTCCGGATAAAACTTAACCTGATCATCAGGTGCAATCCACTTAAGAAACTCCATGATCTACCGTTCTTTATTAAAGCCTCATATAGTCCTCGTCATATGTGTAGAGCTTCTTTCTGTACTCTTTTCCATCATTGACCCGGTCATTGAATGTTGGATGAGAATCTCCATAGGTAAAAGAAACTGTGCTCAGATCCAAGTCTGCTGTATCTATATTCTCTCTATTATCTGCAATGCCACCAGTAACTTGTCGAGATTATGATTTGCATCAGAAAGTTCATCTATTGTGTAGTCACCCTCTACAAGGACATCTCCGGCAGCCAGAAAATCATATAACTCAAATCCATAAAAATCACATACAGCCTGCACTCCGGCAACTTCCATTTCTACCGCTATACATCCCTCACTCTTTCTTTTGTTTACGAGATTTACAGTTTCTCTTAACATCGAGTCTGTCGTCCATATTCTTCCCTGAACATATGGAACTTTTATTTCTGAAAAAATCTCTGCAAGCCTATCTGAGTTCTTAATGTTTATGTAGTCCTGAGCTTCTGCAAAGTAGTAGGAAAGGCCTTCTCCGCGATAGGCCTGTGTAGGCACAATAAACTTTCCCGTGGTTTTATCAGCATCCAAACTCCCACATGATCCGAACATTACAAATCTGGTAGCTCCGGTAATGTGATTAACTTCAGCCACAGTGCCTCCAGCCAGCGCTGAACCAATCATTCCGCTCTTCTTAACAGTCTCGTTAAGAAATCTAAGAAGATCCCTCTCTTTTCTTGAATACTGCTTGCTAGATAAGAGCTCTCTATTAACGATCAGTTCATCACCATCTGCCTTATAAGTAAAAGCTTCTGAAATTGTCTTATCCTCAAAGGCATCCTTCCACATTTGAATCCCTTTGATTGCATAATCATTGATAGGGGCCATTGGAAAGTTATCAGGGATCTCAATGCCGGCTTCTCTGAAATAATCAAGAAAAATATCTCTGGCCGCCCCAACAAAATCAGGCATAAACTTGGAATCGTATTTCACATCATACAAATTTTCTTTTTCAAGAGCCCTGTCGCAGAAGTCCTTAAACAGCTTATTATTCAAGCTATTGATAATATCAGACAGAATAGCCTTTTCTTCAGACGAAAGCATGATCTTTTCATCAATCGAAATATAATTGATTCTTGTCTGGAGCGGGGATGACAGCTCAACATTCTTATTTGAAGCCATCATCATATATGGTCTTTGCCCGGACCCAAGACTGTTCGCCGTCTCTTTTATCCACGCCTCACCGTACCACCGGCATTTTCCACCAGACAAAAATTCCTTTTCAACCTCATCAATCATAAGTGGGAACAGGTTGTTTTCCTGCATCCTATTTGTCATATAGCTCTTGCCGTCATACTCTTTATAGTTCTTCCATTGAGGAATACTATATGCACTATTTTGGAGAAGGAAATTTATCGCAGACAACAGCGGAGTCTTTCCGGAACTACTCTGTCCACTTATGAAAAGAATATTTGGCACCTTAGACAGCATTTCCTCAGTACCATTAAAGTATTTCTTCATCCCAGCACGATATTTCCAGAAGAAGGGCGACTGATAAGCATGGAGAAATACTTCCCATTACCAGTTTTAGGATTTTTAAAAGTTGCTCCTTTCGCAAATCCCAATGCCTTTATCTCGTCCACAATATCATCAAATTTCGGTGACCTAAGAACATTGTTATCCATAAGAAGAAGATCTTTTTTGGGCCCAAACTCTCGGTCTATTCGTTTTATATCCTCAGTTATTGAAACATATGTCCAACAATAAAGGTCCAGTCCTTCAATGAAGTGTATTCCTGTTTATCCACGTATAAGTCACACCTAAATGGTGTGAGCCATACTGTACTCCAAGCCGTTTGATAATCAATCTCATTATATGGAACATCAATTTTATCCAATTCAAAGAATGAATGCGTCAGAAAAAACTTCTTTCCATTTACTTCAACAAGTTTTGTTAATGATCGAGTTTTAAGCCATTCAAGTAGTTCTACGCGTTCCTCAATCTTATAACGTCTATATCTAAAGTAAGTCTTGTTCCCACCGTTTCCGAAAATCCATAGCTCTCCATCCCTTCCCGGAAGCTTTTCATAATCATTGGTAGTGGTCCCGTCTAAAGCAACGGCGTTAAGCATCATAAACTCATGATTCCCTATCAGCATATCCATATTAGTAGCATTCTTCACGTACTGAAGAATATTTAAACCTTCAGGGCCTCTATCGATTGCATCGCCAAGCATATAAAGCTGATCATTTTCAGAAAAATCCACCATCTCAAGCAGCTTTAAAAATATTCTATACTGCCCATGTAAGTCTGATACGACATATGTTGCCATAGCTATTCTTCCTCCTTAGTTAAGTCCATTATTCCACGTTAAAAGTATATGGCTATACATTAGTGCTGTCATTAAACGGACAGTTCAAAGTGCAAGCTATTCCAGTTCCCCATCTCTGTGACAAATCTCATAATATTCGCACATAACGCAAAAGTGCTTACAAAACTTATTCTTCCCCAATAAGCATTTTCTAACCCAATACAACAGTCTCTTCATACACAGTTCCTCCTTACCAGCCCATATCATCTTCAACATGTTTATGACAATTAATGCGCCACTGTTGTTTAGTCATCCATCCAGAATATAAATCATTCAATTCAGGGACAATAAAATTTACTACTCCTCCTATTCCCACATCCGCTATAGGCAAGGGCTGTTTTCCGAAGTGAAATATTGGCTCCGGCTTCCTTGCACATGACTACAAATGACCAGTAGGCCATGCTATAGAGCCGGGCTCCATTCTGATAAGTGCAGTACCGGTGTTTTTTACCGGCAAGATACTTTTCCAGATCAATTGGTGGGGGTTTTGCTTGATTCATCCGTAACCTCTCTTTCTTTAGTTACGAGATGCAATAAGAAGATTTGAAAGATTCTTTGACAACAAAAAACCACATCTTCTCGTCGTGAGAAATGTGGTTTTTAGTCAAAATTTATATGAAACGATTACTCCTCTAGGGTCCTTTGACTACCAATGGAAGTCCTTTTGCGTCAGACGATTTTCTCCATACATGTCCAATACGCTCCGTAGAAATCCAATGAAAGTGTTGTAACTTCATGGCATTTCTGGATAACATAGGGTCTCTACGGATTTCAATGATTGCTAATGAGTCCGTGTGTTACTTCTGTGATTTTAACGTCGGGATTATTTCCATCTCATAACATGTATTAGGCTATAGAAGTTCGTAGAATGTCTATCAGACATAAGACTAATGCCGGACTACTGTCCATTTTGTTCCATAGGGTTCCCGTGTTCTGTAGTATTATTTGTGTCAGTACGGGTTCTATTTGTACCTCTATGGATTTTATTGCTAAGTGCCAGGTGAAAACATGTCAACTATTTCAAGCAGGTGACAACACGTTTTCTTAAATGCATCTCGCAATTGATTTACTACTATATTATATGCTTTCTTGATTTCGCTGTCATTATTTTTTGATTCTTTTGTCAAAGTTTTTTAAATCAAATATATCGTGCTTTATAATGACTGTAGCGCTACACTCACATATTTTTATCCTTTAGCAAATCCAGCAAAGTATATTCTCCCTTTTGGATTTTTGATATCTCAGTGTATTTCTTTATCGCTATGAGCAGCATTTTCGTATCTCCAAAATACTCTCTGACATAATCATAGGACTTCACATTCTTCATTCCAAGGTCCTGCTTACAAAAGTCACTCGGCTTCTTTCCAGACTTCTTGAAATCCTTGTATTTATCCTCTGCAAGGATTATGAGCATTTCTATCTCTGGTGCAGTTATAACATTTATTACATCCACCTTGTGCTGATATGCCTTGCTCAAACTGAACTGTTCTCTTCTTGAATCAAGTATACGAATAATTGAGATTTTATCATCAAATCCCTTTCTCAAATATCTGCTCTCAAACTTCCTGGCATCTCTGATTCTGATCACTTCGCCATCAAGCATTTCCTCGCGTTCGAATATCAGTAAGTGCTCGTCTACCAGAATATCAATAATGGCATTTTCTGCAGAGCCTTCACATATGCATGCTTTGTACTTGCTTAGTTTAAGTTCCATCACACATCCCCCTTAAACATAAGCTGATATACTGTTTTTAAGCTGCATAAACGCTTCATATGCAGGTGTTGTTCCCTCGAGAAGTCCACTTTGGTATGCATCGCTTCTCTTGATATCATTTCTATTAAGTTTTTCCGTCAGGCTCTGTAATTCTATTCCATCCTTATTTCTTGTAATGTAGATACTATCATTTCTATCATATTCATCAAGAAGTTCAGGATAATGCGTAGAGAATATCAGGACCGCGCCGTGCTTATTGAGCTTTCCATCCATAAAAAATCTCATAAGCGTTGCTACTATTTCCTTATTAAAATGGTTTTCAATCTCGTCTACGACCATGTACCCGCCTTGCCTTAATACTTCCATTGCTTTTGTAAAGACAATTATTCCTTTAATAGTTCCAGATGAAAGATAATTCTCAAGTTCTCTGGAATTATTGAGCAATATCTCATTCTGATTTTTAAATTTCAAATGAATCAGTTCTTTTCCATTTTGAGCTTCGAACGACAACTGCTCTACAGTTGGATCCAGGAATGCAATCACCGGAACAGGAATTGTTTCAGATGCAGGCAACACATTCACATTTGTAAATGAAAGCATATCTTCTATAAACATCTGATCCTTATTCTTCTTATTTAAAGCAATGATGATACTCACATCATCAGAAAGGAATTCCTCATCATCATGCCTTGTGGCAATCACCATGGAATCATCAAATTCTTGCATTGCTTTTCTTGTTTTGATAAGTTCAACCTGCTTCTTCCACAGTTTCTCATCAGTTATAATATATCTTCCATCCTTACAACTGATTGATGTCGTCAGTTTATATAAGCATTTCTGAGAGTAAAAACATATTGTAATCACTGCATCACGCGTCTTTCCCAGAATGTCCTTAACCTCAATATGATTAATGGGCTCATTGTTTACAATACCAAGCGCTAAAAGAATCAGCTTCAAAACAGATGTCTTACCTGATGCATTAATTCCTATAATAGCCTCAGTAGGATTAAGGTAAACATTGCTAAATAAGTTATGCAAAACCATCTTATCGTCTTCAGTTACTCTCTGGGTAGCTGTAAAACCTATTTCTATCCCGTTTTTAAATAAAGGAAGACCTTCTGCTTTTATGCTTATTATTTTCATAGCCAATCACTCCCGAAATTTATTCTCGTTTTTTACGTTAATAATTTCTTTATAGCTATATTATATTGGTCATCAAGGAAATTATCAACATGAATCTCGTTAATAATTTTCATGGAGGGTTGCATTTGACCTGCATTTGACCTGCATATTACAGTATATGAGCCGAGCGGCTTTATTTACCATATGACCAGTAAAATCTTAGCCGCTCGGCTTATTTTTATACTTGCGCTATTATCATTGGCTTATATAATCCTTCATATTCCGTTCGAAAACCTTATAATTCCTATCATCATTCGGGCTGCAATATACTGCAAACTCTATGTTTTTAAAAGACTGAAGATAGTTTTTGATTACATTCTTTGCTGCCAATGCAACAACTTCCGGTTTATTCTGAAAAGCTCCACAACCAAATGCTCCAAGGATTACTGTTTCAACACCATTTGCGGCAGCAACATCCAATATGCGAGTAAGTCTCTGTTCATGTATCTGCAATAATTCTTTATCGCTTACCTTAACAGGCCTGGATCCATCTCCGCTGTTATACTGATTTGCAGGCACTGGTCGTAGATTCGGCGCTGCACATGTAATCACATCTACATCATACCAACACTTTTCATCCATTGTTACTGGATTGGCCGTATCAGACTTGAACACGGTAACCCCCGGTGTATAAATAACATCATTATTATGGATTGGGTTCTTCTCTGCCCTATGTGGATAGTAGAACCCTTCCATCATTTCCTTTCTATTCAGGCAAAAGTACAGTGTAGAACATCTGCAGAGGCATTCTTCCTGCGCGCTTGAGCCTTTTACCACGCCACCGCCTGGATTAGTTGCAGATGCAAAGTTATGAACCGCTATTTTTGTTCCTTTATAATCAGCTGCAGCCTGAAATGTTCTCTTTTTAGAGACAACAACCTTTGCCGGAGTATCATAATGGTTCAACCCTTCTTTGGAAACTTCTACATCTGTTAATATTAACTGCTGCTCCTTAACAGACATAGCTATAGAATCAGAAAGCTTTTTATTCTGATGGCACAGCCTATCCGTATCTTCAAATATCAGCACATTTTCATTTCTTCCCATAATTATCCCCTTTTCATTATTTCCAATCTCAACTTTGTCTCTTAAAGAGATAAAGAACCTATCACTTCAACCGGCACTTCCGCTGACCCTTCACCGGATTATATCTTTTGATACATATGAAGGGCTATTCCTAGAATTCCTTCCATTTAGCAGATAAGTTCTGCATAGCCTCCTGTTTTTTACTACCTGTTGCTTCAGCATACACATCCATAGTCGTACGGAAACTCTTATGTCCCATCACCGACTGGATAACTTTAATGTTTGTCTCATTTTCACAGAATCTTGTACAAAAAGTATGTCTCAAATAGTGGACTGAAAAATTTGGCAACAATAAAGGTTCTCTCTTTTCCCTTGCAGCCTTTTCCTCCTCCTGCACATTATAAGAAGCAACAATCCTCTTAATTGCTGCGTTAAGGTTCTGTTCATTCAGAACGCTTCCATTGGCATTTTTGAAAATAAATCCGCTCATGCCTTCTATCACTGTCTCATTGAATCCCGTGACAAGTTGCTCCTCATACACCAGCTTGAATGCCTCATATACTTGATCCATCATAGGTATAACTCTCTTTCCCGCTTCTGTTTTTGGAAGAGATACCCCAAGTCTTCTATCAGGCTCATCGCGAAGCCTCTTGACTCTAACCAAGCTATGGTTGATGTCAATCGTCCGTTTTTTCATATCGATGTCTTGCCAGCGAAGGCCGATAAATTCGCAACATCTGCACCCAGTACCCAAAAGTACCATGAAGACCGGCCACCAATGACCAAAAATTTCATGACCATTTATATAATCCATAAATGCCTTCTGCTGCTCTATTGTAAGTGCTTTTCTTATTCCTGTATTTTTTCCAAAGTCATTGGAAAGCTCTCCTAACACTCCCTGACAAGGATTCTTTCTGATTACATCATCCCTAACTGCCATCTCAAATGTAGGATGTAAACAACTGTGGATTGTCCCTACCGTATTTGGCTTAATACCATCTTCTGTAACTAACTGATGATAAAAAAGCTTTACATCTGAAAACTTAACGCTTCCTATCACCCTCTCACCAAAGCCATGCCTTACATGCTTGTTATACATCAACTCATAGTTCGCTCTGGTTGTCCTTCTCAGATTGGTTTTTACAGCCATACACCTATCAAACACTTCATTGACCGTTATGTGCCCTGCCACATAATTGTCTATTCCCTCCAACTGATCCCTCTTAATCTCTTCCTCACGTTCCCTGAGTTTTGCTAGATCTTTAGCATAGATATATCTTCGCGTTCCCCTTGAATCTAAATAAGTATATTGATATCGCTTATCATTCGCCCTATATCCTTCACCTTTTCTTAAGACTCTGCCTTTATTATCCTTTCTGGACTTTTCCATCTGTTTGCCACCTTCTTATATCAAGGAAGAGACCTTTGCCTTGGTTATCCTTTGGAATAAACCATCTCTATTCCTTCCATGATAATCTGTGTCATCGTCTTGGAATGCTGTTCTGAGTATTCTTTCAGTCTTGAATAATTATTTGAAGTTAATCTTATTGTGACCGGGCTGCGCTTCGGATTCTCCTCTGCTGGTCGTCCAACTTTACGTTTATTCTCGGCCAAAATCACTACCTCCTTGCAACTGCTGAATATTATGTATTGCACATTTTCGAGAGGTCTCTTAACATCATTCAATAATTCTGCAGGTTTCAAGGTACTTATCAACTAACCTAGTGTTTACCAGAACCATCTTCCCAACCTTATATTTCGCTTTGGAATCAGCTGCAAGTTTCTCGAATGATTTCTGACACATGTCATAAAGCTCTGCACCTGTATCATAACGAACAAACTTCCTGTCTTTAGCCTCTATAATTACGAAATTCCCTATTGTTTCCATTATTTAAAGTGCCCCCTTCCTTATTACCACTCTCAACTTTGTCTCTTCAAGAGATAAAGTTGAGATCACTTCGCTTTAACTGGCTCTTCTGTTGGCAATTTCTCAGAGTGCATTTTCATATCTTCTCTTATCATAAAATACACATCAAAGAGCCACATGCACCCAGTTAATCCAGTTCCTCTTCCAACAAGCTCGCAGGTTCTCCTTTAACTCGTTCTACAAACCTTACTTCTTCCGGGGTTAGGGCAGAAGCATCAAATGTCTCTTCTCTTTTTTTCTGCATCATCCTGAACCACAGTGTACTCGTGATCGGGCAATCGCCACATGTTCTTTGACTCAACACTCCAAAGACGCCTATATGAGGCGGATAATCCCATCCATTATTAAATGCCTGCTCCGCAGTAATATACTCTTTCTTTCCACAAACTTCACAGTAGTGCCAGAATGGTCTGGTATTCATAGATTCAAGAAGCTGCTTTTCTTGTTCTTTTCTTTCTATTACTTCATGAAAGCTTTCTGCTTCCTCCTGCAGCTCCTTTCTGGCCACATCTACAATTTCCGGTCTGGGCTCATCCATTCTTTTTTGGCATCCAGAGTCAGTAACTTCATAAATAGCGTCAAAACCTTCACTAGGATTAGGAAATTCAATATTCTCAGCCATACTCTTGAAATAAGCTAAATCATCAGTAAACTCACGCTTTTTTATATTTGATTTCCACCTGGCATCCCCAGGAGACATAACATAAACATCAATCTTTACATCTCCGTTTTTCCTGATCTCGTCAATGTATGATATACGCCTTTTGGCTTTAAAGAATGTATTTTCAATCACAATATCTTTTCCCGTTTTAACTGTCTTTATAACATCCTTAATAAGCCTGTCATTTGCTATTATCAGGCATCTCTTCTGTTCTTCTATAGGAATAGAATCTCCATAACCCTCTTCATCATAAACCTGAATTTGATAGTCATAGGCATTAAGTATAGTTACATCCTTATTATTAAAATATTCCTTTATAAAGTACGTTTTGCCGGATGCCGTGGCACCCATAACAAAAGAAACCCTGCTCATTAATACCTCCCGTTTTCAAATGTATCCAAACCCTTTCAACGTGCGTAAATAACAGGTCATATTGGGATGCTTACCCCTGTTATCAAAAATAGGATCATCAAAACCTTCTTTTACTCTCATGATGGCTGCAGCCACTCCAGCGCTTCTTGATATTCCGCCATCACAATGTACAATTATTAGCTCTGTCTCGTTATAATGCTGATTTACAAAATCAGCTATCTTTTCTCCGTCTTCATAAGACATGCAATACTCTGGCGTTTGTTCAAATTCACAATCATCAAAAGACAAAGACAGAATATGTTTCACATTGTTTTTATCATTCATAGGCAAGGACGGCAGTTCTCTATCCCATGAAGATTTAATTGAAATAATAATGGATGAACGTTCATGTTTTTGATGGCAATACCTTTCGCAACAATGCCTGCTCATGACCTTATACCTATTCTTCCGTTTATAATCCATTCGTATCGGCATAATCGTTCTCCCAAACAAAGAATTTCTTGTTTAATGTCATTGTCCTTTGCCTAAATTAATTACTCCTGCCGGGTATAGATCACCATCAGGAAGTATCGGCTTTTTCTCTTCAACATTTTCTTCTGCCACTTCTTTCCTATCACCTGGCTCCAACCGGATTGTCCCAACATTAGTACTGGCATAAAGAACTACATCGCCGATATTTTCAATAAAAAGTGGATGTCCACCCGTTCTCAAAGCATAAAATTCTATATTTTGAAAATGAGGGAAGTATCTCAAATCAATACTTTGATCTTTTGTTCCAACAAGAAAGCTGTCCTGGAAAGTGCCTACATGCGGCCAGCCTATGTATTCTAACGGTTCACTTGTCTCCGAGTCCAAAGGCACATAATAAAGCGAGTGAAAATAGTATTCGCTGAAGTTTGACAACACAAGAAGGACATTCCCGGGGTCAATAGTGGGATAATCTATAGCATTCTGATATCTCTCCTTTATTCTTTCATATTCTGGAATAATATCCGAAAACTCTTCCTGCTTCTCGAAATCGCAGTATGAAAGCGGGCAATGATACACACTGTTTCTAGTTGTAACAACTAATTCTTCTGCAGCTTCATCAACATGAACTGCCCTTACTTCTGACGAGTGCATGTCTATAGCATCCGGAAGTCTCTTGTGGCCAGTTACTATGCCATGAGCTATATGGTACGTGTTTCCATCTCCGTATTTATGCTCGTCAATATGCCAATAATGCAACTGGAGCCTTCGGCCATCACTGTTGGAAACCAGATTCATAATGTACGATTCAATAATGTCCCTGCCCAAATCTTCAAAAGCGATGTCTTTCAAGGGATTATTGTTTATTCCCATCTCAATCTTTTTGTCGTCATAAGAAAAATACAGATTTGTAACAACTCCAAAGTCTCTAATAACTCCGTGAACACCATATTTTTCTGAATAAACCGGTATCTCATTTCTGATCATTGTATCTGCCATTACCTCACCTCGGGTATTATGTCTGCATGTATAGGAACATGAAAGAAATTATGCAATCTCAGATTATACAATCCGATGCCCTATTACCTGATATAACAATGATATGCTCAAAAGAAGACTGTGTCATTGAACTTGTCGTTCAATTAATCAGTAAAGGCCGGCACAAAGCCAGCCTTTACCAGTTTCATATCATGCACATGTAAGTCCGCTAGAGCATTACAACCCCAACATGCCATTCAAATCCTGTCCAACCTCCTGCTTCTTTTCATCACTATAATCCGCGTAAATGTCCATAGTGGTAGAAAAATCAGAATGTCCCATGACACTCTGAATAAACTTCGGATTTACTCCTGCTTCACAGAGTCTGGTGCAAAAGGTATGTCTAAGTACATGGGCTGTAAAATGTGGAAGTAAAAAAGGCTCTCGTCCTTCCGCCTCAGCCTCAGCAGTTTCTTTAGCATTGTAAGACTTGATTATCTTGGCAATTGCCTTATTTACCGCACTGGGAGTAACCATCGTATGCTCAGTTGTCGAAAAAACAAAGTCTTTGTATCCACAGATTTCCTCTTCGCAAAAACCAATGCATTTCTGGAACTGATACTCAAGTAGAAAAGCGTCGAATACTTCCTGTACCATAGGAATAGAACGGTTACCTGCCTCTGACTTTGTACTTGTGATGCGGCGCTCACAATGACCATTCTCATCAGGCCTATTATTAAACTCATGATCGACATAAATCATGCGATTTTTGAAGTCTAAATTGCCCCAATTAATCGATACGCATTCACCAATACGCATCCCAGTACCCAGTAGTACTGTAATAATTGGTACCCAGCCTTCAAATTCATGGTTCTCCCTAAGATGTTTCATGAAGGCTTTCTGTTGGTTTACGCTAAGGGCTATACGTTTTTCTTTATCAGCTTTTGTACCTTTTACATCTTTCTTCAGATCAGCCATGATGTCATCTGTAGGATTATTTCTAATAAGTCCATCCCTCACCGCCATTCTAAACGCTGGGTGCAAAAGAGTATGAACTCTGTCCACAGTTGATATTTTTAGTTGCTTTTCATCCAGCAGAGAATAATAGAAGCTCTTCACATCAGTGTATTTGACATTGACTATTTTCCTGGTTCCGAAGGTACTTCCCTTAATGTAGGTATTGAAAGTCTTGACGTATCCGCCCTTAGTCGTAAGCCTAAGATTACGTTTCTGATTCAAATAGTTCTCAACCATATGATTGACTTCTATTGTTGCTGCCATGCACGGATCAAGACCATCAAAATAATCTCTCTGGATATTCTTTTGCTTTTGGCGTAACTCAACCAAAGACTTGGCATAAACAAAATGTCTTTTCCCAAGCCTGTCTACATATGCGTAAACATATCGTCCATCCGCACGTTGGTACTCACCCTTTTGCAATGCGTACCCTTTTTTGTCTTTTCTTGATGCCATGTTTCCTCCTTTAAAGATGAGGAATGGCCGGTTCATAAGCAAATTATAACCGCGCCATTACTTGCATTCAACAGTTCTTTTTCGGCCCTTCACTCTGAAAGGTCGATGTATTCTGGCGTTTACCATCCTATTTCATCAATTTCATCTGATTACTTTTTTGGGCCTTCTAAAGTTCTCCAAGAATTCATCAACAATCTGAGTGTTAACAAGACAACACCCTTTGTACTGATATACTGCCCCTGCCTCATCAGCCAGATCCCGAAAGGTTTGTTTGCCCATTGAATATAGTTTTTGACCTTCCTTGTACCTGACGAATTTTTTCTGACCTGATTCAATAAGTTCCTCTAACTCTGGTATTTCTTTTCTTGCTCTTGGCATAAAGTATTCCTCCTATGCTATTTTTCCTTCAAGATAACTAACCATCTGGCTTTTAATCTTCATCTTTGTTCTGTGGACCATCTGCACAGCAGTATCAACCTCCACCCCGAGTTCATTTGCCATGTCTATATACCCTTTGTTGCCCTTAAGATACGGAACAAAATATGATTTTTCCTTGTCGCTCAACCTTGAAAGCTGCTTATTGAAAAGAAAATAATGTCTTCTCATATCATCCAGAAGATATGCTTCCTTAATAAATTCGTTTCTTCTGCTGCTTTCTTCCAGAACGCCACCAGAAAAATCACATTCAATTATTGCCCGTCTGATTTCATCCTCTCCTGCTACTGTATTACCAGTCGGATCAGAGTGTCCTGACGTCTGAACCCTAACCCCCAATGCAAGCTTCTCAGCTCTTCTTGCGTTAATCTTCTCATCCTCGATCAGAAAAACGAGCCCATCTACACTGCTTTCAATGATTCCAATGAATACTGCATAATGACTGCATATAATATCCACCCTTCCGGAAGCATCCGCTTTCGCATATCTGTTCACAATACTATCCCCATACGACTTGATCATACATCCTCCCTTACATGTAAAATCTATGCATAGACCCAAAAAACATACAAGGGGATGTCTCCCCTTGTGTGCTTTACAGGATCCATGTAGTTTAATTGTATTTACACCGTAACATGTCTCCAAATGTTAGCCACCGCAAAAGCATCTGTGCATTTTTAGCTGCGATCCAGAATTTTTCTTCTTCAGTTACCGCATCATCAATTTCCTTCAACAACCTCTGCAGCTCCGTTTCTAAACAATCGTTAGGAATAAATACTCTTGGTGCAGCATTTTCTTCAACAAACAGTTCAAATCTAGTATCATCTGCCAAGTATCTATCCAAGCATACTCCATATTCATAATGAAGCCTCGCATATTTAATAGCGGATGCAGCCGGTGGTTGATATTTAATGTTTTTTACATATGTCTTTTCTGTTACAAAAAAACACTTAGCCATCGCATCATCTGAAGCATTCGCATGTTCCTGAATTTTCCTGTTATAATGCATTAGTCTTTCTAAACGTGCCTTATCAAATCCTGGTAAATCGTTATATGTTTTGTCCATATCGTTCTCCCTATTTCTATACTTTAATTGCTAAATATCAAAATGAAAATTCCCCAGTTTTTATGGTTTACCGTGATTTTTATGGTGGTGCTCTCGGCCATCGACTATAATTCATAAAAATGTACATACAAAAAAGGAGCCTTGGCCATAGTCGTGCCAGACTCCCCACTATCCACGTTATGAAATTAGTATTTTTACTACCAATCATTAGTACATTGATAGCTAAAACACTTACGCCTAATACAATCCTGCCATTTTTAACTCCTCGACCTCTTTAATGGGACATTGCTTCCACTTTACATCTTCATCCTAGATCCTATGCTGTCCGATAAAAATGCCAGCACAAAAAGAAGACACTGCCTATGTCAAATAATGCAGTGTCTTTGTATCTTTGTATCTTATTCACTTCTTTAATCCCGGATTAGGCTTCAAAAGCCATACGAGATTTCCAAGAATATCATTAGTAAACAACAGAATTTTCAGAATACTCTTTGATAAGCTTTTCAACATTGGATGGCACTAATAATGCCATAATATCGGAGGCATCTTTTTCATTTCCGATAGCCTTAAAGCCAGCCCATGCATATGGCGAATCCTTTATAGCCATGGCTACTGCCTTCCTGTCGCAGTCATACTCTTCGAAAAGCCGTCTTGAATACAGTATCATGTTCTCAGTTTTATGCCTGACCTCAGCAAACTGCCAGTCATAATACTTGATAACGTGCGCAGATGAAGGAAAATCTTTCGCAAGTTTAGAGAAATCCTCACCTTGGCAAAAAAGCTCTGACATCCGTTTAGCAGTAAAAACCTTATTTGTAGATATTCGATGCATAGCCACATATGAAGGGGATTTTATCTTCACTCTGTTATGATTTGCATCAACCACAACAAAGCCTTCATCTTCTATGTCCTCTCCTTTGTTCAGTTCTAAAGCGGCGGACATGCATTCATCAAGGGATTTTAGAGAAAAACTGCGTGGTTTCCTAAAAGTACCTAATTCTGTATCAAATTCCTCTCCTGTCACAACATTTCTGGCAGCAAGGAAGAATAATGCTGTCATATCATATTTGATAACAACCTGTGTAAGTGGTGATACCAACTCAAAGATATAAGTACATTCTTTATTAAGCTGGCCAAATGGTATGTCCTTTATGTTCTCCGCTCTGGCAATAACATCCGCATATGTCAGCTCCTTATACCCCTGAACAGATGCCTCTTTTGCATCACATGTAGAGCTTGTAGCAAAATGCCACTCACCCTTATACCAGAAAAGTTTTATCATAGATCCATCGATTTTCTCTAACACCCTGGCATTCTGCCAGTCTATGTCCGCAGCATATTGCTCCTGGACATTAAAAAACTTGTCAAAAGGCCAGCAAATTACCTTTTGTTCTGCGATATCTATGATAATTCCCCGTGCTTCACACACCAGAGGATTAGAGAAATCCGCTTCTACACCATACTTAAAACACACAAGATCACCGCTGCGATTTGTGCGTATAACCATTTCATTAAATTTTTGTTCCCAGTCATTGGGATTATTCTTTATATATTGCAGTATTCTTGATTTCATTTCATATTATCTTCAAGCAATGCCTCTATGAAAGAATTCATAATAATAACTAATTCGACGAAAGGAGTCATCTCTTTTAAAGCTATACCTCGCCTCTCTGTCTCCGGACAGCAGTTCATCTACAGGCACTCCAAGAAGATCACTCAGTCCATATATGTTATCAAGCGTGGGAAGGCTTTTCCCCTCTAACCAATGATAGATACTCTGCACGCTCGAGAAATTAAAATATTCCTTGATATCTTTTGCAGTTATCCCCTTCTCTTCCATCACGCTTTTGATCAGTTTCCCTGTCTTGAATCTGTCAATTTGGCTTGTCATCCTTATTCTCCGTTTCTTTGCTTTTCCCCAAGAAATCATCCATTTCTATTGTTTGTTCTTTGGATAAGTCAACCTTCCCAAACAGGCGCTCATATAGTTCAAACGCCATGACAACTATATATCCATTTTCAGTTCTGACTTTTACAGGATTTCCAAACCTCCTGCAAAAATCGTCTGAATCCAGATTTCCCATCAGTTCTTCTGGTGTTATTTCTATCATGTCCATGCTTTTATCTCCGCTTCGCTAAAATAGCCTTCCTTCTTGCACTCTTCAACCCAGGCTTTAAATTCATCAGGTTTGTTCACTGTCCATTCCACAAACTGCCTAAGCCCCTCTTCAACGGTAAGACCATGTTCTGCAAATGCATCCTTAAGTCTGTAATATTTCTCAGTTGGCAGTGTCACTTTCATAAAACCATCTCCAAAAGAAACATCTATGTCCAAAGCCTGTCCTGTCTTTATCATATCTTCTATATCCATGTTTCTGCGCCGGTTCTTATCCAAAGCTATCCACTCATCAAGAGAAAGCGGCACATAGTCAGAAAACTGGCAAAAGCAGTTGATCATATTGCAGGGAATGTTATGATATTCTTTATCCCTTTCAAACCGCTTATAATCCCTTGTTCGCTGAATAAAGTCATTTAGAAGATACTCATCAAAGGTATTATGTACATGCCCATAAAGCATATATACCAGTGGGTTATCTCCCACGTCTTTTCTGTATTGCCCGTTATAGCAAAAGATCGGATAGTGCGACAAAATCACCTTCCTATTGTCATCATTCAGTTCCTTGTAATGTTCTATCCACTTAAACCGTTCCGGTTCAAATTCCTTATCCTTCAGGAACCTGTCATGATTCCCTACAATTAGGTATTTTTTCCCTCTAAGACGTGCCAGTATTTTGTTTGCTACTTCTCCACTCCCAAAACAAAAGTCACCTAGCACCACCACTTCATCCCCGGTTTTCACCTTAGAATTCCATTGCTTAATCATATATTCATTCATGGCCTCAGCGCTTTCAAACCCGCGTTTGTCCATGTTTTTATTCATATTCCCATGGTTAAAATGAAGATCTGCGATATAGTATCTCATACCCTTATCTCCTACCTATACTGAATTTTTCCGGCATATTCCGTAAGATAAGAATCCTTTTCAAAATCAATTTTCCCTTCAAACAAGAAAACATCCCTGAACATATTGGGATTAAGCAATCTAAAAGCCTCTTGCGAAGATATGTATAGCTTTACCCCGGAATCTTCACATAATAAAAGGTCCGCGCCAGCATCTTTTACACTTTTACGAAGCAGTATATAGAATATATTCTCAAAAACTCCAAACAATCTATAATCTCTACCATCGTTATCATATCCTTTATTACAGTCCTCTATGTCATCTCCATTCATGTTAAATTCGGGTACGATCAGGTTGTTATCCTCTACTCTCAGCTCCGTATATATCTCGTCAGAATCATATGAAACATGATAAAAAATACCCTTCCCGACTATAAATTCCTCGTACCACGGCCTTCCGTCCTTTATCTTGGTATATCCCTGCAACTGTAATCCATATTCTTTTAGTAATTTAACATCTATATTGTCCTGATTATTGGACTTATCACATTCATCTCGATATACATCTAATACTCCTGAGTCTTTTTTCAGATTATCAAATGCCTTCTTTACCTCATTGGGATAATCAACCTCGCTTATATATTCTGATACTGAGCTGTATCCTGCCATTTTAGCACCATGTTCAAAAAGTTCTCCCCCAAACAAAAACTTTAGTGGATAAATACTTTTCTGTATTTCTGTTTCAAATCTCAGCGTATCAACTCTAGTTATCTCAAGATGCTGAAGATTTTCGAACAAATCATCATTCTCCAAAACCAAAGCATTAAAGTCTGTTTCCAGTACAAGTGGAGGCATACAATCAAGATTACATAGAATTTCCCTGTAATCTTCAATAAATTGAGTTTCTCCATATCCCATAAGTTCAGCTATGTCAGAAGCAAGCAAATATACCTTATTATCGTGAAAGACCCTTGTTTGCAATAGTTTTATCTTTTCCATGGTCATTATCTTCACTCTTTTCCCCTATTTTGCTATTTCCATAAAGAGTCCATTACCAGTTGTTGTTCATCGGCCTCTTTATCATTCTTTGCTTCAGTTATTGACGTTAGTTCTATTACACAGACATCACATTGATGCATATATTTGTAAATATTTCTTTTTTCTGTTTCCGTTAATTGGTCCAATAATGCATCAGCATCTAATGCCTTGGCTACCGCCTTCTTACATAGTTCATCTGTCTCGTCATCAATACAATGCCAATCGCGGTTAAGCTTCTGACATTCTCTTGTATATCTATCCCATATCTGTTCAGCTACTTTTCCAAACCTCTGTGGTATCGGATCTTCAACTTCATCAGACTCGCATATTTTACGTACAAATTCCTCGATAATTTTTTCATTAATATACTTCAAATAAGCACAGTCTTCAGTAACCGCATAATCATAATCCTTATCCAAAAAAACACCCGCAACTACATAGGGATCTTCACCTTTAATCAAATTATAAGTGTAAATCGGGTTACTACCTGGAACAAAAAAATCCTCTAGGTACCCATCTCTAAGATCTTCTCTCCAACACACTAAGTAATCTTTCACTATTTCTCCAATAATGCCCACAGCACAGCCATGAGGTATCACTTCAGGACAACCGGCTTGACACCAAACCTTCCCATGGATTTCAACATATCGCTATGTCTATATAAAAGTTTTCCACTGATAATTGAACAAAAATCGCCAAAACAATTAAAAGTTTATGCTTCACATATAACAGAAAAAATAAAACCCAAAATAGATTGAGGCTATCTCACAGCGAGCCTTACTGCCAATGGAATCATGTAACCATCGGGTCCAAAAGCAGGATTTGAACCTGCATATCAAGCTTATAGGGCTTGCGCCGTATCCATTTCGACCATTTCGGATTTTTGCGGTTAATGCTAACCAGCTTGTAACTTAACCCTGTTACAGGGAAGCCGGGTTTGAAGTTTTCGTGCAGCAGGCAATTATTCTTTTTTATATTTCTACAAAAGTTGTAGCATTTGAAACCTTTATCTGTGTATCAAGCTCGGTAAGCAGCGTGTCTCTCTTCTCTTTAAGCGCATCAGCTTTTTTCTGAGCGTCGAGAGGATCTACTACTTCTGTCGTATTCTCTTTTACATAAGCATTGACAACCTCAAGGGGCTTATCATCTTTTACTTTGGAATCTTTTCCAAGAATAGACAGTCTCATATTCTCGGCGGTACCCTGAAGCTGCTTATTTTTTGATTCTGCAAACTGAATCATTTTTTGAAGATCACTTTCAATCTTCATCATGAGCTTATATTCAAAATTTGCATCGCTATTAAATGTGCCTGTGCTCTTAAGTCTTTTTCTAAGCGCTATAGCACCTGCAACCGTATACTCACCATAAGATGTCTTGATCATGGTATTTGCGTTAGATGCTACAATTGCTGCATCTATCTTCTGATACCTGTCAATCAGATCCTGTATCTGCTGATATGCACTTTCTGCATTCTTTGCAAATTCGTTCCTTGAAACTCTTTTTTCAAAAACCTTATCTTCATTTGGTTTAATGGTATCAATAAAGCTTGCTTTGTTGATCTTATCAGTTATCTTACCAACAAGAAGATCTCTTTCATCAAGTGCCTGCGTTACTAACATTTTCTCTGCCATATTATCCACGCCCCTTCATTCATCATTTTTAATAAGATACTTGTTATTAATTACTTTCATGGAGAGCGGTCCGCTAAGAATATATGAATGAACCGGCTCTATAGGTCTAATTACAATTCCTTCCCTTACAGTACCGTTATATCCAACTCCTTCTGCCCTTGCTAAAAGCGCTTGTTCATCAGGATATCTCGCAGGAAGGTCATTTCCTTCTTCCTCTACAGGGACCATTTGGCATCCGACATATTTGCAAATATCCTTTAGAGTTTCAAGATTTGTCCTCTTATCATCAATTCTAGCTGTAAACACAAACCATTCAGGAGACTTGAGCTTTAAGTGATTTTTCTGAATACCTTCTCCACACCATTCCCCCTGAAGCACAAGCGTGGCAATCTTATTATCATCCACATACTGCTTCATCTTTTCAGGAATTCCTCTGTTCTTCACATATTCAACAAAAGAAGACTTTCCATCATCCTTATATGTAAAATTATGTCCAGTGAATGAAACCTTCCCATCCCTTATTCCTATGGAGTGGCTTGATCCATCCATTTTTGTTGTTATGTAATATGGAAGCCCTGCAAATTCCTTTAATAGTTCCGGCGCAGACTGTATCCTTGTCTCATCTGTCTTCGGAATGAAGCCTGGCCTGTCTCCTATAATTGTTCCCGAGGAGCCTGCTCGCTCAGGCATTTCCCACTCTTTTACACCGAGGATTTCAGTCACATCCATTCCTTCACTTAATTCCAATCCATTCAATTTAGGTAGCTTGTCTGTACCCAGGCAAAGCCCCTGCGATATCTCGCCCCTAAATTTCATTGTCTTAAGCCTAAATCCCTCACCCATGAATTCATTGTTTTTATATGAGCTTTTCCGCAGGAATTCAAACTCTTCACAAATCGGAAGGAATGAATCAATTTCAAAATAGACCACTAGGTCACCCTCATGAAATTCATTTTTTCCTCCCACACATTTCCAACCAAGAACCTGTACAAGTTCCAGTCTATCCGCATCAGGTATAGGCAAAACTGCCTTAACCCTCTGAATCGAAGCCAGTTTCCTCATGATATATATACCTTTCCTATTTCGTATTCACAATGAAGTCGTATAATTTCTCTGCGGTGCTGATATCCACACTCCGTCCGCCCGCATCTTTAACCATTCCAATCTTGAAAGATCGCCCATAATCAAGACCATTTACAAAATAGTCAACCCAGACATGGTTATCTTTCATTAACTTTTTCAGTAGCATCAGAACGAGACCTTCATTAGTAAGCAACATTCCACTACCACTACAAGGAGAAAGATCCATTTTGCCTTTACTACATTCAATCAGCCTGTTTATCTCTCTGACTACATCTGTAGTATCCTGAAGCTTATGCATTATCGCCACAAACTCTTCCTTTGTTAATTCCAAGCTATTGGCCTCAGACTTCTCATGAACAACCCTATGGATTATTTTGTCGAGTCTCTGATAATGAACTATTCCAATAGATCTTGGCGAAATAAAGCTGCTCCCTTCTTTTGCCTTGATATAGAATTCGTCTGGAGATTCATTTATAACGTATACATAATCCGTCCAATTGTCAGAGAGGTCTATAACGCAATTCTTTGTTTTTCTATATAAATCAATCAGATCATCTTCATATTCATAATGCTTGCCATTAAAATCATGTACAAAACGATCAAAATCCTGATATGTAGCCAGACCGCCCTCTTCGAATCTGTCGATTATTTCAACTGCGTATCCTTCCGGATACATATCCCCATTAAACTCACGCGTTTCATAGATGTCTAAGCCAGAACTTATATAGATAATTCTCCCTCTTGTCATGCTTCCTCCAGTTATTCCGCCTCTTTATAAGTTTTATTCTCTGTATCAACGATATAAAACTTCCTGTTTCCAAATGGCGTTCCATCAGAGTATGTTGAAAAAAGATCTAGTGAAAGCACTCCACTTGCTTCAACCGCCTCCTCTACAGGAGTATGCCCTACAACCTGATACAGATCCTCACGAAACATTCTGTAAAACTCCATCTGCGGTCTAGCCCATATTGGAGAATTATTTCTCCATAACTCTCTCATACTCATCCTGTTTATGCGGAATAATATGTCTTCAATATCTGTTCCATGTCTACCACAAGTCTGTAAAACAAAGCTTTCCGTAAGCCCAGCATGACTGAAAATGGTGTTTTCTATTTTATGTACAAATTGAAGTCTTTCTTCTAATACTCTTTCCAGTCTAGTCACCCCATCAATGGCTGCCTGCCTCGCCTGTACTGAGTAACCGGATTCCATGGCATCCCATAAATATGAAACATCATGATTTCCATAACACCAAAGGGACTCCTGATGTTCAGACGCAAACCTGGCAGCCCTGCTAAGAGTATCCTCATAAGCCTGAATATCATTCCCTTTGCCCCAGTCATCTACCAAATCTCCAAGGACAATAATTCCATCATAAGAATCACGGTCAATTTTATCCGCTTCGTCAAACATCCATGCTTTCAAATGAACGTCTGGTATAACAAGTACTTTTCCCATTACAAAATCTCCTCAAACACTGCCAATTCTCAGTAATACATTTTCAAAGTTTTAGTCCCCGCTCCAGACTCCATCAGGTCTCAACTCTGCAAAAGCCAAAAGCTGATACAATGGCTTGATTGCATTTGCAGCCGTGGCAATCCAATAATCATCGTTTGGACCCTCATTTATCAGCTTTTCAACTGTCTCAGTTGAATACTCCGTAACATGTTTTTCCAAAAGGTCAATCAAATCTATCTCTTTTCCGTCTTTATCCTTAAAAATCTTCTCCGTTCGACTATTTGTTATCCACTCTCCATCATGTTTATATTTTGTTTCAATTCGTTCAGCCAAATCCTTCAGCATTGGTATTGTCTCTGCACCTGTTTTTCCATAAATTCCCCTTATGCCCAGGTTAGCGTTTCCACCATCAGAATCGTCGCCATAAAAACGCTCATCGCCATCAGCTGCTTCATAATAGTAATGGCTATAGTTATAAGTGATATTAAGCCATGCATCCGTTATAGCTGCAGGAGTGAATTGACCAGTTTTTTCATCATAGTCTGCTCTATAGGTTCCGCCTGTCATAACATGTTTTATTGGTAACTGTATTGTTTCTCCAGATACTCTTTCTTTTAAATAAATATCATAGCTCACTGTAGTTTCCTTTCCGAATCCGACTTTCACGGCAAGGCCCAAAAGGTGGACCCCATCTGATTTTCACACCTCCTCCGGATTATTGTGTCGGCGCACAATTAAATGATATCCCCAAAAACACTGGCTGTCATTGAACTTGTCGTTCAATACCATCGCATTTATCAGCCTTTCTTACTCTCACTGTCAGTTATTCTCAGCATCCTTCTTAGCTATGGCATGATCAATTGTTACTCTATGAATGCTATCAATGTCAGACAATATTCCACTCTTAATAATTTTCCCAAGATTGATTGGGGTATAGCCACAAACATTTGCAGCCAGATTCAGATGCTTACATCCATCTTTGTAGGCTTCTATGTTGTTATGATCATGCCCATGGATATTAAGACACCAGCGTAATCCGTAAACCGGCTCATGAGATAATAGTATCTTTTCTGCAATAAAGAGCGGTCCAGCATAGATTTCATCAAAGTAGTCATGATACTCTCCACGTCTATCATGATTTCCGAGAAGAAGGATTTTTTTCCTAACCTTAAGTTCCTTCAAATATTGAGGTCTACCCACATCTCCAAGGCACACAAAAGTGTCGTTCTTCATGATGTTCCTATTGATTATTTCTATCTGTTCCTGCGGAGTAATCCAATTTGGATCCATGAGCTTGCAATCTTTATCATCAAAATGCATATCCGAAAGAATATAAACGGATCCGTTCTCAGACCAATTTCTAAAAGGTTCATAAAGTGTCGATATCATTCTGGCTCCTCCTCGCATTATCATTAACTGTTTTAGATTTTATAATCGCGGGGACAGGAGTCGAACCTGCTATCTCAGAGGTTATGAGCCTCGAATGGTAATTCCGTTCCACTCCCCCGCAATATAAACGACTCTACAGAGAATCTAACTCTTATCTCCGGATAGACAGTCCGGCATATTAGCCTTTATACCATAGAGCCATGTAAGGCCGGATGAAGGATGTGCGCCCTCCTCTGATGATTACAGGTCACCTGCATCGCTATCTATGCTTATCCGGCGTATGGTTCCGATAACAGGGATCGAACCTGTGGCTTCTTCCTTGTAAGGGAAGCACTCTCCCAGCTGAGTTATATCGGAATGGACCGCACGGGAATCGAACCCGCCATCTCGAGTTTGCAAAACTCGCGTCACCCCATTGCGACTTCCGGCCCAAGTCGCAGAAAGCCGTGCCTGTGGCCTCCTGCTTTATTAAGTTGTTTTGCATTCAGAAGTAAGGAAGTGCCTGCTTTCTCTCTTCTGAAAGCTCCATGTCGGTGCTGCCCCGACTTCCTTAGCTTGGAAGGCTAATACACTAGCTGATGTGCGAATGGAGCTGATCGGGCAACCGAGAATCGAACTCGGATCAGATGCTTATAAGACACCGGCTCTCACCATTGAACTATTGCCCAATATCAATTTGGGTATTAAAAAAGGACCCATCCTCTTGGACAGATCCTAAAATTCTACAGTATATTCCGGTGTGCCTGTTTACCAGCCTAACATCGGACTTTACCATCTGTCCTAAAATATTTTTCTATGCCAAAAGCACGGCCTGATGTTCCTAATACGGGCGCATCAATAACAAACGTATCGACTGTGAAGTCATACGCTTTTGTCGCGGTTATGCCTATAAGATTAGAAATCATCATCTGTCTCATTGAAAGCTTTTTACCTTAACCTTTCTTAATATTTCTGATAAACAAAAAAGGAAGCGCTCGCATATTTATGTTGATGTTTGCATCAAAATAAATAGGACAGGCACTTCCTATGTACTTACATTAACATCATACCGTATATTTGTAAAGCACTTTTTTTAAAAAACAAAATACCTGAAATTGGGATCGAACCAATGGCCTTCTGCGTATGAAACAGACGCTCTTACCAACTGAGCTATTCAGGTAAAAAGCGGATACAAAGGGACTTGAACCCACAACCTCCCGGTTAACAGCCGGGCGCTCTGCCGATTGAGCTATGTATCCTTAGCTGCGGTAGTAGGGTCGCAGGCATCCGGGGGATGCCACGCTTGCGACTCCGAGCTCTGCGTAGGGAACCTACTACTTCCTGAGTCAGAGTCAGGCGCTCTACCAATTGAACTATGCCGCATTAGTGCTGCCACAGGGAATCGAACCCTGAACCTATCGCTTAAGAGGCGAGTGCTCTACCAATTGAGCTATAACAGCTTAGTGCTGCCTATGGGATTTGAACCCATGACCTACGGTTTAAAAGACCGTTGCTCCACCAACTGAGCTAAGACAGCATAGTGGGCCCGGGTGGAGTTGAACCACCTCGCAGGGATTTTCAGTCCCCAGCTCTACCAGTTGAGCTACAGGCCCTTAGAGACAAGGATGGGAGTCGAACCCATGCTCCCGGAGTTGCAGTCCGGAGCCTTTCCAGCTTGGCTACCCTGTCTTAACTACGGTACTCAGATTTGAACTGAGACCACCGGAATCAAAGTCCTGCGGGCTACCATTACCCCATACCGTAAGATGCAGTCTTACTCGACTGCAATTATTCTTTCTATAGGAACTTCAAGGTATACAGAAAGAGCCACCATCCTGTCAACGCTCGGAAGCACCTCACCTCTGATATATCTGTAAACAAGAGATGTGCTTGTCCCGAGGTATTCCGAAACCTCAGTAACTGTATGTCCGCTTTCTCTGATCAAATCTCTTATATGTGTTCCTGTTCCTTCGATATCAATTACTGGATAATCCATTTTTCCAATCTCCTTTTTCGCATAAAAAAACCACTTAACCTTTGCAAGCTAAGTGGTTACAGATCTCATCGACCTCATGTATTTTAATGCTCCGGATTATCCATCATTTTCTGGACCCAGGACCACTTTCCACCAACTTGCAATTTGCATAACTAACAGAGCACTTCTGATTTTTGCAGAACTGCATAAACTGTTTGTTATTAAATTGCTTGTTGATAGTTACGTAGTACATCTAAAATAAATCCTCTTAACTTTCTGCTGCTCTCTTGCAGCTCTCTTTTTCTGTTCTGTTTGTATTATCGTCCCTATAGACCATTTTGTACAGTGTCATCGGACGACACTTCTCCATTGGCCATTAAGTCAAAGTACAGACATCCTGACTCGAACAGGAAATACCTCCGTATCAGAGAGGCGTGATAACCAATTTCACCATATCTGCAAAATATCCCCTGCAGGACTCGTACCCGCGTATGTGAGATTAGAAATCTCATGCCTTTTCCACTTGGCGAAGGGGATATTAGTGTTCCTCAGGCGACTCGAACGCCTAATTCCCGGTTCGTAGCCGGACAGTTTCTCCATTAGCTTAGAGGAACATAGCGCCGTGAACAGGGATCGAACCTGTCTTCCCGTGAAGGAAACCGCTGATTAGCAATCAGGTGCCTTACCGCTCGGCCACCACGGCTAAAGCGCTGCATGAAGGAGTCGAACCTTCTCTCCCGTAAAGGAGCCAGCGGTTTTCAAGACCGCGGCAATCCCGTTCTGCCAATGCAGCTTGAGCATAACCCGTAGGACTCGAACCCACACAAACTGTTTTGGAGACAGTTATGCTACCATTACATCAGGGCTATATTATTCTTTACACCTCTCTTTCCTCGTTATTTTTGTCGGTTATTCATGTATAAAAATCTTCTGCCTCTGGCAGAAATACAGGCGGTGGAATTCGAATCCACACATTAACGAGGTTTGAGCTCGCCTCCTCTTCCATTTGGGATACACCTGTGTAGTGCAGGATATCAGATTCGAACTGATACGAGCTAAGCCCAACTGGTCCTTAGCCAATTGCGTCTACCGCTTCCGCCAATCCTGCAAGTACGCCCTAAGAGACTCGAACTCTTACGCTTTCGCAACAGATTCTAAGTCTGCCGTGTCTTCCATTTCACCAAGGGCGCAGATGTGACCGGCGAGACTCGAACTCGCAACCAACAATAGGAACAGAGACTTAAGCTCTGCGTGTATACCAGTTCCACCACGGTCACAGATAATTCAGTTGTAAGCTCCTAAGTCGGAGTCGCAATAATCGTGTCATGTCTTTTCTCCTATCAAATAACTAAGTGGGCAAGATGGGTGTCGAGCCCATTACCTCCGAAGAGAACGGATTTACAGTCCGTCGCGTTTGCCGATTCGCTACTTGCCCTGATGATCCCCGCCGGAGTTGAACCGAGCATTTCAGCCTTGAAAGGGCTGTGTCCTTGCCATTTAGACGAGGGGACCATATGCGGAGCTGTTTTTACTCACAGCTCCTTTATTCTATTTTTCTTTCAAGCACCTACCTGTGCCTGAACTCCATTGTCAACGATGATTATGTCATCTATTGGAACATCAAATACCACCGCCAGTACAACCAGGTTGTCTATCGTTGGCATTGCTGTGCCGTGCTGCCACTTGTATATAGCTTGTGGTGTTGTGAAACCAAACAGCATCTGCAGATCCTTAACAGACAGTCCGGCATCCTGACGCAGCTTTGTTATGTTCCTTCCGGTTGCCGCCATATCTATGGCAGGTATTGTTACCATTTCTGCTCCTTTCCGCTTATTGCATGAAAAAACCGCCCACCTTTTTCACTTAAGGTAAGCGGTCGCTAAAACATGTTAATTTATATGCCAGACCCTGGATTTATTCTCACTGAGTTTGCCTATCAACAACATTTTCTCGCAATTGCCTACCCTTAAATGAGTACATGAAATATAATCCCCACTCTGATCTTTTCAGGAGTGATGATTCATAACTTTCATTATTGAGGCAATAAATTCGATTCATTGTTGTTGTCATGTCTCTGTTTTTCCTTTCCGGGAGCAGATTATTTTTACTCCGCTTATCTCTTTCTATATCGAATAGTAACACTAAAATCTTTAGCCGTCTATTATACTCATAGTATAAAGTCATTCAAGAACCATATTTAACTCCATGATGTCAGGATAGCCCCTTCCAAAATGGCTTATCTAAATTTTCGTTTTTTCTGTATTTTTGCCGGTTTCCCTGTTTTTAAACACCAAGAAATCATCCATTTTGACGTTATCTAAATCAGTTTGTCCAACTAATATTCATCTGATCCACATTTCTTGTCCTTGAATATAAAAACGCACCTAATCCGCCCATAATAATTGCAACAATAGCACTTCCAAGGATGGTCAATCTATTGAAAAGACACGCATTTCCATTGCTATCTTTTATATCAGGAATACTTTTTAAGTTGTCATATTCTTTTCCCAGCCATTTCCCCATAGGGTAATCTCAACCACTTCACTGTATGAGTTCCTCAGGCTCTTCAGGAAACCAAATGATTTTATCAAACCAGCCTTCCTTAATTCCATCCGCATACATACAATCATCAATGTATCCAAATTCTTCAGGAAGCTGATCAATAAACTCATACTCAGACATGTGCGCCGGAACAATGCCTATATAATCTGCACCTTCCAAGCTGTCCACAAACATTTCAGCTCCCAATAAACTTATCGGAAATCCAGCATCCTTTATGGCAAGATATGCGCTTATGACTTCTCGGCGGCACCAATGTGATCCAGACAGATTAAAGTAATATCCCCCCGTTTCAGATTCTGTTTTATCTTGCCAAACATAGAGATGATAATATCCAGGCGCAACTTCAAATGGGTGCCCTGAATCACGCTGTTTACGATGGAAGTACCATTCATCCCATGCCTTCGGATCATCAAAATCGATACCCGGTTCATCATAAGGGTTAACTCCCCTTCCTGTAAGGCCTTCATCTCTTCTGTCTGAATATTGAATATATAGCTCTGGCAAAGAAAAGCCCTTACATTTATACCCGATTGCTTCATAGCCGATTTTACATGCCCTAAAGAAATCATTTGCTGTAAAATCCCGGATTCGTCCAATTCTGTCTTCATCATTCTCGCCGGAAGCAATGATGCCTTTAAGCCTGCTAATCATTTCATCAGATATCCCTCTATAAACTTCTTCCTTGTATTCAGGATTAGCAATCCACAGATCCGAACGTTTAATCACTCCTTTCCGATATCTATACGGAAGCTCTTTTGCTATGAGATCATTGTATTTATCATCCTGTAAAAGTTTTATGGATTCCATTACAGCAGGCGTAATAAGCTTGCATAGCTTTTCAAAAGCTTTTTCCTCAAAATATTCCGGTTCATTAAAAGATCTCCATTTCATAACCGCCGAAATTACAGTTTCCTCATTTAAATTCATTCCGTAACAGCGCAGCTTACCGTTTGTTTCATAATATCTGACTGCTATAAGCCTGTACCATTTATACTCATCAGGATAATCCCTAAGCCATTGTCTGTAAAAATCATCGAAATCGCTAACTTCCCCTATTGATTTCAGCCTTTCAAAATCGTCATAATCCTCTATTGCACCACGGGGAACCCTGATCCAGATTTCCTTTATAGCATCATTTCTTCTTATCGGGGCCAAAGGATTAAGAATCTCAAACAATGGCTCAATAGCCCCAAGAATAGTAGGCGTTGAAAGGACTTCATGCGCTGCACCAATGTCGCAAAAACTAATAAGCTCATCAACATCAGGTGCTACTAGCTTGTATTCTTTTTCAACATCCTTAAAAAACATATGCTGACCTCCTATACCGCATAATGAAGCCTGTTATCGGAGATTCTATCAATTAACACCTTCTTAATTCCGCGTTCTCTCAAGCTTTTCTCCCTCTTCTGATTCTCTTCATCTTCTAACGAATAATCCTCGTAGCTGAGAACAATATCATCTGCATCAAGGTACAGCTCACGAGTAGCCGCATTATATTTAATCCTGGAAGGACTAAAGCTGATATCACCTGCATAACCACCACCTATCTCATGTAATCGATACTCTTCTACATCACTGCTAAATGAATCCATAGAAATCTTCTTATTGATCAAGCATGATCCATCTTTAAACAGCGCCTGTAAACGGAATTTTTCTGATGTGATATTAACAATATTCAAATCCTTGATAGCATCGGAAAACTTCTGCCCTCTGTTGATTTCAAATGCAATTGCCCTGAGACAGTCATAGTTAAGAGCCACTCTTTTGGAAAAATCGATCACATTATTGATTTCAGAACTGTAGTTCTTTTCCAATACATCTGTCAAATATTCTCTGATATCTTCCTCTGTAGGATAGTCAAATCTGAAGTGATAATGGAAACGTCCCGGTCTGTTAACTAGGAAATCGTTTAGACCTCTCAGTTCATTACATGTAATGACAAACAGTTTCTTTCCCTGAGCAACACCATCGAACAAGGACAGCATGCTGGTTTGTGCGCTACTTCCATGCTCCTTCTCTGAAAAGGTCTTATCAAATTCATCAAAAAGAACCATTACTTCCTGCTGAATTCTGTCCAGAAAGCTTCCTATTCCTTCCCAATACGTATCAACTATAATTACTGGAATGTCCTTTTCAACAGCTTGTCTTCCAAGCAGTCTTGAAAAAAGTGATTTACCTATTCCCTTATCTCCGCTCAATATGACCCCAAGATTTCTGTTAAAGATTCCAAATGAATCCAGAACTTTTCCGACCTTTTCCAAATGGATACCATATACTTTAGCGTCAGTAATCTTAAATTCGTTATACCTTTCCAGGAAAAAACCTTCCTTCTCACTATATCTAACAACATAATAATCAGCCGGAAGCTGATCATAACTTCTAAGATCATCGGGATATATGTTGAATTTTGACCCAGTACTGATAACTTTCATATACTCAATTCCCTCTCTTACGCTTCTTTTCTTACCTACAAAAAATATCATATCCCCAGTATTTACCTTTGTCATTGAACTTGTCGTTCAAAACTCATGGCGGGCTTTTTACAGAACGCGTCCTATTATTAGGGCCTTATCTGCAACATATTCATTTGTATTGACATGCCAAACTTCACCAATTGGTCTAACCCTGTACACAACAGGCTTTCCATTGTATTTTGCAGCAGCTTTCTTAGCATAGTTTTCTGCAGATAAAAGCGAATTCGTGAAAAACACCTTATTTGTCAGCTTTTTTCTCCATTCTTCTCTTTGATTTCCTGTTTCTATCGGAGGAAGTATTTCTTTCATATCAAACGCATCACATGTTCCATGGTAAAATTCCATTTCCACATTCCTATATTTCATGTCAATAACCCTGTGGTTGAATAAAAAAAGAACCTTTGGCAAATCTACCTCAGGTTCCTGCAATCATTCCTATTAACTTGTTTCCACTTTAAGTAATAGTTTCTGCTATTACGACGCCTTGTATACTTCATCATTCACTCAAAAATCACATATAAATACTTCTCCTATTATGATACAAAGGTACAGCAGAAAAATCATTGAACTTGTCGTTCAATATAAAAAAGCTGATGCATAAGCACCAGCCCTTACAGTTTCACGCATATATCATTGACCCATTTTTCATCTTCTCTACCAGGTCTTGAATCAGTTCCGACCTCATTGCTTACAATTTTAAAGCCTGCATTTTCAAAAAGCGGAATAACGCTCTCCTCTGTAAAATCACTGAAGATACGCTCTCCGCGAATCTTGGTTCCTTCACCATATTTAAAGGATGCATATAATGCACCATTAGTTCTCAATGCCTCATGAAGCTTTTTTACAATTTCTGGTAGTTCCTCAAATGAAACATGAAGCAGTGAAGCACATGCCCATATACCATCAAATTCATTGGCAAAAGACATTTCTTCGAACCGCATATTTTTAACTTCCCTGCCAATATATTCTGATGCCCTCTTGCACATTTCTTCTGAAGCGTCAAAAGAGACAACATCATACCCAGCTTCCATGAATACCTTACTATCTCTTCCGCTCCCGCATCCAGCATCAAGAATCCTCCCACCTGCTGGAACATAAGATAAAAAACGCGCTCTTACGACGGACATGTCAGCATTTATTGATCCTTCAAAAAAACTGTCTGCATTTCTATTATAATAATCTACATTTTTATCTATCATCATTTACCTGTTCCACACCTCATACCCCTGCCGTTTAGCGGAATCGTATACTGGGTGCATGTTTTTCTCAAGAATCCCAAAGAACTCATCTTTCGAATTCCCTTTACGGTATAACTCCTGTCCCGCCCAGATAGAATGAAGGTTGTCACGCAAGCATGACTCAAATAGCTTGTGTACACCTTCTTTTTCATGAATCATTGAATACATCCGGTATTGGTTTTCTGCAAATCTAATAAAAAACGGATCCCACTTTGGAAGCTTATTGCTTTTTGAGGAATTCAGTGATGAATCCATCGGCATCAGATTCCACAGTTCATCATTCATGACAAATGACCATGGTATAAAATGATCAACATCATATTTTCCAGGCTGTATCTCCTGATCTGTGAAGACATCCCGAATCGCATTCTGCTCCAGTATTCCATCCCAAAGTTTATGAACAAATCCAAGTTTGCGCATCTTTTCATCCATCGGTGCAAGCTTATATACAAGCCCCGGAACCTCAGGATTGTTATTTTGGAGCCACTTTACCTTCTCATACTGAATCCATCCAAGAATTGCCACAGTATTGTCTTGGATCATTTCTATCCAAGCAGGCTCAAAATAAATTTCCTTTTTCAACTTACTTGATGAACCAAGTGTGTAGGGCAAGAGTACTACATCCCGATTTATTCTTTCGATATATGCCGTAATTCTCTTTATGCTGCCCCAATCAGCATTCTCTTCAGATCTGGAAAAGAACCCTGCAAGGGCACGATACGGAACCATATTGGTAAGCTGTTCCTTGGCTTCTTTCAGAATCTTGTCATGCTCTTTTATGGCATTCTTGATTTCAACTTTTGAGGCGTTTGAAGGAAGGCCACTAAGTTCCGCAAGCTTTATAACCGCTCTCTCAAGGCCATCTCTTACCTGTCCATCAAGCTGCATCCCGCTCAAATGAATATGATACTCACGCACTGAATACCAGGCGTTACTTATCATTTCATTAATCACTTCATCAAAGGTAGTACTCCTTACACCTTCCGATACAAGCTTAACAATAGCTTCAAGCCAGTAAAACTTATAACAATAGGAAGGATCCTTCATCATCAGAGAAAAACCTTCGATATCCAGCGAGTTGTAATACTTGCTATCTACCTTCAGACTGTATTCAATTTTATTTGAATATAGTTCGTCACTCATAAACTCTCTTTTATCTTTTCTACCAATCCCTTATCAGCAGGAAGCCAATCGACATCGGATATGGTATCCTTTGTCAGCCATTTGGCAGCTTCATGTTCCAACAAATAAAGCTCCCCATTTTTTACTGTTGCCCAAAAGCAGTGCATATGAAGATGGAATTTTTCATAGTCGTGATCAACGACCTCTACCAAGTCATGAACTTCAATATCCGCCGCTAGTTCTTCCTTTATTTCCCTTACAAGGGCCTGCTGTGGTGTTTCCCCCTCTTCAATCTTTCCACCAGGAAATTCCCAGCCGTCCTTGAATTCACCATATCCGCGCTGTGTTGCAAATACTTTTGTTTTATGTTCATAGTTGTCGCATATTATGGCTGCGACCACGTTTACTGTTTTCATACCTATTGTGCAATTCCAAAATCATACTGAAGATATTCCGGAAGCACTTCCTCCATTCCTATATCATAAAGATATGTTACATTTGTTTTGCCGGTTGTCTGGTCAATTTTTTCCTGTTTCCTTTCGTTGGAAAAAACTCCAGTCCCAACATAAGTATATGGCAATCGCACACCATGCTCTTCTGCAACCTTTCTTATAAAAAGATGCGCATATTTGGATAATCGTAGCGACTGCAGATCAGATGATGATATATTATTTTCACATTCCCATTGGAATAGGTTATCCTCCAGGAATTTATCCTTATAATTCAGTCGTTCCTCCAGTGAGGCGTCCTTTTTCAGGGAAGCAAAGATTATAACCTCATCGCCATAAAAATATGTCCCCTTCTGATTATGATCCGGGTCCTTAAGCATTTTTAACTGAACCTGATCCATTCGGTAATTGTTCCACAGCACAAACTTCTCATGATTCATGTATTCCGAATCATATCTGACAAGGCCATACTCAATTAAGTCTTCCAGATATTCTCGAAGCTGATCGTCTATAGTAACATTAAGTGCAAAGCTACTCCCATCTTGGACAATTGCCTTGTTTTTCATCATAAATCTTATGGCATGCTCTACTTCTTCAGCTTTAAAATGGTCAATATCCTGCTCAAAGAAATCATAAATCGCTTTTTCTTCCATACCACCGTTCATAAGCATCTTTATTATTTCATACTCATGGCATCTCACTAACGGAAGTAATGACGAGACATATTTAATAAAAGCAATCTGAGAATCAGTGAATAGCGGCAGGTTTTCCTCTCCTATCCCTACAAGAAAATTATAATAACAGCATGTCTTTCTTCCACCTATTCTTGTATTAAAGAACCGCATAATATCAGGCGCACAGTCATTGTTAAGATAATCCATGTGCTTAGGATAAAACTCGCTGTTACTATACTTTTTGAAGTTGTAATAATCCTGCTTTAGGTAGTTGATTCCATTAAAGTTCTCATTATCAATATACTTAATAATTTCAGTCTGACTTTCCTCGTCAAAATGAACCCTAACACCATAATCAGATAGTCCCAGAGCCTTGAAATCATCCTTTACAAGGCTCTGCATAAGCCTCTTTTCCAGAATAAAATTCTTTGCAAGACTACCCAACGCAAATGCCACCTGAACACTTCTCTTATAGCTATTACCGATAAAGTCTAAGACTGTAACATATGATTTGCCTTCATATTTTCTAAGTCCACGCCCAAGTTGCTGAATGAAAATAGTTGAGCTTTCTGTTGGCCGCAGGAATAACACCATGTTGACTCCCGGGATATCAACACCTTCATTTAAAATATCAACTGTGCATATTATCTCGAGTTCTTTGCCATCATCCTGCAGATCATCATATGCACTTTTTCTTTCTGTAACAGTGTTAAGTCCTGTAAGATATGCAGTATGGTAATACTCTCCCAGTTCTTCAGCCATCATCATGGCATGTGTCCTGTTTTTACAGAAAGCGAGTGCTTTAAGTTTTCCTTCTGGTCTGTACAGCTCTATCTTATCTCTGATGAAATCGCAGTGATCAGCCGAGGCCAACTGTGAAATGAGTTGCCTCTCCTTATCTTTGGTCAATCCATAGTCAACAAGGCTGTCTCTAATGCCATAATATCTGAACGGCACAACCAGATCATTAATTATCGCATCGCGAAGCCTAAGTTCATAAGGAACATTTGAGTCAAAAAGGTCGAAAACATCCTCATTATCCATTCGCTCCGGAGTAGCTGTCAGCCCTATAAGAAATTCCGGATCAAAATAATCAATAATCTTCCTGTAAGAATCTGCTGTGGCATGATGGCATTCATCCAGGATAATATAGTCAAAATCATCCTTTCTAAACAGCTCCAATGATCTGCTAAGTATAATGTTTCCTGCAAATAAAAAATCCGCATCTAATTCTTTCGATGACTGACTATAAATGCCATATGTCTTCTCTGAGCCAAAAACATCCTGAAATGTTTCAAGGGATTTTTGCATTATTGAACCTTCATGAACAACATATAATAACCTTCGCGGATCAAAATTTCTTGCATCAAACGCTGCCAGAAATGTTTTCCCGGAGCCAGCCGCAGCCACTACAAGGGCTCTTTTCTTCCCCATCGTTCTGTATCTGTTGAGTTCCTTTAAGGCTTTATGCTGCATATAGTTAGGACGGACATTCTCAATTTTCTGACCATAGTCCATATCCCAACATTCAATTGCAAAATCTATTTTCTTCTTATACCTGTTAATAATCTCCCTGTCTAAGGCAAAGGTCCCTTTCCACTTATCTTCAAACTCCTTTTGCATTTCCAGGAATACTTCTGACTCAGAATTTCTTATAACAGCTAAGTCCCATTCCACATTCTTCTTAAGAGCATACTTGGTAATATTGGATGAGCCTATAATCAACTCTGCTCTGTCATCAAATTCAAAATAATAGCCTTTGGAGTGATACCCAATTACAGAATATCCATTATCATGAAAACTCTCAAAATCAAGATGGCATTCAAAATTATCATAGCTTTCCTGCAGCTGAAGAAAGCGGATGAGCGACTCCACATCCGTAAAATTCTGATACGTTGAAGTTATCAGCTTGCCAACACATCCACGTTGTAATGCAGATTCAATATCTTTTATTATATAAACAAGTCCTGCTTTTTTTATAAAACTAACAGAAAAGCAAAACTTATTACAGCTCCTAAGATTATCCTTAAGACGTTCCAAAAAAGTTTGTTCTGTGTAGTTCGTTAAAAACAGATTCTGTTCCATGCTCTATAACTCCGTATACTTTTTACTGCTCCCGTAACTCTTTTCAACAGGATACTTCTCTGCGTTTTTCTTGATTTTAGCCATAATAGCTTCTTCGATATTTATCCCCATCTTGTCAGCCATTTGAATGCAGTAGTTCATGATATCTGCAAGTTCTTCTGTTGCAGCTTGCTTATCATAATCAGGACTCCACTGAAAGCATTCAAGAAGTTCTGCCGCTTCTATTGAAATACTTTTTGCCAAATTTTCCGGCGTATGAAACTGATCCCAGTTCCTGTCCTCAGTAAACTTTATAACTTCTCTTTTTACGTCATTAAAATCCATGTCCCCTTAAAACCTTTCCACATATTTCATAAAATGATCGCGAAGCTTATCATCACACACATAAAGATATGTCCCCATGATTCCCCTTGTCATGAGAACGTAATATATATTTCTGATGTATAGATCAAGTTCTTCGTCTGTTGCCGACTGCTTTCCTCGTTTGTCATAATATCTTGATCTGTCTACATATATTTTGTGATGAACATCATCATATTTGATGTCCTTTCCAAGAATAACAAAGGCATAGTTAAGATCATAACCGGCGCTGGTATGAATACATCCAACTTCATCAATTGCCCCATCACTGTTTATCCAGTTGTTAAGGCAATGATTCCACCTCTTTCTGATTCCTTCTATTTCAATATCGAAAGCAGTTTTGTCATTCTTCGTCTTCCATTCCCATGCATAACCCGCCAGCATGCGACAGAGTTCCATATCATTTTCTTTAACATATAGTTCCCTGTTAAAACTTCCAAAATCAGAAAAGATCTTGAAATCATACTCAGCAAAAGTCTTCTTGGGTACATCGATATCATGAAGAATATCATTCACATAATTTATGTATTCTTCTCCACCCTTGACGCGCATTTGCATTTTTAGGAAATGTGCCACATAAGCACCGATTCGTTCTCTCCTGCCAAGTTCCAGCTTTACCTTATCTTCAAATACTTCTATCGTTGTCCCTGAAGGCCCTGATAACTGATCCGGGTCAAAGAAAAATACCGGTGTCTTTGCAATCTTAAGAATCCAGTCGAGCTCTGTTGCATCACATGGAAGTCCCAGCTTTTTATTATTGTTATCATAAGCTTGGTAACCCACGATGCTTCGCCTGACCTGAAGCTTCTGTGCTTCATCAACAAACAGGATATCCCATGATCCTGCCTTCACAGCTTCAGATGCGCCGATAACATCCTTTGATGCCAGGCCTTCAATCTTTTTGAAAAGACTTTTCAAAGTTGCGCGCAGCGATGTCTGCGGAATGATAAGCCCCATCTTCATACTACGAAATGTATACTCATGAGTCCTTTCATCCTGATAGTCCCTTAGGTACTTCATAAGATAAACCGCTACGATCGTCTTTCCAGTGCCGGGACGTCCTTCCACAACTATCGGAAGCTTTTTGCCTGCACGTATTTCAAAAATAATATCATCGGCGAGTTTCTTCTGATCTTTATTCAATTCTTTAAATGGTGAATACTTGTAGAACTCGCTGTTTTTTATCTGCTCAAGAGTATGCTCAGCAAGATTGTATGACCTGAGTTCATTCCACAGTTCTTCAAAGGTATCGTCATAATCTGGCTTTTTAAAATAATTCTTGTTAGCGATACCGTCATTTTTATTTGTGATTGTGAACTTCCGATCAGCAGAAATAAACTGTATAAGTTTCGACTCATAGTCGAAAGTAACAGACTGATTAAATCTGTCAGAATATATGAAATGTACCTGATTAAACTCACGCTTTTCATGATTGTTATAATGCTGCTTCATTCTCTCTGCAACATTAGTAGACTCGCCGATATAAACTTTATCTCCATTCTCGAGGATATAAAGCATTGGCCAGTTATTAAGATAATCAGCGTTCCCATAATTATCACTTGGGAATCTGCGATTTGTTATGACATACAGGTTTTCCTTTACATTTTCCGTTTTTATCATAATTGCTCCAATCGAAAACATTTCAAAGCAACTACAATAAGTATACTACAAATTCAATTTTATATATTTATCCGTTCCTATCCTTAATAAATGTTTCAGACTTTCCCCCACACAAAAAAGCCTTCTCACTTGCAATGTGCGCACTAACGCTGCAAGTGGTGCATCATGCGCCCATGATGCTCACTTGTTGAGGCACATCCCCAATCCCCTTAGCATCAGATTGAAAATCTGACTACGCTCCTACGGAGCTAAATGAAAAAAGTCGCCAAGATGATGGCATAGATTTGGGCACTGCCTTAGATGACAGTGCCCTGATTCTTAACGTGTGTATTCACGTTCCTTATTCTCTTTAAGCTGACCTTCGATACCAAGCATCTGGTCGATGTCATATTTTGCTGTCTGATATAACTGCATATCTTTCTTTACTTCTTTGTATTCTGCATAAGCAGCTTTCTTTTTAGCCAGGACTTCATCATACTCTGCAGTTAGTTCTTTTACTGATGGAAGCTTTCCTTCATAATTGTTAAAAGAATCTTTGGCAGCTTTATGAGCCATGATATCTTCCTTGTGCTCTGCAAAAAACTTTTTGCTGTAACCGGACTTGCGGTAATCAGCATAGACATCTCTGGTCCTTGCATAAGTGATGATGCTTCCACGAAGCTCTGAGATTTCTTTAAGCCTTTTTTCATAAGCCTTTATGTCAGAGCTTAGTTTGCTGAAACGATCCGAAGTATCTCCTGCTCTTTTCTCCAGCTCGTTATAACTTCGAAGTCCCTGTTCCTGAAAAAACAGAATTGCCTTCATGACATTTTTTACATTGAATTTCTTCGCCCACATCTCATAGCCAGGACCTTTTCCTTTTGCAATGATGTCCTGGAGATTAAGGAGAAGGTCAAAACTGTCATCTCTGTAATAAGGAGTGCTGTTCTGTTTAAGTTCAGCACCTTTAGCAACACCCTGGGTCTTCTTTACCAGCTCATCCTGAGTATATCCTTTTCCAAGCGATCTAAATCTGATGAAGCGCTGCTGGCCATTTCCTCTGACAGAAATATGTTTTCCCCTTTTAATCTCATAGCCCTGCGCCGATAATTCTTTCAAAAAATCCTCAAAAGTCTTTGGCTTTTTGGAAAGGGCTATATCTATCGCCTCACGTAACTTGTCACGAAAGCTCGGTCCATTATCTTCATGGATGTAAGTTGTCTTACTGTGATATGGAGCCGGTGCGATAACGGAATAACCATTTTCCATGCAGATAATGTTGGAAAGTTTTCCTAGAGCAATGCCCGATCCCCAGAAGTTTCTAAACTTCCTGCAGCAGTCAAGTGTAGTAGAGTTAAAGATCACATGATTATGGATATGCTTTTTGTCAGTATGTGTGGCAACTATGAAAGCATGATTGCCTTTTGTAAATCGCATTGCTGTTTCATATCCGATTCTGTTTGCTTCCTTTGGAGTAATTTCCCCTGGCTTAAATGACTGTCTTATCTGATAGGCAATAACATTGTCGTTCCTTTTGAGTCCTGTTATCTGTTCGTACTCTCTTTTGGACAAATAGAATTCTTCACTGACAGTCTTGGGATCACAGGCATAGGAAGTCACATATGTTCCATTTTCGGTTTTATCAGGGTTCATTGCATAATCAGTCCTTTCGCCAATGCACTTGGCAAGGGTTCTCCCCTTATTCTCATGTAATGCTATAAGTCTTGTCGCTGCCATAATGCTCCTTAAGAAACACAAAAATGCGGCTACAAGATTCTCTCCCATAGCCGCACGTATCATTTTATATTTGCCAATCGCTCCAGTATTTCTTTTATGGAAGTCCATATTCCTTCCTGCTGTGTCCTTAGCTGTTCAATATCGCAAATATAAATACTTCCTGTCTCATTTGCTTTTTTCGCATACTGATTCAGATTATTGCTGTTGATGCGCATGAGCCTGACCACTTCCTTCACATCGGATAAGTCCAGCTTGATAATGTAGCCATCTATAGCCATCTTCTTCATATATGCGTTCAGATTTTTTACTCCTGCTGCTTCCATGCAGTCCCTGATTTTCTGTCTTTCCTCCGGAGTTACTCTGACATGAATTTCATTTCGTTCCTTCTTCATATCACAGCACCAACTCAGGCGCCAAACAACGATGCGGTCTTTCATCAGCATCCGGTTTGCAATCACGGAGCTGTTTCAAAAGAGAAACCTTCTCCGCTTTCTCTGCAACCTTCTCATGATGCTCTCTGATTTCCTCTTCATCGGGAATTCCATTACAGTTATCATCCCTAAATTTGTCAGCCCCCTCATCAACCTTAACATTGTTAATGATGCCATCAAGATTGTTGTCGTTCTGCTCGATCTGGTCTTCCAAGCCTCTTCTCACATTTCCAAGAGTGTTAGGATCAAGCTCCTGTGGAAGTTTCATTCCAAACTCGGCTCTTACCTTATACTCGATAAGAGAAAAAACATATGCAGGCATGGTACGGACATCCCTTTCCCAATCCTGCATCATCCTATATGGAATACCAAGATAATCAGAAAACTCAATTCTGCTCATACCAGTGGACTCACGGAGCTGAATAAATCTCTCCCCCTGAGTCATGTCGTTAGTGATTATCGGCATTACATTTGAATCTGCAGACAGCTCCATGTGCTGAGGCGCTACCGGAACTACTCCATTAACATCATCCCATTTTTCTATTGGTGTTCCTGTTCTTCTTTCCATAACAGTTTCACTCCCTTCTGAATTTCCTTTCAGGAAATCGGATCTCGTACTGCACCCTGCCTTCATCATCGTATGTGATATCAACATAGCAGTTGAAAGTCTTACCAGTCTTGCGGGACTTACAGCCCATGAGCTTAACTGTTCCACAGTTGAGAAGTTCCTCTGCTATATCTTTTGTCATTTCCTTACCAATAGCCTGGAAAAACTTGTTGTCTTTCCAAATGGCAAAGCTACAGTCCATGTTGTCACAAAAATATGCCATATCTTTTTCTACTACTTTTGTTCCGCAGCAAGGGCAAACGCCAATACTATCATTTGCAGAATCTTCCTTTGCCTGCCTTGCAACAGCTCTCATTCGATTCTCTTCATCACTGAGGAATGGGATGTCACCATCATAGTCATCCGCGCTGATCCAGCCATCATCTTCATTTATTGTTCCCATGACGTTCACTCCTCCTCACTATCATCAAAAGAATCTTCAAAGTTATCAGGGATTAATTCACATTCGTCCTTATACTCGTATCTGTATTCGTCGATAAGAATTTCCGCCATGTTCTTCATGGACTCTGTCAAATCTTTTGATGTTTCAAAAAGCTCCCTTGTCTCGCCAAAAATGCTTACCTCTTTTTCTGCAAGATCAAGCGACCTCTTCATTGTCTGTGCCATATCTTTGATAAGATGTGCAATGTCTGCACCACTCTTCACTGCCTTTAACAGTTTTCTGTTTTCCTCATGAAGTTCTATATTGATCTCCATTATATCCTGCTTCTTTGCCATTAAATTGCCACCCCCTTTTCATTGACTGCACCCCCTGCAGCCTTTTCCCTGCTTAGTTTTTCCTTCTCAATCTTGAGCTTGTCTAAAAGAGATGGTCTCTTTCCGCCAGCTCCATCAGGAAGGATCCTTACTGTACCAAGAATCTTTCTGCCAACATCTGCGACTGTCGCAGGCTTATCAGCGACAACTTCATCTGTATTCCTAAGCGGCCAGTCATCATCTGACTTATTCTTTTCAACAGCTTCTTTGGAATTTTCACCAGCCTGTTTTTCTTCTGCTCTCTGCTCCTTAGCTATTTTTTCAAGCTCTGCTTCCTGTTCCGGACTCATCTCCTGGGACTTTTCCTTATCAATCATCATGTCTTCCACTGACCTGATGATCATTGCCGATGTGGACCTTATGGTATTAAGAGCAGCCTTCAGTTCCTTCATGGATTCATCCGTGGTGTATGACGCTAGATAAGGAAAAGAATAAGCCCCGGTATCATAGCCAAAGAAATTCAGGACTACTGCTGCAGTTCCCTCAGCCTCAATCTCTTTTCTGTTCTTGCTGATATCTTTTGACGCATCAGCATGCAGCTTTGCATGAACCACTTCATGAAGGCATGTCTTAAGAGTCTGTAATTCGCTCATGTCCTTCTGGATAGCAATTCTCTTTTCCGCCACATGGTAATATCCCTTGGCACCGGATTTAATGTCTTCATAACCAATTGGAACAGGACTTACTTCTCTTATGACACTCATGAGAAGGGAAAACTTATTAACATCCCCCTTAAGTTCATCAATGCCAAGCTTTGGAAGCTCCTTGCCTTCAGTCTGCGAAACGTCAAATGTACTTTCAGCCTTAAAGCCCATGAGATTTAGTTCCTGTTTCACCTTCACAGGCTCACCATCTTTATCAAGGACTACTTTCCCATTGGCATCAAGCTTGTCTACTTCCTTTTCGATGGTATATGGCGCAGGAGCTATGACCTTGATTCCTTTTTCACCTTTCTTCACATAGCGCCCCATCTTTTTCCATGCACCATAACTCTGACATAAAGTCGCATCAGGCTTCTGCATGGAAATCAGGATGCAGTTGTTCAAGGAGTAATGTGGAAACTTTGCCATTGTTGCAAGAAGAGTCTTAAACTCCGCGCTACTCCTTACAGACTTAACGCCAACCTCAAGCT
>JAEEGH010003206.1_pt1 | contig 43326 bp, 36 predicted proteins | sample 9134181 | NCBI WGS metagenome assembly JAEEGH01 (sample SAMN16246544, study PRJNA631951) | gut metagenome | biome: gut microbiome; feature: rumen; material: DP-attached | host: Bos | place: Iran: Karaj | collected 2018-10 | reverse complement strand
TGTAAACAATCCCAGTAATGTGTTCGTAAGGCAGGCTGTATTTACAGGTTATAGTTCCGCCGAAAACAAAATGACATTCTCATGCACGTCAATGATAGCGCCCAACACGCCACATCTGTTCAAGGTGCTCCCCACTGTTACAGGCGAGTCAACTCTCTACGGCCCTGTAAACGGAACCATAGAGAAAACCGCAGAAGCCAAGAGCGCAAAATATGAAGGCGCTCAGTTTGCTGGCACATTCGAGGGACTTAGTGCTGAAAATGTAAGTCAGGTATATGTAGTAGGTGCAGTAGGTAAGATTGGCAGAACCACAAAGGCATTGAAGCCGGGCCGTTGCTACTTCACACGTGAGAATCCTGACAATTTCGCGAGGAGCTTCGGTGGTGCAACCATCGAGTTTATCGACGAGGACGGAACGACGGCTATTAACGAACACGAATTAAACGAATCTCACGAATTAAGCGGCGCAGTTTATGACCTGCAGGGTCGCCGCGTAGAGAATCCCACGAAGGGTCTGTATATCGTGAATGGAAAGAAGGTAGTGATTAAATAATGGAGGACACAGCTATGACAAAGAAAGAATATATGAAACCTTCCATGAAGGTGGTAGAGTTACAGCACAAGTGCCAGATACTGGCAGGAAGCCTGCCTGGCGATATCCATGATGCGAATTATGGATTTGATGCAAGCTTTGGCGATGACAATGTTGACGAGGGCAACTAAGCTTCCCTTGAATTATTGATACAAAAAAATTCGGGCTCATCGTTTGGTGGGCTCGAATTTTCTTTGTAATTTGCACGCGAAAATTAAATTAAGTGAGTGCCCTTTGGGTAGAAATCTTGCTCACAGGGGGTCATCCCCTTGTGAGTATTTCTGGTGAAACAGGTTTCAGTACCTGCTCACCCCTACGGTACCTTACACCATTCAATCGATGGCATTGAAACAGATAAAAGCCCTCGGACAGAGCCGTACTGCTTGCTTCAAAGTGGATCAGCGGAACCGTCCCCAATTCCTGCGGCGGAACCGTCCCCAATTCCTGCGAAAAAAAGCCTCCCCGCTGCATTGCTGCAGGAGGAGGCTCTGTATTAATCGCACAGGGAAGTCTATGCCCGTGTGTCAATTAGCATCGCGAACCAGACGGACGGAGAACCCGAAGTCCTTTTGGTTGTAGTCCGCGGGGTTCATACTGTTGTCCGCGATACCCACATTGTGCGCCAAACTCTTGCTATTGTACGTACTTGTCCAGTAGCGGACGTACGCATTGACGTTGAAAATATTAGTGCCATCGCGGCGGCCGGCAGCCGGTAGGAAAACACAACCGGCAGCCTCCATCTTAGCCCAATCAGTAGCATTGTATTGATTACCATTCCAACTGGTAGAATTTGTCGCGTTAATGCCAGTGGGTGCTGTCACGCCAGCGGGATGAGTATAGATGTCAGGGAAGATAATGACTCCGTGCGTGGTACCGAAGAGGTAGGCCTTGGCATAGCGGGCATCTGCAGTTCCATTGACCGTTGAGGCAGTACGAGTGGTTAACAGGTAGGTCCACTCGTCCTTCGTCAGCGTGCGCCAGGTGCCGGCAGTGTTGCCGCCGTTTGATATAGCGTTGTAGAGACCCCAGTCAGCGTTGGCATAAGTACCGGTCAGATCGTAAGTATATGTAGTTTCGTTCTTAGGGCCATAGCCATAGCCATATGATGATGAGATCTTTGACGTGTTGTAAGGCTGATAGTACGTATTGCCGTTGTTCCAGCCGGAGGTGCCCCAGCCGAAGAGGCTCACGACATCCTGACTGGCATAATCGGTGCCTATAGCTTGGCTAGTAGTCTCGACAGTAGAGTACTGATGGTCCATAAAGCTCCATATACCGGTACTCTTGGTATATTGCAGGTTGCCCTTCGAGAAATATACCTTCTTTGTGTCGCTCACGCTGAACTTGCCGACAAGGGCACCGGGAATAGCGTTCCTCGTGATGTTATAAATCTTGCCGGCTGCGAGCACTTTACTGCTGCTGACGAGGGTGATGGCATTGCCAGCCACGGACAGGGAGTATTCATTTAAATCAGAACTATCATCTAAACCTATGGCAAATGTAGCATTGCCAGAGCCATCAGTGGTCACTTCTCCTTCAATATCGGGTGTCCATACTTCATCATCTGATAATGTTGCCGTAACTTTCGTGTTGGACGTCAGACCAGTGATGGTGAAGTTGAGGATGGCTTTCTGAGGCTCCAGTTCAAAGCCTGTGCCGCTGGTATATTCTCCATGCTCAAAGCTTAACTGCTCTACGCCTAATTTCTTGGATGTGGCAAATGAATTATAAGCATTTTCTCCGAGACGAGCCTCATATCCTTCATACATAATTTCAAGATAATCGTAGCTTTCATAGCCGGCCGGCAGCAGGGTGGCATAATTTCCATTTAGAAGGTCATCGATAGTGCCCTCATACGGACTCTCGGTATAAATCGTGCCGCTGAATGTTCCGCCTGACTGCCATGTCAGCGTGCCGGCAAAACGGTCAGCTTTTTCATGGGATCCCTCTACAAACAACTTGTCGCCTGCGCTGAATTCAAGCTTCCTGGTAGATTCGTTATACGTGGCGCGCATATCGCTGTCACCCTGACGGGTTACGTTGACGGTTACTGGAAGTTCATAGCCTTTATTGATGGCGGTCTCTGTATTGTCGATATTCTTGTTGTTGGCTAATTCGTCCTCGCTGCTGCAAGCGGTGGTCAACAGCATGGCTGGCATCATCATGGCGAAAGCCAGCGTCTTGAAGATATTTTTTGTTTTCATTGTTCTTCTTCTGTTTTTGTTGTTAATACTCGGATTACCGCATGGGCATCAGATATCCTCCTCTGTAAACGTTCCAGGTATTGACGCACCCACCGGTCCGCTCGTCATGAGCATACCTGTTTGTTTCAACACTACCACCTTGAGGGATGGCTTCTCATAAAATTGCTTCTTTTCCATAAGCTGTATAGATTTAAGTTTATAAAATATAGATATCGTCACAAAATTGCGACAAAGGTAATGAATACTTCTATCTTTCCTTACCCCACATTTATTAATTTGTGTTAATAGTTGAATATTATAGAACAAGAGAGGATAGGCTTAAGGTACCCTAGGTCGCCCTGATCATTGACCAGTTGGGTGAGCCTGAGGAATGGGTATAGAAATCGTTTACGTGCTCACAAGGGGACTGTCCCCTTGTGAGCATAGGACGGGTAAGTGACATATGAATCCGCATGATCTGTGCTCACAGGGGGATCCCTTTGTGAACATTAGCGTAAAAAGGATGTCAAGGGACAGGTGGGCGACATATACGAAAAAAAAATCTCAATTCTATTTTTTTGCATTAAGTATTTGTTTCTTCTCTTTCTTTTTCGTATTTTTGCATCATAAAATATCATTAATCATATAAAATGTCTCTACAGGAATTAGAAATTTCAGAACGTATCCATATTATGGAAACGTATTACGATTTGAACGCTTTGTTGGAAGATCGGATAGACAACCAGTCCAACTTTGAGGAAGCTCGATCGTACATCTTGCTATTATTACACGCATCCTCGCCTCATGAAACTCTTGCGCAGATTTATTTCTGAGGATGTAACGATGAATAGTATTGCCGGTTGGTTGATGCTCCTAACGTTTGATGGGACCAATATTCACAAGTATTGTCGGATTATTGCGACTAAATAACAAGTAGATTTGAAATAAATTTGGCTATTCGGTGAATTATTAATAATTTTGCAGGCGAATATAAACGTTTATTTGAAAAGATGTCATTAAAATGTGGTATTGTGGGACTGCCCAACGTGGGTAAGTCTACTCTGTTTAATTGTTTGTCGAGTGCCAAGGCACAGGCAGCCAACTTTCCATTTTGTACGATAGAGCCGAACGTGGGTGTCATCACCGTTCCTGATGAGCGACTCACCAAACTGGCGGAGATCGTTCATCCGGGACGTATCGTTCCGGCAACCTGTGAGATCGTGGATATCGCAGGACTGGTAAAGGGTGCCTCCAAAGGGGAGGGTCTGGGTAACAAGTTCTTAGGAAATATCCGTGAGACGGATGCCATCATCCATGTGCTGCGTTGTTTTGAGGATGACAATATCACCCATGTGGACGGTACTATTGACCCTATCCGTGATAAGGAGATTATCGACACAGAGCTTCAACTGAAAGACTTGGAGACTATTGAGAGTCGTCTTGCCAAGACGGAGAAGGCTGCCGCCGCTGGTAACAAGGAGGCAAAGGTGGAGGTCACCGTGCTGAAAGCATATAAGGAAGTGCTCGACCAAGGAAAGAATGCCCGTATCGTGGAGTTCGAGAGTAAGGAGGAACAAGACTGTGCCCGCAATCTCTTCCTGTTGACGGCGAAGCCTGTCCTTTATGTATGTAATGTCAGTGAGGCTGACGCGAAGGAAGGTAACGCCTTCACACAGAAGGTCGAGGCACTTGCCAAGGAGGAGGGTGCCGAGGCGATGATTATCGCTGCCAAGACGGAGGAGGATATCGCCGAGCTGGAGAGCTATGAGGACAAACAGATGTTCCTGGAGGAGCTAGGTCTGGAGGAGAGTGGTGTCAACCGTCTTATCAAGAAGGCATACTCTCTGCTGAATCTCGAGACCTTCATCACTGCCGGTGAGATGGAGGTGAAGGCATGGACCTACCACAAGGGATGGAAGGCTCCTCAGTGTGCCGGTGTGATCCATACCGACTTTGAGAAAGGATTTATCCGTGCGGAGGTCATCAAATACGACGACTATATCCAGTATGGCTCGGAGGCTGCCGTCCGTGAGGCAGGAAAGATGGGCATAGAGGGTAAAGAGTATGTCGTTCAGGATGGTGACATCATGCACTTCAGGTTTAATGTGTGATAGGAACTATAGGTACTATGGGAACTGTAGGCACTATATTATATTATATCCACTGGAATCCGAGTGTAGGGATAGGTCCGTTCCGCTGGTATGGACTATGCTGGCTGATAGGCTTTGCCGTCGCATACCTGTTGGTGCAGCGCCTTTATCGCGAGCAGAAAATCAAGGAGGAACTCTTTGAACCGCTCTTCCTTTATTGTTTTCTGGGTATCCTGATTGGAGCCCGGCTGGGACACTGCATCTTCTATGAGCCGGATTATTTCCTCACCAGCGGGAAGGGTATCGTCGAGATGTTCCTGCCGATTCGTTTCCTCGCTGACGGCGGATGGAAATTCATAGGCTACGAGGGGCTGGCAAGTCATGGGGGCACGCTGGGACTGATAATAGCCTTATGGCTCTATGTCCGGAAGACCAAGCTGGGTATCTGGACCGTTCTCGACAACATCGCTATTGCCACTGGCTCAATGGCTTGTTTCATCCGTCTGGGCAACCTGATGAACTCTGAGATTATCGGAAAGGTGACGGATGTGCCTTGGGCATTTATCTTTGAGCGTGTGGACATGATGCCACGTCACCCGGGTCAGCTGTATGAGGCAATAGCTTATGCTGTCTTGTTCTTCCTGATGTGGTGGTTGCATAAGAGAAAGCCGGAGAAGATCGGCACGGGGTGGTATTTCGGCTTCTGTCTCACCTATATCTTCACCTTCCGTTTCTTCATCGAATATACCAAAGAGATACAAGAGGCTTTCGAAGCCTCGCTGCCTCTTGACATGGGACAAATCTTGTCTATTCCCTTCATTCTCCTGGGAGTCGTGTGTATGTTCCGAAAGGGGCAACGACGTTAAGACGAAGTGTTTATAAAGGTTAAACATGGGGGTCATCTCTCAGCATGAAACAAAAGCAGTAGTTTTTTGTTACAAATTTGAAACAGGAATTCAAATAGAAAGTATTATCTTTGCAACTGAATTCTAATAGACACAGATTAATTAAACCAATAACAAAATGGCAACAGTATTAGAAAAAGAGCAAGAGACGAAAGGCTTCTACAAGCTCTCATGGGTCCAGCGCATCGGTTTTGGTGCGGGTGACTTGGCGCAGAATCTGATTTATCAGACCATCTGCATGTATCTACTATTCTTCTACACCGATGTGTATGTGCTGGGGGGTGACGCCGCCAGATCAGCTGGTCTGGCAGGAACGATGTTCCTGGTGGTACGACTTGTCGATGTGCTATGGGATCCCCTTGTAGGAACCTTTGTGGACAAGCATAATCCTGCCTGGGGAAAGTATCGTAGCTATCTCGTCATGGGTGGTATCCCGTTGACAATCCTTGCCATACTCTGTTTCTGGGACGGTTTTGCTCCTTCCCTGATTTATGCCTATATCACTTATGTGGGCATGTCCATGCTCTATACCTTGATTAATGTACCTTATGGAGCCCTGAACTCTTCGTTGACCCGTGATACGGATGAGATCACGATACTGACCTCTGTTCGTATGTTTATGGCTAATGTCGGTGGCTTGGCAGTATCTGCCGGTGTTCCTATCCTTGTGGCTATCTTCGCCTCTTCAGAGACATTACCCATAGAGATGGCTCTGTTCATGGGTCTCGGCTCTCTGCCCTCGTTCATCTTCATGCCTCTTGTTCCTGCCATCAAGAAGAAGGTGGGTAAGAAGAATATGTTCTACATCTTCCTGACGGTTGCCATCCTCGGTATGGCAATGCTCTATATCATCAGTAAGATGGGTACTGTGAAGGAGAATATCACCTTGGTTTATATCGCACAGTTTATCAAGTCAACGGGTGTCATTGTCGCCACAGGTTATATGTGGGCGCTCATCCCAGAGGTCATTTCCTATGCGGAGTACACCACAGGTCGTCGTATCGCCGGTATTGTGAATGCCCTTACTGGTATCTTCTTCAAGGCTGGTATGGCTCTGGGTGGCGTCGTCCCCGGACTGGTGCTGGCTATGTGCAGCTATGTCCCAGCAGAGGAAGCGACAACCCTTCCGAAAGATTCTGGTGCATGGTTTACGACGATGCTGATTTACTCGCTCATCGGATTGGCACTGCTGATCTTCTGCTTCAGCCAGACCAAGGAGCGTGTGGTGATGGACCAGTCGGAGTCGGCTAATGTAAAGGTCAGCGACTTGTGGATGGAGTTCATGCGTAACCGTCCTCTCCGAGTCATTGCATTGTTCTTCATTACCGCTTTTGCCATGATGTCTGTAGGTAATGCTGCCGGTGCTTATTTCATGAATGACCTGGAGCTCCAGACACCGCTGGCTCAGGAGGGTATCCGCTGGCTTGTCTGCATCATCCCGGCAATCCTTCTCCTCCTTGCTATGTTCATCATCTCCAAGTATGAGTTGACGGATGAGGTCATCGATGACATCAACAAGAAGATTGAGGAACGTAATAAATAAATTTGGTTGACGATAAAAGAGAAGAGGCTGCCCGTTAGGAGCAGCCTCTTCTTTATTTGGTTACCTTGATTTCAAAGGGTGAGGCTGGCAGGTCTTTCTTGGAATACAGATGGGCATTGACAGGATTGTCTTTCCAAGCATAGCGTACGAAGACGGGGTCTGAAATCGGCGATTTCAACGACACCTGACGACCTGATGCGGTAGCTTCTTTGACGTTGACGAACTTTTTGTCTGCTCCCGCCACCTCGAACTCAGCTTGTTCACCTTCCTGAAGTGGCTGGTCGAAAGTGACGATCACCTCATGGTCCTTTAACTTCGCATTGACTGGTTGGGGAGAGAGTGCTGTTTTCTTACCCCAGACCAGTTGGTCCATGCATAGTCCGATACGCTCTGCCACCTCTTTCTTACGCAACGGATGGATATCGACAGGTTCACCGAGGTCAATGGCAACGGCTAACTCGGTATACGGATCGTTGACAGCAACCTGTCGTTGTGCCTCACGTAGTTGTGCCCAGCCACTATTGACGGGAGTCGTTTGGGGAATGAGTGGAGAGGGGTTTCCCGTCTGCTGCCGTCCGTCGTGGTTGGCAAGCTGAACGACGCAGAAGGGCAAGGTGGGGTTCTTCCATAACGTACGCCAGTTACCAATCATCTTTCGAAGCAGGTCTGCATAAGGGGCGGGATTTCCTGTGTTTGACTCTCCCTGGTACCACACGACACCACTGATGGCATAGGGTGCTAAGGGGTAGACAACAGCATTATAAAGGGTGGTGGGTAAATTCTGTAAGGACACATCGCCACTGGGACAAGATGGCATATCCACGCCAGCATGATGCTTCCAGTTCTCACTGAGAGGGATCACGTCTTCCGGCATCGGATTCTGTGAGAAACGGTCGTCTCCGAAGGTAAGCATATATGGTTTTTCCGGGATGAAATGGGGGATTCCGTATTTATTGATAAAACGGATGGTAATCACATTATCACCCTCACGAAGCATCCCTGCCGGGATGTCATAGCGACGGGGAGGATACTGATAATAGGTGTGTCCGATCTCTTTCCCGTTAAGATAGGTGACATCCTGGTCGAAGAGGGTTCCCAATAAGAGACGTGCGGGTTGTCCGGCATGTGCCTTGTCTATCTGGACGTGCTGGCGGAGCCAGATACTCCCAATAATACCTCTTCCTTTCTTTTTTGCCCATTCCATCGAGAACTGGTTGACGGTCTCCCATGTGGAGTCATCATAGTCAAGTGCTGTGAAATGTTGTTGGATACCAGGGTCTTTCTCGTTCAGTAGTTCAGTCCAACGCTGGTCTGCCAACTGGTTGGCGCGTGCCTGAGCCTTGACATACTCGTCACTCTGGTATAACTGGGTCTTCTTCAAAAGGTCTGGATAAGCTTGCTGGAGGGAGTCCGCACTAATCCAAGCCTCGATAGGTGTGCCTCCCCAGCTATTGACGATGATACCTTGTGGGACACCTGTTTGCTCAAACATCCGTTTGCCGAGGAAGGTGCCGACGGCGGAGAAAGTCCATGCGTTCTCTTTGGTGAGCGGCTTCCAATTGATGGAGGTAGCACGGATGTCCTCTTGTACACCATGGGTATTTGTTTCATTCTGGATGCGGAACAGCCGGATCTTATCATTAGAGAATTGGTCTATTTCTGTTGTATATTGTGGATAGACACGCTCAATGGTTACGTCAATATTAGACTGTCCGGAGCAGAGCCATACATCACCTACTAAAACATTGGTTAATACGACATCCCCAATCATTAACGTGTAAGGTCCTCCTGCTTTCATGGCAGGTAAGTCGGCTCGAAAGTTCCCGTTGGAATCGGCAATAACGACGGTTTTGAACTTGTTGATGCGGATGGTGACTCTCTCTCCTCCATCTGCTTTTCCCCATACGGGTACTTGTTTGCCACGCTGAATCACCATACCTGATTGAAAGAACGAGGGTAGCTGGACTTTTGCGTTTGATGTCAGCACTCCCAAGAACAGGCATGTTAATAGAATAGTAAATCCAAGTTTCTTTTTCATCATCCAAATCTTTGTTTCTTTTCTGCAAAAATATAAAAAATAGGAGAAAAAGTGCAAAAAAAGTAGGTTTTAATACGGGGATGAGACAAAAATGATACCTTTCTGTAACAAATTTGAAAATCTGTTTCAAAAAAAAACACTAATTTTGCAGCAGAAAACTCAAATTCTATTAATAACAGAAATGAAGTCACAGAAGGTATCTTTAGGCGAAAAGCTCGGATATTCATTGGGGGATGTCTCTGCCAATCTGGTTTTTCAGATGATGGTCATCTTCCAACTGAAATTCTATACCGATGTTTTTGGTTTGGAGGGTGCCGTGGCTGGCTCTGTCTTCCTGTTCGCTTGTCTGTCGGGTGCGTTTGTAGCTCCCGTAATAGGTATTATATGTGATCGTACGAATACTCGCTGGGGCAAATATCGTCCATGGGTTTTATGGACCTCCTTGCCTTTCTGTGTCTTTTATGTCCTGGCTTTTTATAACCCAGGGATACAGGAAAAGGGAATGGTGGCGATGTACGCTACTGTGTCCTATATATTATTAATAATAATGTATGCCAGTAACAGTATACCTTATTCTTCCTTAGGAGGTGTCATTACTGGAGAAATCAGAGAGCGAACCAGTCTTAATGCCATTCGTTTCATCGCCGTGTGTCTTGCTCAGTTTGTTGTTCAAGGGTTGACTCTTCCTTTGGTGAGTAAGTTTGGGGGAGCGGAGGGAAACGTCCAGCAGGGATGGACCATGACGATATCCTTGTTTGCTCTTGTCGCTTTCGTCTTCCTGCTGATCACCTTTTTCTCGACTCGTGAGCGCATCCAGCCCCCACCCGCTCAAAAGGTTAATTTGAGAGAGGATATCAGAAGGACGATATCGGACCAGCCTTGGTGCTCCATATTTGTCTTGGTATTGTTTATTTTCATCACCATCTCTTTGTGGGGAACATCCATGAACTATTATTTCCAATATAATGTTGATCAGAAATCTTTGTATGATTTTATAGGAACCCTAGGGTTGACTGACGCTGAAGGGGAAGCAACAGGGTTTTGGTATTCTGTTTTAGATAGTTTTGACCTGATAGCCCACCAACCATCAGATGCCTATTCTATAGGTTTCTCCTTATTTAACATGTTAGGGGCGTTGGTGCAGTTCCTGGGAATCATTTTGCTGTCACAATTCTTAGCAAACAAATACGGCAAGAAACATACATTTATAGTATGTCTGTTTCTAACAGCCTTGTTTACTGCTATGTTTTATTTGCCATCACCAGTGGACATCAGTTTTATTTTCGGACTTTGTCTTTTGAAGTCGTTAGTGTATGCTCCCACTATACCATTGTTGTGGGCAATGATAGGTGATGTTGCCGATCATGTAGAATATATAAATCACCGTCGTGCCACAGGATTCTGCTTCTCAGGTATGTCTTTTGCCCTCTTGGCAGGGCTTGGCATAGGAGGTGCCTTGGCAGGAGCGGTTCTCTCGTGTTTTGGATATGTATCCGGGCAGAATGATGTGCAGTCGCCTACAGCCATGGAAGGCATACGTCTCGTTAGCTCCATCATTCCGGCTATCCTCTTTGGCATCGGAATCATAGCATTGCTATTTTATCCGATTTCTAAATCGTATAACAAGAAAATGCAGTCGGTGCTTGCGGCCCGTCGGCAGAAGATGATTGTCAAATAGTTTTTTATCAGCAGACATAAGACGTTTAAAAATGAAGATTATTAGGTTAGTAGTTGTATTGTTTTCAGTGATTATCTCTGAAGTGGCATATGCCCAGTCTGCACTGCGAAGTGCGGATGGGCAATGCTGCCTCAATCCTACTGGAAACACTTTGTGGGAAGCTTATCGTGATTACTGGTATACAGGTGTTAGTGTTAACCAATGGGAGGTTCGTGGCGAGCAGGCTGCTGACTGGGCGGTTATCACCAAGAACTTCAACTGGGTGGTGGCCGAGAATTGTATGAAATGTGAGGTGATTCACCCCCAGGAGGGTGTCTATGATTTTACTTTGGCAGACCAGTTTGTTGACAAGGCAAAGGCTTCTGGCTTGAAGGTGATGGGTCATTGTCTTATCTGGCATTCTCAGTGTGCTCCCTGGTTCCATTATGATGAAAAGGGGAATCTGGTGTCTGCGGATGTTCTGAAAAAACGGATGCGCGAACATATTTATACTGTTGTGAGTCATTTCAAGGGGCGTATTGACGCATGGGATGTTGTCAATGAAGCCTTTGAGGATGACGGCTCTCCTCGGAAAAGCCTTTTCTATCAGATATTAGGAACGGACTATATCCCCCTTGCCTTTCAATATGCTCATGAGGCAGACCCTTCTATACAGTTGTTCTATAACGATTTCTCCATGAACAAGCCGACGAAGGTAAAAGGGGTCACGGACTTCTTCCGCCCGTTGATTCAACAGGGACTGCCTGTTACAGCAATAGGTATGCAAGGACATATTATCTTGGAGGATAATGTTGATGATCGTGTTATCAAAGAGTATGAGCACTCCATAGAGACGATAGCCGCATTGGGTGTTCCTACCTTCTTCTCAGAGCTTGACTTATCGGTTTTGCCTAATCCCTACGGGTTCTCCGGTGCGAATGTCAGTGACATTTTTGCCTATCGTCCGGAGATGGATCCTTATAAGAATGGACTGACGAAAGAAAAGGAATCAGAGATTGAGCAGTTCTGGGTGAGTTTCTATAAGATGTTGATAGGTCATCATAAGGATATCCTGCGTGTGAATTTCTGGTGTCTGAACGACGGGAACTCATGGCGTAATGACTTTCCTATTCCGGGACGTACCGATTATGCTACTTTATTTGACCGTCAGAACAAGCAGAAGCCTTTCGTGCAGGCTCTGATTAATCTGGTGAAGCCCCAGCAGAAAGAAACAAAAAAGAACAAAAAATAATATTAATCATTTTAACAACTACTGACTATGGCAAAATTACCTCGTTATTTGTTTCCGAGTGATTACATGGCTGACCCTTCAGCCAATGTGTTTAACGGCAGATTGTATGTATATCCCAGTCATGACTGGGACGCAGGAGAGTGCTTCGATGATGACGGAGGACATTTCCAAATGAAGGACTATCACGTATTATCGTGGAATGACGTGGAGAATGATGAAGCGACTGACCATGGTGTCATTCTTGATGTGAAAGATGTGCCCTGGGCAGAGAAGCAGATGTGGGACAATGATGTTGTCGAGAAGGACGGAAAGTACTTCCTGATATTCTCTGCGAAGGCATACGACGGTGTGTTCCGTTTAGGTGTTGCCGTCGCTGATAAGCCCGAGGGACCTTTCATCCCGGAGGCACAGCCTATCCGTGGCTCTTTCTCTATCGACCCTTGTGTGTTCAAGGACGATGACGGTCAGATATATTGTTACTTTGGCGGTCTCTGGGGTGGACAGTTGCAATGGTGGCATCCACTGCCTAACGGTTTGGCTCCAGTCTTCGGTAAATATGGTGACGAGAACGGTCTCATTGACTTAGGTGCCTCCCCCGATCATAAGGGTGAGCTGTTCACTACAGCGGACGCTCCTGCCATCAACAGCTGCGTCGTTCGTATGAGTGATGACGTGAAGCAGTTTGCTGAGGCTCCACGCAGCGTTGTCGTCCTCGATAAGAATGGAGAGCCGATGAAGGCTGGTGATCCTCATCGTTTCTTCGAGGCTTCATGGATGCACAAATATAATGGAAAGTACTATTTCTCTTATTCTACAGGTGATAGTCATTTCCTTTGCTATGCGATGAGCGACAGTCCCTATGGACCATTCACCTATCAAGGTGTGATACTTGATCCAGTTGTAGGCTGGACGACCCATCACAGTATTGTGGAATATAAAGGACAGTGGTATTTGTTCTATCACGACTGTGTTCCGTCCAAGGACATTACCCATTTGCGTAGTCTGAAGGTACAGCGTTTATTCTACAATGAGGATGGAACCATCCAAAAAGTAGTTAATGAATAACTAAGATATTATAACTAACTATTATCAAAGGCACCGTGATGAAATTGTGAAATTTCTCACGTTGCACATTCGGGACAGGAATGAGGCTCAGGACATTGTCCAGGACCTCTTCCTGCGCCTGTTATGTATTCACCAATTGGTGATAGAACAGACGATGTCTTCTTTGGAGTATACGCTGGCTCGCAAGATGGTACTCCAACAATTAAAAGTATGTGTTGGAATAGTTTATTAAAGAATTTGTATAAATAGACTATTTTCTAACGAAAACGTTTGCGGATTTCATTATTTTGTAGTACTTTTGTAGCCTAAACGTGCGTGTACATACTTATAATTAAGTAATTAATATTAATTTAATACTATAATTTTTATGTGGTTAATCAATTCATCAATTGGTCGTAAGGTTGTAATGTCCGTAACGGGTATTGCGCTGATTCTGTTCTTGACATTCCACTGTGCCATGAACATTGTCGCACTGTTCTCGGGCAAGGCTTACAACATGATTTGTGAACTGCTGGGTGCCAACTGGTATGCTATTGTGGCTACACTGGGTCTGGCTGCCCTTGCTGTGATTCACATCGTTTTTGCATTCATCCTGACAGCGCAGAACCGTACTGCACGTGGACAGGAGCGTTATGCTGTGACAGACAAACCCGCAAAGGTAGAGTGGGCATCGCAGAACATGCTCGTCTTGGGTATTATCATCCTGCTGGGTCTGTTCCTCCATTTGTTTAATTTCTGGTATAACATGATGTTTGCCGAGATTATGGGCTTTACCGCTGGTCATCTGCCCTCTGACGGTTTCGCCTTTATCATCGACACCTTCGGAAATCCTGTCTTCGCAGTCCTGTATGTCATCTGGTTGGTTGCCATCTGGTTCCACCTGACTCACGGTTTCTGGTCTGCCATGCAGACATTGGGTGTCAGTGGTAAGATCTGGTTCAACCGCTGGCGTGTCATCGGTTTCATTTACGTGACGCTGCTGATGCTTGGCTTCTTGGTTGTAGTGCTGGCTTTTGCCTTTAAGTGTGCTCCGAGCCTTTGCTGCTATGCCAGTTGATAATTGTTAACTTTTAAATCTGAAAGAATTATGGCAAAAGTAATTGATTCTAAGATTCCCGCAGGTCCAGTACCTGAGAAATGGAAGGAATATAAGGCTCATCAGCGTTTGGTAAACCCCAAGAACAAACTGAAGCTTGACATTATCGTTGTCGGTACTGGCTTGGCTGGTGCTTCTGCAGCTGCTTCACTCGGTGAGATGGGCTTCAATGTGATTAACCTGTGCATTCAGGACTCTCCCCGTCGTGCACACTCTATCGCTGCCCAGGGTGGTATCAATGCCGCTAAGTGTTATCAGAACGATGGTGACTCTGTCTATCGTCTGTTCTATGATACGGTAAAGGGTGGTGACTATCGTGCCCGTGAGGCTAACGTCTATCGTCTTGCCGAGGTTTCTAATAATATCATCGACCAGTGTGTGGCTCAGGGCGTTCCCTTTGCCCGTGAGTATGGTGGTATGCTTGCCAACCGTTCATTCGGTGGTGCTCAGGTAAGCCGTACGTTCTATGCCAAGGGTCAGACAGGTCAGCAGCTGCTGCTGGGTGCTTACTCTTCACTCTCTTGTCAGGTAAAGGCAGGAAAGGTGAAGCTCTATACTCGTTATGAGATGGAGGATGTCGTCATCGTTGACGGTCGTGCTCGTGGTATTATTGCCAAGAACCTCACTACTGGTGAGCTGGAGCGTTTCAGTGCCAATGCTGTTGTCATCGCCACTGGTGGATATGGAAACACCTATTTCCTCTCTACCAATGCGATGGGATGTAACTGCACCGCTGCCGTTCAGTGCTACCGTAAGGGTGCTTACTTCGCAAATCCCTCATACGTTCAGATTCACCCCACCTGTATCCCCGTTCATGGTGACAAACAGTCGAAGTTGACACTGATGTCAGAGTCACTGCGTAACGACGGACGTATCTGGGTTCCCAAGAAGATTGAGGATGCCAAGGCTCTGCAGGCTGGTACCAAGCAGGGTTGGGAGATTCCTGAGGAGGACCGTGACTACTATCTGGAGCGTCGCTATCCCGCCTTCGGTAACCTCGTTCCTCGTGACGTTGCCTCTCGTGCCGCCAAGGAGCGTTGCGACAAGGGCTTCGGCGTGAACAATACCGGTCTTGCTGTGTTCCTCGATTTCTCTGAGTCTATCAACCGTCTGGGTATCGATATCATCATGCAGCGTTATGGTAACCTCTTCGAGATGTACGAGGAGATCACCGACGTATTCCCTGGCGATGTTGCCAACGAGATCAATGGTGTGAAGTACTACAAGCCGATGATGATCTATCCCGCTATCCACTACACGATGGGTGGTATCTGGGTTGACTACGAGCTGCAGACTTCTATTCCTGGTCTGTTCGCTATCGGTGAGTGTAACTTCTCTGACCACGGTGCTAACCGTCTGGGTGCTTCTGCTCTGATGCAGGGTCTGGCCGATGGTTATTTCGTGCTGCCTTACACCATCCAGAACTATCTGGCCGATCAGGCTGTTTGGCCGAAGGTTTCTACCGATCTGCCTGAGTTCGCTGAGGCTGAGAAGAAGGTGGATGCTGAGCTTGATCGTCTGCTCAACATCAAGGGTAAGCGCTCTGTTGACTCTATCCACAAGGAGCTGGGTCACATTATGTGGGAGTATGTAGGTATGGGTCGCACCGCTGAGGGCCTGAAGACGGGTCTGAAGAAGATGCACGAGCTGGAGAAGGAGTTCGACGAGAACCTCTTCGTTCCTGGCACCAAGGAGGGCTTGAACATCGAGCTCGACAAGGCTATCCACCTGCGTGACTTCTTCACGATGGGTCAGCTTGTAGCTTTCGACGCCCTCTCTCGTAACGAGTCCTGCGGCGGACACTTCCGCGAGGAGTATCAGACCGAGGAAGGCGAGGCTAAGCGCGACGACGAGAACTACTTCTACGTAGGCTGCTGGGAGTACAAAGGCAAGGGCAATGAGCCCGAGCTCATCAAGGAGCCGCTGGAGTACGAGGCAATCAAGGTACAGACACGTAACTATAAGAACTAAGGAATTATGGCAAAGAATATTTCATTTACAATAAAGTTCTGGCGCCAGAACGGCCCCAAGGACCAAGGACATTTCGACACCCACGAGATGCACGATATTCCCGATGATACCTCGTTCCTCGAGATGCTCGATATTCTGAACGAGGAGCTCATCAACGAAGGCAAGGAGCCCTTCGTATTCGACCACGACTGCCGCGAGGGTATCTGCGGTATGTGCTCGCTCTACATCAACGGTACACCTCACGGTCTCACCGAGCGTGGTGCTACAACCTGTCAGCTCTACATGCGCCGCTTCAACGATGGTGATGTCATCACCGTAGAGCCTTGGCGCTCAGCTGCCTTCCCCGTGATTAAGGACTGTATGGTTGACCGCGGTGCCTTCGATAAGATCATCCAGGCCGGTGGTTACACCACGATCCGCACAGGTCAGGCTCAGGATGCTAACGCTATCCTGATTCCTAAGGAGGATGCCGACGAGGCTATGGACTGCGCATCTTGCATCGGCTGTGGCGCTTGCGTCGCTGCTTGTAAGAATGGTTCTGCTATGCTCTTTGTATCGTCTAAGGTTAGCCAGCTCGCTCTGCTTCCACAGGGCCGTGTAGAGGCTGCCCGTCGTGTGAAGAACATGATCGCCAAGATGGACGAGCTCGGCTTCGGTAACTGCACTAACACTCGCGCCTGCGAGGCTGTCTGCCCGAAGAACGAGACCATCGCCAACATCGCTCGCCTCAACCGCGAGATGATCAAGGCTAAGCTTGCAGACTAAAACTGTTATATGGTAGTGGGGACTCTATGTCCCCATTACCTTTATTTATAACTAAATAAGGAGAAATTATAAATATTATGAACAAAAACGAGAAATTTGTCATCACTATTAATCGTGAGTTGGGCAGCGGTGGTCGCACCGTTGGGCGCATCTTAGCTGAAAAGTTGGGTGTGCCATATTACGATAAGGCGCTTACCAAAGCTTTGGAAGAGAAGTTCGATCTCTCACATACTGAGATAGAAAAGCTGAAAGGCAATAACCGGAGCTGGTGGGAAGAAATTAAACGCGTGTTGGCTCTGGGAGAAGGAGCAGCCAACTCTTCCGAATATTACGACGAGGAGAATAATCGCTATATCACCTCCGAGGCCGTGTTAAAGGCTGAAAGAGAAATCCTGCAAAACATTGCAAGCGAGGAGTCGTGTGTTATTGCCGGTCGTTCGGCCTTCTTCGCTATGAACGACAATCCCAACCACATGAGCATACTCATTCAGGCCTCTATGGAGCACCGCATACAGCGTGTCATGGCTAAGCAGGGACTTAGCGAGAAGGAGGCAAAGAAGGTTATCAAAGAGGTGGACGAGACACGAGAGGAGTATATGAAGAACAACGCCCATACCTCGCGTTACGACACTCGTAACTACGATTTGGTTATTAAAATGGATGGCAGCAAGACCGAGGAAGAGGTTGCCAATGCCATATTAGCGTTTATCGGCTAATGTGTTCTTTGAAGTAAGGCCAAGCTGACTGTTTAAGGATTACACCTTAATATATTATAAGAGCGCCGTAGAAAAAACTGCGGCACTCTTTTTGACGGGAAAGTATTTGGGAGAAATAAAAATATAACGACAATGAACATTGGAGACAAGGCGCCCGAGATTCTGGGAAAGGATGAACAGGGACGGGATATCCGTCTGAGTGATTATAAAGGACGTAAGTTGGTATTGTATTTCTATCCGAAGGACAATACCAGTGGATGTACGGCTGAGGCTTGTAGTTTGAGAGACCATTATGGTGAATTGCAAGGAGCTGGTTATGAAGTAGTTGGAGTGAGCAAGGATTCAGCCGCCTCACATGTGAAATTTAAGGAGAAGCACGAGTTGCCGTTCCCATTGATTGCTGATGTCGATAAGACACTGATGGAAGCGATGGGTGCCTGGGGTGAGAAGGTGATGTACGGCAAGAAGACGATGGGCACCATCCGCACCACCTTTATCATTAACGAGGAGGGCATCATCGAACAGATCTTCGCAGGCAAACAAGTAAAAACCAAGGAGCATGCCGAGCAAATCCTGAATAAATAAACCGACGAATGAAAGGAACGATTATGAAGAAAAGTTTATGGTTTATCAGTTTGACAGCGTTGCTGCTATGCAGCTGCAAACAAGCAAATAAGGAAGTGCAGCAAAAGGATGAGGTTGATACTGATTCTTTGGAAGTTGCAGCACAGGATTCCATTCCGGTTTCCGCAGAAATGTCCGACACCTTGTTGTTTTCTATTGAGGATTTCAGGGCTTTCCTCGATTCAATTGATACCAAGCACGCTGAGAAGTGCGGGCTGACCTATCTTTACGAATATGAAGAAGCTGGCGAAGACGGCGACGTAGGTACTGATGACACCGTCTATGGACGAGATATGGAGAAAGGAAAAAAGACAGATTTTGGCTATGAATTGAAGCCAAAGGGCGATCATGCCTGTTATTTCCAATATAGTTTGGACACCTCGACCCATGCCAGTCTAAATTTCACCGATAAGGCTGATGCCGACCGCTTCTTTGAGGCTTTCCTGAAGTCTGGTGTGGTGGATTGTGGCGGTATGTACGTTGTTGTCGAGCAGGAAATACCAGCAGGAAAAGTCATTTCTGTGGATTCCATGAGGGATTATAACGGAAAATACTCCATCGAGAAGCCTGTGCTCGATTCCGAGAAGGGCTTCTATACGATTATTATCTGTTGGTTTGCTTAACCAGCGACCTCTTCTTGCAGACCTGCCGCACTTGAGGAAAGTGAGGCGTCACTTTTGTGCAGCTTGTCGATGATGACGGCGAGGGCACCGTCGCCAGTTACGTTGCAGGCGGTGCCGAACGAGTCCATTGCGATGTAGAGGGCAATCATCAGTGCCTGTGCTTCTGGGTCGAAGCCGAGAATGCCAGCCATCGGCCCCAATGCCGCCATCACCGCTCCGCCAGGCACACCAGGAGCTGCTACCATACAGATGGCCAGAAGTACGATGAAATGGAGAAAGATTGGCAGGTCGTGGGGTAATCCGCCGATGAGACAGACGGTAAGTGCGCAGCAGGTGATTTTCATCATCGAGCCAGAAAGATGGATGGTGGCGCAGAGGGGCACACAGAAACTGGCGATTTCATCGCTTACACCGTTCTTCTTCGTCTGTTTTAACGTGACTGGAATCGTGGCTGCACTCGACGAGGTGCCCAAGGCTGTCATATAGGCCGGTAGCATATTCAGCAGCAGTCGCAACGGATTCTTACGGGCCAATCCGCCGGCAACGAGGAACTCGTATATGAGGATGACGATGTGCAACACGAAGATGATGCAGATGATTTTGCCGAACACCACGATGATATGATACGCCTCGCCTACATATGTCATACTGAGGAAAATGCCGAAGATATAAAGCGGCAGTAGCGGGATGATGGCTTTCGCAATGGTATTTTCGATGATGGTGCGAAACTCAAAGAAGCCTTTTTTCAGCGTCGGCGAGTCCGTATAGGCGATGCCGATACCTATCACGAACGAACTCACTAGCGCAGCCATCACGTCGAGTATGGGTGGTATCTCCAAAAGGAAATAGGGTTCTAGTTTCGGTACATTCTCTACCGTTATCGACGGCTGCGCATCTATCAGCGCAGGGAAGATAGCAGTGCCAGTAAAGAAAGCCAAGAGTCCCGCTAGGATGGTGTCAGCATAGGCCAATCCTACTGTCAGCAACAGCAATTTGCCTGCCGACCGTCCGATGTCGGCAATGGCTGGAGTCACCAGTCCGATAATGATAAGCGGAATGAGGAAGCCCAAGAATTGACTAAACACATTGTTGAACGTCACAAATATGCGTATCCACCCTTCTGGCAGCACGTTTCCCATCAACAATCCCATCAGGATGGCGAAGATGATGCGAGGTAACAATCCAATTTTCTTCATAATCTGGTGCAAAGATAATGATTTTCTTCCTATAATAGTTCTTTTGTTTGAGAAAAGTTGTATCTTTGCACAGTGAATATGATAAAGAACGATTCAAAATTGAACTATGGCTTATATAGGTGAACTGATATCGATTGGTGTGGCGTTCTCGTGGACAGCAACGGCGTTGTTGAGCGAGTTCGGCAGCAAACGGTTGGGTAACCTTACCCTGAATGTGTTGAGGATGGCGCTTGCGTTGGTTTTCTCGCTGGTGCTCTTTGGTGTGGTGACGGGTAATCCGTTGCCTATAGGTGTATCAGGAGATGCTTGTGGTTGGATGTTGTTGTCAGGACTTGTTGGTTATGTGATTGGTGATTTCTGCCTCTTCCAGTGTTATATTATAATAGGTTCGCGTTATGGTCAGCTCTTTATGACGCTCGCCCCTTTGTCTGCGGCTCTGATGGCGTGGGTAACATTAGGTCAGCAGATGAAATCTATGAGTATCGTGGCGATGCTGGTAACACTTCTGGGTATCAGCATTTCCGTACTCGGACGAGGCGAGCACCATAAGGTATCACTGAAACTGCCCTTGAACGGGGTGCTTTATGCTATTGGCGCAGCCGTGTGTCAAGGTGTGGGACTGGTGCTGAGCAAAATAGGTATGGATCATTATGATTTGGCGACATTAGCGGATTTAGGCGTGCCAGAATGGACGATACCCTTCAGTGCAAACTTCTACCGTTGTTTAGCCGGTATTGTAGGTTTTTTGCTATTGTTGTATTATCGCGATGAAATGGGACTTTTGCGTGAGGCGATGCACGATAAAAAGGGACTTTCTGTTGCTACGGCTACTACCATTTTCGGTCCTTTTGTCGGAGTCGGTTTCTCGTTGATGGCTGTGCAATATACGGCAGCAGGCATCGCTTCCACACTGATGGCGATGACACCAATCATCATTCTTTTGCCGTCATATTGGCTCTTCCATGAGAAGATTACGTGGAAGGCTGTTGTGGGCGCCTTTATCTCTGTGATAGGTGTTAGTTTGTTTTTCCTTGTGTAGATAATTAGGTAACGATGGAACAGATAGAACGAATCAAGCAGATGGAGTTGCGGCTGGAGAGGGCGGCTGCAGTGGTAATGGAGATGTCAGCAACGCTGGATATGTATGAGGCAGCGCTGGAGGATATAAAGACCCTCGATGAGTATTACAGCAGCGACGAATGGAAGCAAGACTTCGCCGACGATGAGGCAGGGTTCTTACCAAAAGATCTCAAGCGTGGCGTGCTTTCCGAGGACGGTATTTGGAATCTGTTGTCCGATGCCCGTGAACTAAATGATCGTCTGGTCGGGATGTTGGCGGTAAAGACACAAAATAATAAATCATTTGTCATTCATAATTCATAATAATTTCGTATCTTTGCAGCGATAAACTAAAAACAAACGTCGATGACACCAAAAGAATTACGAAACGAACGATTGGCGGAGCGGATGATTAAGAATCTGAAGCGCCGCAACATGGAGGCTATCTATTGTAAGACAGCCGAGGAAGCTGTGAGGAAAGTATCGGAACTGATTCCTGATGGGAGTAGTGTGACGTGGGGTGGTTCTATGACCATCCGCGATATGGGTATCCCTCAGGCACTGAAAGACAGGGGAACACTCGAGGTACTTGATCGTGATGTGGTGACAGACCGCGAGGAAGTGGTGAAGATCTATGAGCGTGCCTTCACGGCCGATGTCTATCTGTCGAGTGCCAATGCTATCAGCGAAGATGGTGTTATCGTGAATATCGATGGCAACGGTAATCGTGTGGCAGCTATTACTTGGGGACCGAAAAAAGTCATTTTCGTGATAGGCTTGAACAAGGTGGCGCAAACTGTTGAGGCAGCTTTAGCCCGTGCTCGTTCTACGGCTTCACCAATTAATGCAGCCCGTTTCGACATTAAGACACCTTGTCAGACAGATGGTGTGTGTCACAACTGCAACTCGCCCGAGAGCATCTGTAATTACGTCCATTTTTTGCGTAACTCCCCGCATGGCAAGCATATGGTGGTGCTTGTGGGCGAGGACTTTGGATATTAGTATCTATGGAGCTAAACGAACTGATAACTTCTATAAACGATGCCATTTGGGGCTATATATTAGTAGCCGCTCTCGTGGGCTGTGGACTGTGGTTTACATGGCGCACTCGCTTTGTTCAATTCCGTATGGTGGGCGAGATGATACGGTTGCTGACAGACTCTGCTGTTGATACGATAGAAGAACAGGTTAAGGAGAAGTTTCCAATAGAAGACAAGCGAAAACACATTTCTTCATTTCAGGCTTTTGCCGTTAGTGTGGCAACTCGTGTGGGTACAGGAAACCTGGCGGGTGTGGCTACAGCCATCGCTATTGGAGGTCCAGGAGCTGTGTTCTGGATGTGGCTCATTGCTCTCATAGGTTCGGCTACGGCTTTTGTAGAGTCAACACTGGCACAGCTATTCAAGAAGAAGCACAAGGATTCGTATATTGGCGGTCCTGCCTATTATATTCGGTATGGTCTGCATTCTCGGTGGATGTCGGTGCTTTTTGCCGTTTTGCTTACCATCACGTTTGGCTTGTCCTATAACTCCATCCAGTCAAACACCATCTGCAGTGCTATGCAACAAGCTTTCGGTTGGTCGCCGTTGTGGGTGGGTGTTGTGCTGTCAGCAGTGGGTTTGGTTATCGTTTTTGGTGGCATCCAGCGTATTGCTCAGGTCAGTGCTGTCTTGGTGCCTGTGATGGCCATTAGCTATGTCGTGATGGTAATTGTCATTATCGTGATGAACCTCGGGCTAATACCCCATATTCTCAAGGTCATTATACTCAATGCATTTGGCATAGGACAGATAGCAGGAGGAGGTATCGGGGCAACGATGATGATAGGCGTGAAACGTGGCCTTTTTTCCAATGAAGCAGGTGAGGGTAGTGCACCTAACGTGGCAGCGACAGCATCGGTCACTCATCCAGTAAAGCAAGGACTTATTCAGGCCTTAGGTGTTTTTACTGATACCTTGCTGGTCTGTTCTTCTACAGCGTTTATTATTCTTATCAGCGGTCTTTATCAGACTCCAGAGTTGAATGGTATCGCTCTTACGCAGTCAGCCTTACAGTCAGAAGTAGGTGCGGCAGGTCCTATATTTGTGGCCATCGCCATCTTGCTTTTTGCTTTCAGTAGTATCATTGGCAACTACTATTATGGCGAAGCTAATATCCGTTTTCTCACCCAGAACCAGCGCGTCATTACCGTCTATCGTATCTTTTCGGCAGGTGTGTTGGTGATGTTTGGTGCTATGGCTACGCTCGAACTCGTGTGGAGCCTTGGTGATCTTTGTATGGCCTGTCTCACGGCCTGCAACCTCATCGCCATTCTGTTTTTAGGACGCTATGCCTTCCGTCTGCTCGACGATTATCGGAAGCAGAAGAAACAGGGTATCAAAGAACCCGTCTTCCATCGTAGTCAATTCCCTGAGTTGGAACACGAATTAGAATGTTGGGAATAAGAATCTCTGAGTATGGACCTCAAGGATAAAATCACTGAACAGCCCTCGCATTTTGATCATCTGGAACAGATGTCGGTATCAGAACTGCTGCAGCATATCAACGAGGAAGATGTTGGGGTTGCTGAAGCTGTTAGGCTGGCAATCCCACAGATACAGCCTTTTGTGGAAGCTGTTGAGGAGCGGATGAAACGAGGGGGTAGACTCTTTTATATCGGAGCAGGTACCAGTGGTCGCCTGGGTGTCTTGGATGCCAGTGAGTTACCTCCTACTTTTGGCGTTCCTGATACTTGGGTCATAGGCCTTATCGCTGGTGGTGATCAGGCATTACGCCATGCGGTGGAAAAGGCCGAGGATATACCAGAGCAAGGCTGGGAAGATCTGCTTGAATATCATCCCACAGCAGATGATGCCGTACTTGGCATCGCGGCTTCTGGCACAACACCTTACGTACTTGGTGCCATCCAAGATGCCAGAAAGAACGGTCTCTTGACAGGCTGCATTACCAGCAATCACCATACCCCATTGGCACAAGCAGCAGAATATCCCATAGAGACCATCGTTGGACCAGAGTTCGTCACTGGCTCCAGCCGTATGAAGAGTGGTACGGCCCAGAAGATGGTACTGAATATGATATCCACCTCGCTGATGATAAGATTAGGTCGCGTTGAAGGCAATAGGATGGTAAAGATGCAGTTGACGAATGCTAAACTGGTGGATCGTGGCACACGCATGCTTCAGGATATGCTTGGTCTCAGCTATGATGAAGCTCAGGAGCGATTGTTGGAGGCGGGTAGCGTGGATAATGCCTGCCAAAACTCGTGACAGACCAAACATTTGAAAAAAAACTAAATTATTTTGTTTTTCTCTTCCTTTTTTCGTATCTTTGCAACGTTTTAAAGCTTTAAAGACAAAAGGATATGTCATCAGTAGAGATTAGGAAGGTAACAGACAAGAAGAGTCTGAAGACCTTTATAGACTTTCGTTACGATTTGTACAAGGGCAATCAGTACGATGCGCCTAACTTATACAGCGACGAAGTCCATACGCTGAGTAAGGACAAGAATGCTGCCTTTGAGTTCTGCGAGGCCGAATATTTCATGGCCTACAAAGACGGCAAGCTTGTAGGTCGCATTGCGGGTATCATCAACAAACGAGCCAACGAGAAATGGGAACGTAAGAGCGTTCGCTTCGGATGGGCTGACTTCATCGATGATCTCGAGGTGAGCCGTGCGCTCTTCAATGCCGTCGAAGAGTGGGGACGGCAAAAAGGGATGACAGAGATCGTTGGTCCTTTGGGCTTTACTGATATGGACCCAGAGGGCATGCTCATCGAAGGCTTCGACCAGTTGGGCACGATGGCCACGATCTATAATTACCCCTATTATCCCAAACATATCGAGCAACTTGGTGGTTGGGAGAAAGATAATGACTATCTGGAGTTTAAACTCATCGTACCACAGGGTGGGGTGCCTGAGAAGTATCAGAAAATAGCTGAACTGGTCATGAAACGCTATAACCTTCACCCGATGCACCTCAAGCGCAGTCAGGTGTTTGGTAAGGAACAGATAGGTCGTAAGGTGCTTGAGGTGGTCAACAAATCCTTCGGCCATCTCTATGGCTATTCACAGATGACGGAAGCGCAGATTGACGAGTATTTGAAGATGTACTTCCCTATGCTCGACATGAATTTGATCTGTCTCATTGAGGATAGAAATACCCCTAACCATGACATCATCGGTGTGGGCATTTCCATCACCTCAATGACGCGAGCTTTGCAGAAGTGTCGCAGGGGTCGTCTATGGCCTTTCGGCTGGTGGCACTGTCTCCGAGCACTGAAGTTCCATAAGGCCGAGTGTGTTGATATGATGCTGGTGGGTATCCTTCCCGAATATCAGCAGAAGGGCGCCAATGCCCTGTTGTTCTACGATCTCATCCCCTGGTATCAGAAGTATGGCTTCAAGTGGGGCGAGACCAATGTGGAGATGGAAACCAACAATCAGGTACAGAGTCAGTGGAAATACCTCGACCACCAGCAGCATAAGCGTCGTCGCTGTTTCAAGAAATCACTATAACTAAAACCAAGAAAATGGCAGAAGACAACAAAAATATTCTTGAAGAGAATGTCATTTATGACGATGATAATATTAGAACCCTAACGGGTCTTGAGCATATTCGTTTGCGCCCAGGTATGTATATTGGCCGATTGGGCGATGGCGCATCACCAGAAGATGGTATCTATGTCTTGCTAAAAGAGGTGTTTGATAACTCTATCGACGAGTTCAAAATGAAGGCTGGCGACCGTATTGAGGTGAATATCGAAGATAATCATCGCATTTCTGTGCGTGACTATGGCCGAGGCATTCCCCAAGGCAAATTGATTGATTCCGTCAGCATCCTGAACACCAGTGGAAAGTTTGATTCGAAGGCTTTCAAGAAGTCTATCGGACTGAATGGCGTGGGCGTGAAGGCCGTGAATGCGCTGAGTTCTCATTTCGAGGTCCATAGCTATCGTGAAGGAAAGGTACGCAAGGCGACCTTTGAATGTGGTAAGCTGACGAGCGATATTACAGAGCCGACACAAGATGAGAACGGCACCTATATCTATTTTGAGCCCGATGCAACGATGTTCCACAACTATCAATTCCATGATGAGATTGTAGAGAACATGTTGCGCAACTATACTTATCTGAATACGGGCCTGATTATCATGTATAATGGTCGTCGTATTCTCTCGCGTCATGGATTGGAAGATTTGTTGAAAGACCGCATGACCAGCGATGCCCTCTATCCAATCATTCATTTGCAAGGTGAGGATATCGAGATTGCTTTCACTCATGCTAACCAGTATGGTGAGGAGTACTATTCCTTCGTCAACGGCCAGCATACCACGCAGGGCGGAACGCATCAGAGTGCTTTTAAGGAGCATATCGCCCGCACCATCAAGGAGTTTTTCAATAAATACGAATATGGAGATATCCGCACAGGAATCGTGGCAGCCATATCCATTAATGTAGAAGAACCTATTTTTGAAAGTCAGACCAAGATCAAACTTGGTTCTACGGTGATGTCGCCAGAAGGTGTCAGCATCAACAAATATGTGGGTGATTTCATCAAGCAGGAGGTCGACAACTACCTGCATATCCACAGCGATGTGGCCGAGGTGCTGGAGAATAAGATCAAGGAGAGCGAACGCGACCGCAAGGCGATGGCTGGTGTGACCAAACTGGCGCGTGAACGCGCCAAGAAAGCCAACCTGCATAATCGCAAGTTGCGCGACTGCCGTATCCATTTCAGCGATGCCAAGGATAACCGTAAGGAAGAGTCGAGCATTTTTATCACTGAGGGTGACTCTGCCAGCGGAAGTATCACCAAGAGCCGCGATGTGAACACCCAGGCGGTTTTCTCATTGCGTGGTAAGCCGCTTAACTGCTTCGGTCTTACGAAGAAGGTCGTCTACGAGAACGAGGAATTCAATCTGCTTCAGGCCGCACTCGATATCGAGGAAGGGCTTGATGGTTTGCGCTATAACAAGGTCATTGTGGCCACAGATGCCGATGTCGACGGTATGCATATCCGTCTGCTCATCATTACCTTCTTCCTACAGTTCTTCCCGGAGCTCATCAAGAAAGGTCACGTCTATGTGCTGCAGACCCCGCTTTTCCGTGTCCGTAACCGTCGCACAAAGATCAAGAATAAACAGGTGATTGCCGAGGCTGATGCCAAAGCGGACAAAAAGAGCGATTTCATTACTCGCTACTGCTATAGTGAGGAAGAGCGTGTGAATGCCATTAGCGAATTGGGTCCTGATCCTGAGATTACCCGATTCAAAGGTCTTGGTGAGATTTCGCCAGAGGAATTTGCTGGTTTTATCGGTCCTGATATCCGTCTGGAACAGGTCACTCTCCATAAGACGGACCAAGTGCAAAAGCTTCTCGAATATTATATGGGCAAGAATACGATGGAGCGTCAGAACTTCATCATCGACAACCTCGTCATTGAGGAAGACCGCCCAGAGGAGGATGTTTACGATTAAATCCAATAAACAAATATGATTATGACTAAAAACAATTTATTTGCGATGTTAGCCATCGCTTGTGCAGCAGTTCTTTGCAGCTGCAATCAGCAGAAGGGGGAGACTATCACCCTTCAAGTAAAAACCCAATATGGCATTCTCGAGGGTCTCGAAGAGGATGGTGTGAAGAAATTCCTGGGTGTTCCTTTTGCTCAGGCTCCTGTGGGCGAACTCCGTTGGAAGGCGCCTCAGCCTGTTCAGGCTTGGGAGGGTGTGCGTGAAGCCAAGCAGTTTGGCGACGATCCCATGCAGCTCGACGTCTTCGGCGATATGGCGTTTCGCGGTTCTGGCCGTAGCGAGGATTGTCTCTATCTGAACATCTGGACCACCGCAGCCACAACGGCCGATGCACTGCCTGTGCTGATTTATTTCAATGGTGGCGGACTGATGGCTGGTTCTGGCAGCGAACCCCGTTACGATGGTTCATCCATCGCCAAGGAAGGCGTTATCGGTGTGACGGCCAATTATCGTGAGGGTGTGTTCGGCTTCTTTGCCCATCCCGACCTCACGGCAGCTTCCGACTATAAAGGCAGCGGCAACTACGGATTCCTCGACCAAGTGGCGGCTATCAAGTGGGTGAAAGAGAATATCGCGGCCTTTGGTGGCGATCCAAATAAGATCACCATTGTGGGTGAATCGGCAGGTTCTTTTTCTGTATCGCTCTTGATGTGCTCGCCCCTCTCCAAGAATCTCATAGCTGGTGCCATGCTTTCTTCTGGCGCTGAGGTGTTGCCCTATCAGCCCTCATCTCAGGCTGATGCCGATGCTGCTGGTGCAGAACTCTTGAAACAGGCTGGTATCGCAAGTCTGACTGATGCGATGGCATTGAATGCAGATTCTCTCCAGAAGCTTCTTCCTCCCAGAGGTATGGCCAACGTGGTGCTTGATGGCTACTTTATGACTGAGAGTGCCGACGCAGTGTTCGAGAAGAACGAGCAGGCTCAGGTGCCGTTGCTCGCAGGATGGAATTCCCTCGAAGCTCATCCCATGCAGGCAATACAAGGCCAGGCGCCAACCCTGCAGAACTATAAGAACGCTTTGAGGGCGCAGTTCGGCGATATGACTGATGAGATTTTCAAGGCTTATGGCATCGAGACTGATGAGGACGTGATGAACCAAAAGGGCTTCGACCTCGTTTCCGACCTCTTCACAGGCTTCCCCACTTGGAAGGTCTGCGACTATCATGCCAAGTCTGGCCTGCCCGTTTATCGCTACCATTATATGCACCCGCGTCCTCAGCAGTCAGAGAAGATGGACGACAAGGTGGCAGCCCTTGCTGGAGGTGTACGTGAGAAGACGGCTGAAGAAAAGAAAGCCCAGCAGCCCACGATTGCACCAGGCGCCGTCCATTCGGCTGATATTGAATATGCAATGGGAACCCTCGACACCAACGAGTATTACGACTGGCAGGACGAGGACTACGCCATCTCAAAACTCTTCCTTACCTATTATGCTAACTTCTGTAAGACGGGCAATCCCAATGGCGAAGGCCTACCTCAGTGGACGGCCATCACCAAGGAGAATCTCGATGCTGCACCTGTCATGAAGATCGACGTAGAATCCAAGGAGGTCGCTTCTCCAGAAAAGGAGAACGCCTATCGTACACTCGAGAAATTCTACAGAAGCAAGAAATAGGAAAAACGAAGAAAAAATCAATTGGAGGAATACTTGTCCCTCCAATTGTTTTAATTAGACATCATGAATGAAAAATTTTAGACGGATCATAGGAGCGGTGCTCTTGGTGGCTATCTTGGGTGGAGGTATCTACCTGGACAGCCTGATGCCCGTCATTACAGGTTATGCAGCCAAGAATCTGGCTTCGGCAGTGTTTGTGTCTGGAAGGAATGCTGAGGAGGTAGAGGCGCTCGACCTCAACTTTTCTCTTATCCGCTTTGCAAGTAATACGGTGGACTATGAGAACAAGACTGTCACTAGCCGATTTCTTTGGTGCACCTCTACAGCGGTTTATCGCGAAGGCTATGGAGTGACCCTGTTGTGTGGGGACGATGCCAACAAACTGCGAGAGCAAGTCTTTCCTTTACTGCCAGACACCACAATCGTAAAACCGCTGCCCCAAGGAGACTCTGCTGTCAGTGCACGACTTGCACCCATCGCCAAGGCTTTCGTTGACGACCATGCCTATCATGGTCATCCTTTTGCCTTTGTGGTGTTGCATAAGGGTGGCATCGTGGCTGAACACTATGATCAAGGGATTGGCCCCGATACCAAACTCCTTAGTTGGAGCATGGCTAAGAGTTTTGTGAATGCACTTGTTGGTATGATGGTAAAAGACAGCCTAATAGATATTCATGCACCCTTACCTATCCCAGAATGGCAGGATGATGACCGCAAGACCATCACCCTCCACGACTTGATGCAGATGCAGAGTGGTTTGGAGTGGAACGAGGACTACGGTGCCCGTTCCGACGTGAATGTCATGCTCCATTGCGAAGAAGACATGGGACTCTATGCCCTTCAAAAGCCTCTCGAATACAAGCCTGGCACCCATTGGTACTACTCCAGCGGAAGTACAAATATTGTCGTCCGCTATCTCAGAAGCCTTTTCTCTTCCGATGAGGCTTTCCTTAGTTATATGCGTGAACGACTTTTCGCGCCCTTGGGTATCCGCAACGCTATCTTTGAGCAGGATATGAGTGGCACACCTGTGGGCTCGTCGTATCTGTATATCACCGCGAAGGATTTCGCCCGTTTTGGTCAGATGTACCTTGATGATGGATGTGTTGACGACGAGAGAATCCTTCCTGAAGGTTGGGTGGACTACACCTGTACGCCAGCTTCCAATAGCGAGAACCGGTATGGCGCCTTCTTTTGGTTGAACCGAGGTGGAAAATATCCTGATGTCCCAAAGGATATGTACTGGTGTGACGGCCACGATGGTCAGTGCATCTTTATCATTCCTTCCTGCCAACTCGTTGTCGTCATTCTGGGCTATTCACCGAAACCCGACCATGTGATAGATTTCAATACGTTACTGAAGGATATCATATCATCCATATGACTATCATAAAGTAAATATCGTAATAATTTTGTGGTCTCAAAATTATTTCTTACTTTTGCACGCAAAAAGAAACGAATCAGATGAGAAAAATCATATTTGGAGCTGCTTTATTGCTGCTTTCATTAAGCGCATCGGCGCAATTCAGAATCAATACGGGCGAGGAAAGTCCGTTGCGTAAACTGCAATATGCAGAGTTGGCCATTACCAATCTTTATGTAGATAGTGTTGATGAGAAGAAACTGGTGGAGGATGCCATCAAGGGTATGCTCGACAAGCTCGACCCTCATTCTAGCTATGCGACTCCCAAGGAGGTAAAGGAACTCAATGAGCCCTTGAATGGTAATTTCGAGGGTATCGGCGTGCAGTTTAATATGATGGACGATACGTTGGTGGTAATTCAGCCTGTTACCAAAGGTCCTTCTGAGAAGGTGGGCATCATTGCTGGCGACCGTATCGTATCGGTGAATGATACAGCGATTGCGGGTGTGAAGATGTCGAAGGAGGAGATTATGAAGCGCCTGCGTGGTCCGAAGGGTACGAAGGTGGAACTGGGCGTGGTGCGTCTGGGTATCAAGGATAAGTTGATGTTTACCGTCGTCCGTGATAAGATTCCCGTCCATTCCATCGATGCAGCTTATATGATTCGTCCAAGCATTGGCTATATCCGCATAGGCAATTTTGGTGCTCAGACCTACGATGAATTCGTGGAAAGTCTCTCGAAACTTCAGGCGCAAGGAATGCAGGATTTGATTCTTGACCTGCAGGAGAATGGTGGCGGTTATCTGAAGGCTGCTGTCGATATCGCTGATGAATTCTTGGAGCGTGGCGACATGATTGTCTATACTAATGGCAGAAAAGTACCGCGTTCAGAATACAAGGCGCATGGTAATGGTGTGTTTACTAAGGGTAAGGTTGTCGTTTTAGTGGATGGATATACGGCCTCAGCAGCCGAAATTGTGACGGGTGCCATTCAGGATCAGGACCGTGGTTTGGTGGTAGGTCGTCGTACGTTTGGTAAAGGTTTGGTACAGCGTCCTATCGATCTGCCCGATGGTTCGATGATTCGTCTGACCATCGCACATTACTATACTCCCTCAGGTCGCTGTATCCAGAAACCTTATACCAAGGGTGAAGGCAAGGACTATGCGATGGATATGGTCAATCGTTTGAAGAGCGGTGAACTGACCAATGTTGATAGTGTTCACTTCGCAGATTCTCTGAAGTATGAGACGCTCCGCCAGCATCGAACAGTTTATGGCGGTGGTGGTATCATGCCTGATTATTACGTACCCCTTGATACAACCGTCTATACCCCTTATCATCGTGAACTGGCGGCTAAGGGTATCATCATTCAACAGAATCTGCGCTATGTCGACAATCATCGTAAAGAACTGAAGAAACGCTGGCAATCGTTTGACGACTACAAGCAGCAATTCGAAATTCCACAGCAATTGCTCGATGATGTGGTGGCAGAGGGTAAAAAGCAGAAGATAGAGCCTAAAGATGCCGATGAATTGGAGAGATCGCTGGCTTATATCCGTCTGCAAATGAAAGCACTGATAGCGCGTGATATCTGGGACATGAGCGAATATTTCTCTGTGATCAACGAGCGCAGTGAGATTGTCAAGAAAGCACTGGAAATCATTTCCCAATAAACCCAACCATTATGAATAACTATAGCAGAGGATTCCTCTATTTCATCTGTGCCGTTTCGGCGATGGGTGGCCTTCTCTTCGGTTACGACTGGGTCGTTATCGGAGGGGCTAAGCCGTTCTATGAATTATATTTTGGCATTAGTGATTCACCATTGCTACAAGGTGTGGCGATGTCAACGGCCTTGGTGGGCTGTCTGATAGGTGCGATGGTGGCTGGTGCTGCTGCCGATAAGTATGGTCGTAAGCCACTATTGATTGTGGCTGCGGTGCTGTTTACGGTATCGGCGATTGCCACAGGCTTGTTTAATGATTTCACCTTGTTTAATATCGCCCGTTTTATCGGTGGTATGGGCATTGGTGTAGCCTCAGCCCTCTCACCGATGTATATCGCAGAGGTCAGTCCAACGGAGATTCGCGGACGAATGGTCTCGCTGAACCAGATGACCATCGTACTGGGTATCCTTGCTGCGCAGGTGGTAAATATGCTGCTGGCGAGAGATACGTCTGTGGCAGAAAGTCAGGCATGGAATCTGGAGTGGGGGTGGCGCTGGATGTTCTGGGCTGAGACGCTGCCCGCAGCGCTGTTCCTGCTGATGAGTTTCTTTATTCCTGAGAGCCCTGTGTATTTGAGAATGAAGGCTGCAATGACGTCGCAGCAGACAGAACGGGAGGCTGGGCTGAAGGAGCTGATGCAGTCGAAATATGCGAAGGTGTTGCTGCTAGGTTTGGTAATTGCTGTGTTCCAGCAGTGGTGTGGTACAAATGTGATTTTCAACTATGCACAGGAAATCTTCGTAGGAGCCGGCTTCGATGTCGACGGTATGTTTATCAATATTGTGATAACAGGTATTGCCAATGTTATCTTTACCGTCGTGGCACTTTATACGATTGAGAAGTGGGGCCGTCGCACTTTGATATTATTAGGTGCAGGTGGCTTAGGACTGATCTATCTGACCCTCGGCACCTGCTATTTCTTTGAGGTAAAGGGCTTCGCGATGGTTTGTCTCGTGGTGGCTGCCATTTCAACCTATGCGATGACATTGGGACCTGTCACCTGGACTTTGTTGGCAGAGATCTTCCCCAACCGCATTCGCGGCATCGCGATGGCCACGTGTACATTCGCCCTTTGGGTGGGTTGTTGCACGCTGACCTTCTCGTTCCCTTCGATGAACGCAGCCCTTGGTAGCAGTGGTTCGTTCTGGATTTATAGCGCCATCTGCTTCTGTGCCTTTATCTTCCTGTTCCGTCGTTGTCCTGAGACCAAAGGTAAGTCGTTAGAGGAATTGGAGAAGGAACTAGTGAAATAATTCCGATTACTCAGATTATTCAGATTACTCCGATATATTATGGTTAAAGCTTGGAGAGAAATTGTAACAATCCCAACCTATGAGGTGGGTAAGCCAGAGAAGAACCCAATGTTTCTGGAAAAACGTGTCTATCAGGGTTCGAGTGGTGTGGTCTATCCTTATCCTGTCATCGAGTCGATCAGTGATGAGAAGACCGAAAAGGACTACAAGGCCGTCTATCTCGAGAACGAGTATATCAAGGTAATGATCCTGCCTGAGTTGGGTGGACGTATCCAAATGGCTTATGATAAAATCAAGCAGCGTCATTTCGTGTATTATAACCATGTGGTGAAGCCTGCGCTTGTAGGTTTGGCTGGTCCTTGGATCAGTGGTGGCATCGAGTTTAACTGGCCCCAGCATCATCGTCCCAGCACTTTTATGCCTGTGGATTGCACCATCGTCGAGAATGAGGATGGTTCAGTTACCGTATGGGTGAACGAGATGGAGCGGATGTTCCATCAGAAAGGTATGGCGGGCTTTACGCTGCGTCCAGGCTGTGCCTATCTCGAGATACAAGGTCGTGTCAGCAATCGCACCAATCTGCCTCAGACATTCCTCTGGTGGGCGAACCCTGCTGTCGAGGTGAACGATGCCTATCAGAGCGTGTTCCCACCTGATGTGAATGCGGTCTTCGATCATGGTAAACGCGCTGTTTCATCGTTCCCCATCGCTACGGGAACCTATTACAAGATGGATTACTCCGCAGGTGTGGATATCTCGAACTACAAGAATATCTATGTGCCCACAAGCTATATGGCTGTCAACTCCAAGTACGACTTCGAAGGTGGTTATGAGAACGATACGAAGGGTGGTATGTTGCATGTGGCCAGCCATCATTTATCGCCAGGTAAGAAACAATGGACATGGGGCAATGGCGACTTTGGACGCGCCTGGGACCGTAACCTCACAGATGAGACGTCGCCAGAAGAAGCCAAACAGTGGCATATCGATCGCAAGGGCTTCCGTCCTTATATTGAACTGATGGCGGGTGTCTATACCGAGAACCAACCCGATTTCACTTGGCTCATGCCTTACGAGGAAAAACAGTTTGTACAATATTTCATGCCCTATCGTGAGATTGGCATTGTGAAACAGGCCTCCAAGGATTTCGTGATGAACATAGAAGAGGCTAGCGAGGGTCAGGTTACTTTTAAGATTCTGGCTACGTCGAAACAGAGAGTAAGGATTATTCTTGATGGCGAGGGTGGCGATGAATATTATAATAAGGTGGTAACGCTGTCGCCTGAAGAGGTGCTGGTGGAAACGGTGAATACGGGTGACGAGCCTCTCAGCGCTCTGCAACTGACGATTGATCGTGCCGAGAATCCAAGACGATGCCCATTGCTAATGTGGTATGCCGAACCTGATGATATCCGTCCTATTCCCGATGCTGCTGAGACTGCACTCTCGCCACAGGAAACGAAAACCATCGATCAGCTCTATCTGACAGGTCTGCACCTTGAGCAATACCGTCATGCTACTTGGAGTGCTCTCGATTACTATGAGGAAGGTCTGCGTCGTGATCCGCTGGACTATCGCTGTAATATGCAGATAGGTCTTTGGTATCTGCGACGGGCTCGTTTCAAGAAGGCTGAGGGCTATCTGCAGACAGCTGTTAAGGTACTGAAGAAACGAAATCCCAATCCTTATGATGGCGAACCGCAGTTCTATCTGGGTGTTGTCAGTAAGTACTTGAATAAGTTGAATGTGGCTTATGATTGTTTCTGGAAGTCCACGTGGAACAAGGCTTGGGCCGATGCTGGCTATTTCGAGGCTGCTTGCATCAGTATGGACGGTGAGCGCTGGGAAGATGCTCTTGATGAATTGGAACGGGCTCTTATCAGCAACAGCCACAATCATAAAGCTCGTGCCATGAAGGCTGTTGTCCTGCGTAAACTGGGACGAAAAGACGAGGCGCTTGCCTGGATCGAGGCATCGTACAAAATGGATCCCTTTAATTATGTCTGCATGGTGGAGGAACATCTGCTGACAGGTAAAGAGGAACCGCTGGAGCGGATGGCAGAGCTGATGCACAGTAACATCTATAACTATCATGAGACGGCTCTCGACTATGCACAAGCGGGATTGGAAGACGAGAGTCGATTGGTGCTTGAAACGGCTATTAAAAATGGGGTGGAGGAGTCGCCGCTTACCTATTATTATTTAGCTTATTTCAGCCCATTGTCTCAAGCGCTTGATTATTTAAACAAAGCGAAGTCAGTTTGTCCTGATTACTGCTTCCCCAATCGCTTGGAAGATGCACATATTTTCGATGCTGTGATTGGTATACCAGGTATTGATGATGCCAAGGCGCCTTATTATCTGGGCTGCCTTTATTACGATAAACGACAGTATGACGTGGCTGTCGAGAATTGGGAGCTGTCTGCAAAACTCGATCCTACATTCCCTTCAGTCTGGCGAAATCTTGCTTTGGCGCGTTTCAACAAACAGGGTCAACAAGACGATGCTTTGGAGTGTATGGAGAAGGCCTTCCATCTCGATGAGAGCGACCCTCGTATGCTGATGGAACTCGATCAGCTCTATAAGCGTTTGCACAAACCCCATCAGGAACGTCTTGATTTTCTGCAGAAATATCCTCAATTGATTCAGCAGCGCGATGATCTTGTATTGGAAGAGATCACTCTGCTCAATCAGTTAGGCCGTTATGAAGAGGCGATGGCGAAACTTGATGCCCATCAGTTCCATCCTTGGGAGGGAGGCGAAGGCAAGGTTTCCTCGCAGTATCAGATATGTCGTGTAGAACTCGCGAAACAAAATCTGACCAGTCTTGATCATCTGAAGAATCCAGAAAAACAAGCATCTCTTGAAAAAGCCATCCGCCTTTTGGAGGAATGTCTCATTTATCCGCCCCATTTGGGTGAGGGTAAACTCTATGGCGCACAAGAGAATGATTTTTATTATCTATTAGGCGTTGCATATGAGGCACTTAATGAAAAAGAAGAGGCTCTTAATTGTTGGCAAAAGGCTATTATTGGACCACAAGAGCCTGCTGCTGCGATGTACTATAACGATGCCAAACCGGATAAGATATTCTATCAGGGTCTGGCTCTACGAAAACTGGGATGTGAGGATGAGGCGCATGGACGATTCTTCAAACTCATCAACTACGGTAAGCAGCATATCTACGACAAGGTGGTCATGGACTATTTTGCAGTCTCTCTGCCAGATCTGCTGATTTGGGAGGACTCGCTTGATACGAAGAATCTCATTCACTGTAAGTATATGCTCGCCCTTGGCTATTATGGTATGGGTGATAAGGACAAGGCGCTGAAATATCTGTCAGAAGTAGAAGAGCTCGACAATAATCATCAGGGTATTCAACAGCTCCGTACACTTATCTCATAGCCAAGGCTTTGTCTTCAGCAGCCTCCATGATTTCACGCTCGCCTGGACCTTTGTCGTTGATACCGCAAAGGTGCAGGATGCCGTGAATAATCACCCGATGCAGTTCCTCGTCATAAGGGCGTCCGAACTTGTCGGCATTGGTGAAGACGGTGTCGAGTGAGATGTAGATGTCGCCATTCAGTATTTTGCCTTCGCTATAGTCGAAGGTGATGATGTCTGTGTAGTAATCATGGCCGAGAAACTCGTTGTTCACCTCGAGGATCTTGTCGTCGTTGACAAAAAGATAGCCGATTTCACCGACTTTCTTTCCATAACTGGCTGCTACCTTCTTGATCCAGTTCGAGGTCTCGCGTTTCATTATATTGGGGAACTTCACCCCTTCGCTGCTATAGGATATCATGATGTATAATTTCTTTATTTCTTTTTAGGAAGGTATGGCGAGATGTCAACGCCGAAGTGTTGCAATTCCCTGAGCGCACTTGATGAGATGCAGGCTAGCTCAGGCTCCGTATAAAGCAGAATGGTCTCTATGCCTCCTATTCTGCGGTTGAAATCGGCCTGCCACTGTTCATATTCGAAATCGCTTACCGACCGCACACCTTTTACAATATACTGTGCCCCTTCGGCCTTGGCGAAATCCATTGCCAAACCGTGGTAGGACTTCACCTCAATACGCTGTTCATCAGCATACAACTCACGGATAGCCTGCATCCGCTCTTCTGCCGATGGCATATCAGGCTTGTGCACATTATCGCCCACAACACCTATCACCAACCGGTCAAACAACGGGAGGGCCCGCTTCACGATAGAATCGTGTCCGATGGTAAACGGATTGAAACTGCCTACAAATACTCCTGTCCTTATCATGGGTGCAAAGGTACAAAGATTTTGGGGAATAATGAAGAAAATGAAAAAAAGAATAGTTTTTCGTGTAGTTTTTCGTAACTTTGCTGCGTCAAATGGGCGTAAGATTCAAAACAGAACGACAATGAATGCATTAGAAAAGCAATTTGCACAAACCGTTGCAGAACACAAGAGCACCATCTACACCGTGTGCTACATGTTCTCGCAGGATGCCGACGAGGTGAACGACCTGTTCCAGGAGGTACTCATCCATCTATGGAAGGGCTTCGACAGCTTCGAGCATCGTTCAGACCTGAGGACGTGGATCTACCGCGTCGCCCTCAACACCTGTATCTCGATAGACAGGAAAAAGAAGCGGCGCTCCGCAGAAGTCAGGCTGACCATGGACATCAACCTCTTTGAAGACCGCGACGAGGACACCCGCCAGGTGGACATGCTCCACAAGCGTATTTCCAAATTGCAACCTTTCGACCGGGCGATAGTCCTGCTCTGGCTCGAGAACCTCCCCTACGAGGAAATCGGACAGATTGTCGGCATCACCGCCAAAAACGTCAGCGTCCGCCTGTTCAGAATCAGAGAGCAATTAAAGCAAATGTCAAACGATTAAACTTTTACCCATTATGAACAACGATTTCGAATTAGAGAGCATGCGTCAGCAGATGAACACGCTCAAGAATAAGCTCAATGAGCAGGAAATACTGAACGACCGCGTCATGCGCCGTTCCATGCGCAATGAAGTGAACACCATCACTCGCCGCTACTACATCATCATGGCCGTTGGATTGTTGATGGTACCTTACGGCTATTGGTGCTTCGTGAAATTGGGTGGCCTCTCCCTCTTCTTCTGGATTGTCACCAGCATCTTTATGCTCATCTGTACAGGTGCCACCTTCTACACCTGCCGCAAAATCAACGATCCTAATCTGATGAACCGTAATCTTGTGGAGGCCCGAAAAAAAGTGGCCAGCGCCAAGAAGTTCGAAGCCGACTGGCTGTTCTTTGGAATTCCTGCCGTTGTTCTGTGGTTTGCTTGGTTCTTGTACGAGTCCTATCAACTTCATGGAGGCGCCATAGATAACGGATTCTTCTGGGGTGGTTGCATTGGTGGTATCATCGGCGCCATCTGCGGTCTCAGCCTCAACTTCAAGACCCAGCGTCAGTATCAGGAAATCATCGACCAGATAGAGGATATCACGGCTGGTGAATAAGCCTCGGAAGGAAAAACGCACAGGAGCAGACGTTAATTTCTGATAAAAGTTCCGTTGTTGGCGAAAAAAAGCGTACCTTTGCACCTTATTAAATGTAAGAAACAAAGGATTATGGCCTGCATATTGCATATCGACACCAGCACCGACGTCTGCTCTGTAGCCGTCAGCGAGGACTCTCACGTCATTTTTGAGCAGGAGGATCATACAGGGCCAAACCACGCCGAGCAATTGGGTAGATTCGTGGACGAGGCCCTGTCTTTTACCGACAATCATGCCATTCCGTTCGATGCGGTGGCGGTCAGTGGCGGTCCTGGTTCCTATACAGGACTGCGCATTGGCGTTTCTATGGCGAAGGGCATCTGCTATGCCCGCAACCTGAAGCTCATCAGCGTGCCGACGCTTGAACTGCTCTGTGTGCCCGTGCTGCTGCGGGAGTTGGTTGAAGAAGACGCCCTGCTGTGCCCGATGATTGACGCCCGCCGCATGGAGGTCTATGCTGGTATCTACGACCGTGCGTTGCATGAGGTGCGTCCTGTCGGTGCCGACGTGGTGACGGCTGAAACCTACAAGCAGTGGCTCGACGAGCGTCCCGTCTACTTCTTTGGAGGCGGTGCCAAAAAGTGCATGGAAGCCATCAGCCATCCCAATGCCCACTACATCGACGGCATTGAGCCGATAGCCAAATGGATGCAGCCATTGGCCGAACGTCGCCTGCTGAACGGACAGACGGAGGACGTGGCCTACTACGTGCCCTTCTACCTGAAGGACTTCGTAGCAAAGATGCCGAAGAAATTACTATAAGACTATGGAAATAAAAGGATTAGACTACAACACGCAACGCGAGAAGTTGCTCATGCCGGAGTATGGGCGTGAAATCCAGAAAATGGTAGACCACGCCGTCGGCCTTGCTGATAAAGCCGAACGGCTGAAGTGTGCCAAGACCATTGTGCGGATGATGGAGACCAAGGTGCCGCAAATCCGCGATACTGCCGACTATCAGCAGACGCTTTGGGATCACCTCTACCTGATGTCGGGCAAGCAGCTCGACATTGACTGGCCTTTCGACGTGAGCGGTGCTGAGAAGATTCACTCGAAGCCTGCCCCCGTGCCGCTGCCCCAGAACCGCATCCGCCTGCGCCATTACGGCAAGCTGGTGACCGAGCTGACAGACAAGCTGAAGACCATGCCCGAAGGTCCTGAGCGCGATGAGCTGGTGCGCCAGACGGCCAACCAGATGAAGCGCGACCTGCTGACGTGGGGACATGGCTCGTCGGATGACGAGAAAGTGGCCGACGATATGGCCCGGCTGACTGACGGTGCTGTGCAGCTGGACCTCGGGAGGTTCAGGTTCGATAGGGTGACGGCTATCGCTGTTGACGAAGGAAAGAAGAAAAAGAGGAAGTAGTCCTATGGCTTCATTCAAGATAGAAGGCGGTCACCTGTTGAGCGGCACCATCACGCCGCAAGGAGCCAAGAATGAGGCGCTGCAGGTGATTTGTGCCACATTGCTGACCAGCGATGTGGTGACAATCTATAATATTCCCGACATCCGCGACGTGAACAACCTGATACAGCTTCTGTGCGATATCGGGGTGAAATGCGAGGAGGTAAAAGGCAAGAGAGACGAGGGGAGATGCTACTCCTTCCAGGCTTCTGACCTGAACCTTGACTATCTTGAGAGCGATGAGTTTGTCCGTAAGTGTGCCCAGCTTCGCGGCAGCGTACTGATGATAGGTCCGCTGCTGGCGCGTATGGGCAAGGCCATTGTGACCAAACCCGGAGGCGACAAGATAGGCCGTCGCCGCTTGGATACCCACTTCCTGGGCTTCAAGTACTTAGGTGCCAAGTTCCACCACCTTGAAAACCGCAACGTCTACGAAATCGGAGCCAAGCGGCTGAAGGGAACCTATATGTTGCTGGATGAGGCTTCGGTGACGGGTACGGCCAACATCATCATGGCGGCCGTCTTTGCCGAGGGTACTACCTCTATCTACAATGCGGCCTGCGAACCCTATATCCAGCAGCTATGCCACTTGCTCAACCGCATGGGTGCCAACATCAGCGGCATCGGTTCGAACCTGCTGACCATTGTCGGCGTTAAAGAACTGCATGGAGCTGAGCACCATCTGCTGCCCGATATGATTGAGGTAGGGTCGTTCATCGGTATGGCCGCTATGGTGGGCGATGGCATCCGCATCAAGAATGTCTCGCTGAAGAACCTTGGCATCATTCCCGATGCTTTCCGCCGGCTTGGTGTGAAGATTGAGACGGAGGGCGACGACCTCTATATTCCTCATCAGAAGCACTTTGTTGTCGACTCGTTCATTGACGGCACCATCATGACACTGGCAGATGCACCCTGGCCAGGCCTGACGCCCGATTTACTGTCGGTACTCATCGTCGTGGCTACCCAGGCCCGTGGTTCCGTGCTGTTCCACCAAAAGATGTTCGAGAGCCGCCTCTTCTTTGTCGACAAGCTCATCGACATGGGTGCCCAGATTATACTCTGCGACCCCCACCGTGCTGTGGTCGTAGGCCATGACCGCAAGGTGACGCTCCGTGCCCAGCGGATGTCGAGTCCCGATATCCGTGCTGGTATCGCCCTCCTGATAGCAGCCCTGAGTGCCAACGGCATCAGCACCATCAGCAACATTGAGCAGATAGACCGTGGTTACGAGCATATTGAGGCGCGACTGAACGCCCTCGGCGCTAAAATAACACGACATGATTAAGCAGGAAGAAGTCTACCGCATAGGCCGTTTGGGCAAGACCCACGGCGTGAAGGGCGAGGTGTCGCTGCAGTTCGACGATGATATCTTCGACCGCGTGGATGCCGACTACCTCGTCTTGGAGCTTGACGGCATTCTGGTGCCGTTCTTTATCGAGGAGTACCGTTTCCGTTCCGACACGGTGGCCCTGATAAAGTTTGAGGATGTCGATACCCAGCAGCGGGCCAACGAGCTGACGGGCTGTGACGTGTACTTCCCCCGTGCCCTTGCCGCCGACGATGAAGGCGAAGTGTCCCTCTCTTTATTAGTAGGCTTCGACTTAGTCGAAGCAAACGGTGGAACGACCATCGGCCGCATTGCTGCCATCGACGACACCACCGTCAACCTGCTCTTTGAACTGGAGGACGGCCGCTTGATTCCTGCCAACGACGACTTGATACGCGATATTGACACAAAACGGAAAACCATCAAGATGGAAATCCCTGAAGGACTGTTAGAATTATGAAGAAACGACAAATAGCCATTCTCGGCTCCACGGGGTCGATAGGCACTCAGGCCCTTGAGGTCATTGAGGAGCATAGCGACCTGTACGAGGTCTACTGCCTGACTGCCAATAATAAGGTACAGTTATTGGCCGAGCAGGCTCATAGGTTCAAGCCAGCCGCCGTCGTCATTGCCAACGAGCAGCGCTACGACGAACTGAAGTCGCTGATGGATGACCTGCCCGACGTGAAGGTCTATGCCGGAGCACAGGCACTGGACGAGATAGTCGAGGCCGGCCCCATCGATATGGTGCTTACCGCTATGGTAGGCTTTGCCGGACTGTCGCCCACCATCCACGCCATCAAGGCGGGGAAGGCCATTGCACTGGCCAACAAGGAGACGCTGGTCGTTGCTGGCGAACTGATACTCCAGCTGGCCCAGCAGTACCACACCCCCATATTGCCCGTCGACAGCGAGCACTCCGCCATCTTCCAGTCATTGGTGGGTGAAGACCAGAATCCTATCGAGAAGATACTGCTGACGGCCTCTGGCGGCCCCTTCCGTCTGAAAACGATGGAGGAGATTGCCCACGTGACAAAAGCCGACGCCCTGCGTCATCCGACGTGGGACATGGGTGCCAAGATTACCATCGACTCTGCGTCGATGATGAACAAGGGCTTCGAGGTGATCGAGGCCAAGTGGCTCTTCGGCGTCGATGCCAAGCAGATACAGGTGCTGGTCCACCCGCAGAGCATCGTCCACTCG
>JAEEGH010003205.1_pt1 | contig 43331 bp, 27 predicted proteins | sample 9134181 | NCBI WGS metagenome assembly JAEEGH01 (sample SAMN16246544, study PRJNA631951) | gut metagenome | biome: gut microbiome; feature: rumen; material: DP-attached | host: Bos | place: Iran: Karaj | collected 2018-10 | reverse complement strand
GGCTACATATTTGAAGAGTTGGTAAGGAAGTTCTCTGAAAGTTACGACGAACAGGCTGGAGCCCATTTTACAGCCCGTGACATTATCTATCTGATGGCCGAGCTGCTGATTGCCGAACAGTCCGACACGCTTCGCAAACAGGGCGTAACGGCTTCCATATACGATATGGCGATGGGAACAAGCCAAATGCTCGACTGTCTGGGCGAAAAGCTCCGCGAGATTGACCCCGACGCACAGCTGACGGAGTTCGGGCAGGAACTGAACGAACAGACCTTTGCCATTGCCAAATCAAACCTGCTAATTAAAGGGGGTCAAGCCGAGAATATGCAGCACGGGAATACCCTGAGCGATGACAAGTTCGACGGCTACTGCTTCGACTATATCATTTCCAATCCCCCGTTTGGCATTGAGTGGAAGAACGAGAAACCGGCTGTCGAGGCGGAGCATCGTCGCGGTCCTGCCGGCAGGTTTGCAGCTGGCCTCCCTGCCATTGGCGACAGCCAACAGCTCTTTATGCTCAACGGTGTGGCCAAGCTGAAAGACAATGGCCGTATGGCTATCATTCAGAACGGTTCACCACTCTTCAAGGGCGACGCTGGCAGCGGCGAGAGCGAGATTAGGGGCTATCTGTTGGAGAACGACTGGCTGGAAGCCATAGTGCAGATTCCAAACGATATGTTCTACAACACGGGTATTGCCACATACATTTGGATTGTCACCAAGAACAAGTCAGCCCAGCGTGTCGGCAAGGTGCAGTTGATTGATGCCAGCCATTGCAGCCACAAACGCCGTAAGCCCATAGGCAACAAACGCAACGAGTTCACAGATGATTGCATTACACTGGTGAAGAAAGCCTATCTGGCCTTTACTAACGGTGTGTTTACTGACGGTGACTTGCAGGTCGAAGTAAAGATAAAAGACAACGATGATTTCAAATTCCGCAAGGTAACGGTAGTTGACGGCAAAGATAAGGACACCGAGACCATCCCATGGAAAGAGGACGTTGAAGATTATATGCAGCGTAATGTCTATCCCTACCTGCCAAAAGCCAAGATAGACCCCAAGAAGACCAAGATAGGATATGAAATACCCTTCACACGCGAGTTCTACAAGTACGTTGCACCACGCAAGAGCGAAGACATTTTCGCCCACCTGCAAGAACTTGACCACCGTGAGCAGGAGTTGATGACCAAGATAATGGGGAGAGGTATCTGACGTTTTGGAACAAAAATAAGACAAAGTACCTGACATTTTGAAACAATTTTAGCAAAAAGTATCTGACGTTTCAAAACAATTTTGTATCTTTGCATTTTCAAACCAATATACATATGTTCAATAGAGACATACAAAACGAGTTGGAAATGTGGAAGAAGAGTCCACGAAGAAAGCCCTTGCTTCTCAGGGGTGCGAGACAGGTCGGCAAAACAACTGTGGTGAATGAATTTGGGAGTAATTACAATAACTATCTTTATTATAACTTGGAGCGGGCTGACCACAAGGCACTTCTTGAAAAAGATTTACCATTAGACACTCTGGTTGAGCAGCTTTTCCTCTTCCATAGACATCAGCGTCGAGAGGGAACCACATTGATTTTCATTGACGAGATACAGAATTCGCCGACAGTCATTTCAAAGCTTCGCTATTTCTATGAAGACCGTCCAGATATACATGTTATTGCTGCCGGGTCACTATTGGAGAGCATAGTCAATGTAGATTTCTCATTCCCGGTCGGAAGGGTTGATTATTTGCCCATGAGACCCTGCTCTTTCCGTGAGTTTGTCTGTGCTATAGGGAAAAATCATCTTTTGGAGATGGCGAGGACACAAGAATTGGCAGATGTGGTACACAACGAATTGATGTCTTGCTTCAATATATATTTGCTTGTGGGCGGGATGCCCGCAGCAGTTCAGGCATACTTGGAAGAACGAGACTTGTTGGCTTTTGACGACATATATGAAACGCTGCTACAGGCTTATCGTGACGATGCCGAGAAATATGCGAGAGCTGGCAAACTGTCGAATGTCATCCGTTTCATTTTGGAACACGGGTGGGGAAATGCAGGAAGCACGGTCACTATGAATGGCTTTGCCAACTCAGACTATAAATCCCGGGAGGTTGGTGAGGCTTTCCGCCTGATGGAGAAAGCAATGCTGCTCGAATTAGTCTATCCAATCACAAATACAGCGGTACCCGCTATGCCTGAGACTAAACGACAGCCAAAACTGATATGGCTTGACACGGGATTGGTCAACTATGCAGCCAATATTCGGAATGATATTATTGGAGCCAACGACATAATGGATGTGTGGAGGGGTAGGATTGCTGAGCATGTGGTGGCACAAGAACTCTTGACATTAAACTATAAGATTAGCCAGCGTCGGCAATTCTGGGTTAAAGGTGGTGGAGGAGAGTCCGCTGAAGTTGACTTTATATGGACTGTTGATTCCCGGCTTATACCTATAGAGGTGAAGTCGGGGAGAAACTCGCACCTCCGATCCATACACTCCTTTATCGACCTCTCGCCTACAGATGTTGCCGTGAGGGTATGGTCAGGGCCGTTGTCGATTGATGATGTGCAGACAACAATAAAGAAAAAGAAGTTTCGTCTCATCAATCTTCCGTTTTATCTTGTGGGTGATATGGAACGGATTGTAAGACAAAATATGTAAGAGTAAAAGGAACATGGGAACAGATAATCTCAAAGGATTTGTTGAAAGCTTTGGTCAGCTATATTCTATGCAGAATGAAGATAACGACATTAAAGCTGCAGAACTCTATCGTGCAATGTTTCGGCACGAAAAGGATATCAACAAACTGGACTTCAATTATGCAGACCATATACTTGGGTATGTTTCCGTAGGTTTTGAAAAGGCCATTGAAGATTACAGGAACTATCTGCAATATTTGAAGACGGTAGCACCAACGGAATATCCAGATCATTTGAAGATGTTCAAAGAAGAAATGAATCGCACAGAAGAGGAAGACTGATGTATGGCTAAAGAATACAAAGATAGCGGAATACCGTGGATTGGAGATATACCAAAAGATTGGAGAACCGATAGAGCCAAAACCATCTTTGTCCAGTCTACAACAAAGGGCAACGAACGACTTGTTTTACAATCTGCCACCCAAGATAGAGGCGTAGTTGACAAGGATACTCTTGAAGGTGTAGTACAGGTTGCTGCTGATGCAGATTTACGAACCTTCAAGACAGTCCATATTGACGATTTTGTTATCAGTCTTCGTAGTTTTCAAGGTGGTTTTGAGATATGCCATAATGAGGGTGTGATTTCACCAGCGTACACAGTGTTTAGACTACGAAAAAAATCTTATACAGGCTATTATCGATTACTCTTCAAATCTTATGGCTTTATTGATAAGATTAACTCATTAACAGTTGGAATTAGAGAGGGGAAGAATATCCAGTATAGGGACTTCGCTGATATGGAAATACCAATACCCTCTGATGTAGAGCAGCAACGTATAGCAGAGTTTTTGGATAGGAAGTGTGGAGAGATTGACGAGGCGATAGCCTTGCAGGAAGAGTTCATCGAGGAATTGAAAGCCTATAAGCAGTCCGTTATCACCGAGGCCGTCACCCGTGGCCTCAATCCCAATGTGAAGTTCAAAGACAGCGGCATTGATTGGATTGGCAAGATACCACAAGGGTGGGAAACAAGGAAAATAAAGGCACTGTCAGTCTTTATTAATGGCTTCGCATTTAACAGCTTTGATTTCAAGTCTGAGGGAGAAATGCCTGTAATTCGGATAGGTGATATTGCAACACCGATAATATACGAACATTGTGTTAAGGTATCCGCACCAAAAGAGTTATCTCCTTTTTTAATTAATCGTGGAGATATATTGATTGCTATGAGTGGAGCCACCACTGGAAAATGCTGTTTTGTGGTAGACGATACTATCGCTTGTATTAATCAGCGTGTGGGTATTATTCGTGGTAACAAAAATCGCTTCTTGTACTATACCTTACAATCTTCGCTTTTTTTTGAGTATATTATGTTAAATAGTGCTGGCTCTGCACAACCCAACATTTCGGCATTTACTATTGGTGATTATAAAATAGCCGTACCAAATGAAGGAGAAATGATTGAAATCGCTGACTATCTTGACAACAAATGTACTGAGATTGAAAACCTTATCGCCATTAAACAACAAAAGATTGAGGAGCTGAAAGACTATAAGAAGAGCATCATATATGAGTACGTTACTGGCAAGAAAGAAATCTAAACGTTATGGAAGACTCTGAAAAACGATTTGAAAGCGACATAGAAGCCTATCTGCTCAATGAGGGTGGATATATCAAAGGCGACCAGAAGACATATGACAAGGCGAAAGCCATCGATATGGCTACGCTTATCAGTTTCATAGCACAGACCCAGCCGAAGACTTGGCAGAGGTATCAAAATGTGTATGGAGAGAGAGCCGAGAAGCAACTTTACACCATCTTCCAGCAGAACGTCGCTGACTTCGGCCTGATACATGTATTGAGAAAGGGCGTGAAAGACCATGGCATAGAGCTTCGCTTCGCCTACTTCCAGCCAGCTTCACACAAGAACGAAGAGCTTGTAGAGAAATACCAGCAAAACATACTGACCTGTACACGCCAATTCGCCTACTCGACGCAGAACCACAACACTATTGATATGGTGCTGTCGTTGAACGGTATCCCCGTAGTGGCCATTGAATTGAAGAACCAGTTGAAAGGGCAGAGCGTGGAGAACGGCAAACGCCAGTGGCGAGAAGTCCGCGACCCCAAGGAACCGCTGTTCCACTTCAACAATCGCATACTGGCCTACTTCGCAGCTGACCTATACAACGTCTATATGACCCCCGAATTGAAAGGCGAGGATACATTCTTCCTGCCGTTCAACCAAGGCAGCAACGGAGCTGGCAATATCGGTGACGGAGGCAATCCAAAGAACCCCGACGGCTACGCCACCAGTTACCTTTGGGAGCGAGTGCTGAAACGTGATATGCTGCTTGCTATTCTTCAACGCTATATCAGCCGTGAGGAGAAAGAAACCATTTATTTGGAGAAAGGGAAGAAGGTTAAGAAAACAACAGTTAAGATAATCTTCCCACGATACCACCAGCTCGATGTAGTAGAAAAGCTTGTTGATGATACCCGTAAGCAGAGCGAGGGCAAGAACTACCTGATACAACATTCGGCTGGCAGTGGAAAGAGCAATTCGATAGCTTGGCTCACCTATCGCCTGGCTTCGTTGCACGACGAGGAGGACACCGAGATGTTCCAGAGTGTCTTTGTAGTCACTGACCGCCGAGTGCTGAACCGCCAGTTGCAAGAAACCATACTTGGCTTTGACCACAAAACTGGTCAGATTGTCACCATAACCGACAAGGATAACTCGACCAAGTTACGCGAAGCCATCAACGACAAGAAGCGTATCATTATCACCACACTTCACCGCTTCCCACTTATCTACAAAGAGCTTGACGGACACCAAGGCAAGCGTTTCGCTATCATTGTGGACGAAGCCCACAGTTCCCAGAGTGGCAAGAGTGCAGAGAAGCTGAAAGCTGCCCTTGCCGACACCGACGAGGCATTGAGAGAAATGGCCGAACTGGAAGGGCGTACAGAAGAGGAACTGAAAGACGGCATGGACATAATGACTGAAACCCTGCTGACCCAAGGACAGCATAAAAACGAATACTTCTACGCTTTCACCGCCACACCGAAGCCTAAGACCTTGCAGACATTCGGTATCGAAGCGGGCAAAGGAGAAGACGGACAGCCACAGTACACTGCCTTCCATCACTACTCGATGCGACAGGCAATCGACGAGGGCTTCATCCTCGACGTGTTGCAGTTCTTCACGCCGATAGAAACCAGCTACAAGGTTGCAAAAACCATTCAGGAAAACCCCGAATACGAGGAACCGCCAGCATTGAAAGCTGTGCGTGAATACCACGACAATCACCAGTTCGTGATTGAACAGACCGCAGAGCTGATTGTGGAGAAGTTCAGGGAGATTACTCTGACCAAGATACACGGCAAAGCCAAAGCAATGGTGGTGTCGCCAAGCAGAGCACACGCAGTACGTTACTATCTGGCCATAAAGGAATACTGCAAGCAGAAAGGTTACAAAGACGTAATGCCGTTGGTGGCCTTCAGTGGTACAGTCAGCTATGGTGGCAAAGAGTACACGGAACCGCAGCTTAACAGCACGGGAGACTTGAAGATAAGCGAATCGGCACTGCCTATGTACTTCGCCAGCGATATGTACAATATGTTGGTAGTGGCAGAGAAATACCAGACAGGATTTGACGAACCGCTGCTGCATACTATGTTTGTCCTGAAAGGTCTGAAGGGCGTAAAGGCTGTGCAGACGCTCTCAAGGCTAAATCGCAGCTACAAGGACAAGATTGACACCTACGTCTTCGATTTTGTAAACTCAGCCGAGAGCATACAGGCATCATTCAAACCGTTCTACGAAGATACGCTGCTGGCCGAGCCGATAGATGTCAATGTCGTTTACCGATACTTGACGGAACTGAAATCATATCACTTATGGAGTGAAGAGACCGAGGAGGCTGTTTACGCTGTCTATAATGAGAATCAGGACAGCAAAACGCTGGGCAAGTTGACAAGTGTCCTAAAACCAGTTGTGGACGATTTTGGACAGCTGGACGAGGAAGACCGATTCAAGGTACGGTTCTTGGTGAAGTCGTTTGTACGTTTCTATGCTTATATGGCTCAGATAGCTCGTACTTTCGACCGAGACCTATTTAAGACCTATATCTTCTGTGAATACCTCTACAAACTGCTGCCAAAGACACCTCACGAAAAGGTGGATTTGAGTGGCAAGCTAACACTGGAGCACCACCTTTTTAAGGTGCAGCCCAGTGGAGCCATACAGCTTAAGCCAACCACCCAGGAAAAGACAATTAAGGGTGAGAAAGGTGGCAAGGGCAAGAAGGAGGAAGAGAAACGTGACCTGCTGGACAACATTATCGACAAGATTAACCTGATGTATCAGGGTAACTTCACCGAGGCCGACAGGGCGATAGTGGAGAACATTTTCGACCGCTTGCAAGGCTCAGGCAAGACACTGGCAAAACAGGCCAAGACTTCCGATGTCAATATGTTTGCTCATAACATATTCCCTAAGACCTTTGACAAGGTGGCTCAAAAATGCTACACCGAACAGATGGACGCTTTCGCTCGACTATTTGAAGACCCGCAGTTTTACAAAACTGTTATGGAAGCCACAGCCAAAGCGATGTACTTCAAGTTCAAGAATGATGTGGAGCATATCACCAAACCTTACAATGTTGACGAAGGATCGTCAGAAATGCCTCTGGCAGCAGAAGGTTGAGTAAAGTATAATCAAATGTCTCAACTATTGTAAGTATAGCAAACCTTGGGATAAAAGGCAACGTTCTCCGCTAAAAGGGCATGGGGCTGCACCCTTTCAGCAGCGACCCCATGTTTCCTATTGATAATTGATGATCAGCCTCTTCTATGCTGCTGAGAATTGTTTGCTGGACATTGTGATTGCCAACCTTTTCAAGGATACTTTCAACGATACCATAGAATCATCAACCCCTCAGTACAACGAGCGACAACCGCATCAAGAGGTCGTACAGGAACGACCGAAAACGTATGCTCTGATATTTGCATGACAAAACGGCGCGATTCCAGTTTTTTTTCGTACCTTTGCAAACTGTTTTATGCTTTTTAACTCGATAGAATTCCTGGTATTCCTGCCGATAGTGTTCTGCATCTATTGGCTTTTGCACAGGCGGTTGCTGTGGCAGAACGCTTTTGTGGTCGCAGCGTCGTACCTCTTCTACGGCTGGTGGGATTGGCGCTTCCTGCTACTGATAGCCTTCACAACTGCATGCAGCTACGCCTCGGGACTGGCCATTTCCAACCCACGGTTCAAAGACAGGAAGAGAGGGCTTACCCCCAAGTTCTTCCTTTGGACCAACATCGTGGTGAACCTGCTTATCTTGGGACTATTCAAATACTACGACTTCTTCGCCCAATCGTTTGCCGATGCTTTCCTCGGGGGGGATGCCGACCGGTTATTGCTACATCTGGTGCTGCCCGTTGGCATCTCGTTCTACACCTTCCAGGCGTTGAGCTACAGCATTGATGTTTACCGCAACACTCGGCAATCTGATGACAGCCGAGATGGCTGTACTCCTAACAGCCGAGACGGCTGTACTCCCACCCGCAACGCGGTGGCCTTCTTTGCCTACGTGAGTTTCTTCCCCCAGCTGGTGGCAGGCCCCATCGAGCGCGCCACCAGCCTGTTGCCCCAGTTCGAACAGGCACGGAAGTTCGATTACCGCACAGCCGTCGACGGTCTCAGGCAAATGCTATGGGGCTTTTTCAAAAAAATGGTGGTGGCTGACAGCTGCGCCATCTATGTGGACAATATCTTCGACCACCCCGACTGGTTCAACGGCTCGTCTCTGCTGCTTGCCGCCATCCTCTTTACCATCCAGATTTACGGCGACTTCTCCGGCTACAGCGACATCGCCATCGGCTGCGCCAAGCTGTTCGGCATCCGCCTACGCCGCAACTTCAACGTACCTTATTTCAGCCGCGATATAGCCGAATTCTGGCGTCGCTGGCACATATCCCTCACCACTTGGTTCCGCGATTACATATACATCCCCATGGGCGGCAGCCGTGTGTCGAAAGGGCGCGTATTGCTCAACACCCTCGTCATCTTTTTGGTGAGCGGCCTATGGCACGGCGCCAACTGGACTTTCGTAGCCTGGGGCGCATACCATGCCCTGCTCTTCCTTCCCCTCATCCTCTTAGGCAAAAACCGCAAATACCGCAACGTCGTGGCCGAAAACCGCATCCTGCCCTCCCTCCGCGAACTGGGTCAAATGCTGCTCACCTTCTTCCTCGCCGTAATGGGCTGGATACTCTTCCGTGCCGACAGCATCGCCGAGGCCTGGCAGTACTACGTCCACATGTTCTCGACACTCTTCGACGGCTCCCCTACCCTCACCTCCGACATGGATGCATGGATTGTCCTCGTCTCCGTCACAATAATGACCATTGTAGAATGGGTTAACCGCAGTCAGGAACACGAATTTGCACGCCAACCCCGCAACCGAATCTTGCGATGGGCTGGATATATCGTCCTGCTCTTCATGATAGGTGCCTACATGGTCACCAACGAAATGCCCTTCATCTATTTCCAATTCTGAAAAATGAGACAACTGATACGCAACACGGTTCTTTTCTCCTTGGTGGCCCTACCCGCCTACCTCCTGTTACTATGTCTCTTGGGCGACTGGGGCTGGATACGCACAGCTCGCACCGAGATGGGCAACCGCGGATTCCTCAACTCCCGCATCAAAGACATCCGCAACTACCGCAATGTCGACGTTCTTTTCCTCGGCTCCTCCCACAGCTACCGCACCTTCGACACCCGCTTCTATCGCTCCCAGGGCATCAGTTGTTTCAACTTGGGCTCCTCCAACCAGACTCCCGTCCAAACCCTCGTGCTGCTCAAAACCTATCTCGACAGCATCAACCCCCGCTTTATCGTCTTCGAAGTCCATCCCGACATCATGAAAAACGACGGCATCGAATGTGCCGTCGACCTTCTCATCAACGCCCCCATCAATTGGGAGTCCACCAAGATGGCTTGGCGAACAAACAACATGAAAGTCATAAACACCTGGTTCTATAGCTTATACAACCAGAAAATCTGCCACCGCCTCCAATCCTTCAAAGAGGATAGCGTCTTCGACGGAGCCGAATACATCCCCGGTGGCTACGTCGAAATCAACACCAAAGAATTTGAGCGGAAACGCTATTCACGCCACAACATCGTCATCCGACCCGACCAAATGGAGGCTCTGAAACAATGTCTCGTCCTTATCAAAAAACACAACATCCCCTACCTCCTGGTCGAAGTCCAGGATGCCTACCAGCTCCGCTCAGCCTTCAAAAACCACGAATGGTTCGAAAACAAAATGAAAGCCCTCGGCCCCTACCGCTACAAAATCCTCCCCCTTGTCGACACCGTCCATTTCTGCAACAGCAACCACCTCTTCAAGCCCGGCATCGAACGCTTCAACCAAGACTTTGTCGTCGACCTCAAAGCAGCCCTCGCCGACCTCCCCGAAAACCAATAGCCCCAGATTCCCCAAAAACCATAAAAACCTATCACCCCAAAAAACAAAACCATGAGAATAATAGGATTGATGTCAGGAACCTCTCTCGACGGATTGGATGTTGCCTATTGCGACATAAACGAACACCATTTCCAACTTTTGGCCGCCGAAACCTACAGCTACAGCCGCGACTGGACACTCACACTCTCCACCCTCGAGCGAGCCTCCGCCTACGAATACGCCCTCATCAACGTCAAACTGGGGCACTACCTTGGCCAAATGGTCAACCGTTTCCGTCAGGAACACCCCGGCCCGTGCGACGCCATAGCCTCCCACGGCCACACCATCTTCCATCAACCCTCGCTCAGACTTACCGCACAGATAGGCGACGGCGATGCCATCGCTGCCGAAACCGGCCTCCCTGTGGTCTTCAACTTCCGAAACCTCGACGTAGCCATGGGCGGACAGGGAGCCCCCCTCGTGCCCATTGGCGACCGCCTCCTTTTCGGACAATACGACGCCTGTCTCAACCTCGGCGGCTTCTCCAACATCTCCTACGAACAATCCGACGGCTCGCGCATAGCCTTCGACGTCTGCCCCTGCAACATGGCGTTGAACCATCTTTCGCGCCTCCTCGGCCAACCCTTCGACAACAACGGACAAATGGCCCGCACCGGCACCGTCGACAAATCCCTGCTCGCCCGTCTCGATGCACTCGACTACTATCGGCAGCCCCAACCCAAATCCTTAGGCAAAGAATGGTTTGTCTCCCATTTCCTCCCCTTGCTCACCTCCGACCCCAAAACAGCGAAAAACCAACTCTCCACCACCGTCGAACACATAGCACGCCAAATCACATGGGCCACCAAAGGCCATAGCATCAACACCATGCTCGTCACCGGCGGCGGAGCGAAAAACAAATACCTCATCGCCCGCCTGCAGGCCATGATTCCCGGATGTAAAATCACCATCCCCTCCGACGACATCATCGACTACAAAGAAGCCATCATCTTCGCCCTTCTTGGCTACCTGCGCCTCAACAAGAAAAACAACTGCCTCGGCAGCGTCACCGGTGCACGCCACGACAACTGCGGCGGCGACATCGCCGGCCTCTCTCTCATTTAAAAAAAGAAGCAGCCGCCATCACGGCGGCCACTTCCAGTCACTCGATCATTTTAATGACAGTGTTGTCATAAAAACAAAATCGGAAAAAGAGACATGTGACTCTTATAAAAATTTTATCCAGCCATTTTTATTACATCTGGTCGGGATCCCAGATATAAGGAGTTCCATAATTGCAGACTAAACGCACACAATGCAGGTCGCATGCCAAGTCGGATGCATCCAAGACATTTCTGGTATCCTGTTGAGTTAAGCTATTGGGATTACCTGAATCAAATAATGCCTCATACCCTTGATTAAGATGATGTGAGTCATATGTACGAGACCATATACGGACATCGGGAGGATTGAGTCTTCCACCATTATCAACCTCATTCTTTAATTCGTAGAATGGTATCGGTAACAATACAGCCTCCAGTCTAATGTGTCCAATACATGGGAAGAATATACAGCCATGGGCTTCAAGATACTCAAACTGCTCCTGAGTATAAATATTGTCATTCCTGTATTTGTTATTGTTCGCATCCCCCATCGCCTCCTCGTTCGACTTGAATTCTGAAAGGCTCAACCGTTTTGCCCCTTTCTCTTGGGAAAAGCGCTTGGGATTAACTCCGTCAGGAATCAAGATAACACCATAAACCGGACCATTCCAGTTATTACTCTCTCCCCATGAGTTTCCAGAGCTATAATTGATGGTAGCCCAACCAAACTTGTATGTATGAGCGCCCATAACGCCGTCATTCATAGTCGTACTGGTACGGTCTTTAAACACATAGTGGTACTCACTCTGCGAAGGCGTAAACCACGTGGCACCGGTATTGGTGAAATTCACACCCCAGTCTCTGTTCCGCAAGTTTCCTGTCAAGTCTCTGTTGTTGAAGGTTAAATTTGGTGCCATAGCCGCAGCGGTTTGCCCGCGTGTCGGGTCGTCGCCTGTGGCCCAGCCAAAATATTCAATCCATCCAGTTGTATTCGGATGATCATTATCAAAGGAGAAGTGATTTGAAAGCGAGTTATAATTTGGAGCTGACTGATACAAGAATGACCACTGGCGGGGAGCAAAACGCCAATTGTGCGTATTAATATTGTACTGTGTATATCCGCGCGAGAAACACACCTGCGTATTTGCACTTACGGAAAATGCCTTCATGCTTGTAAACAGGATGTTTGCCTCGCTGAGACCCATCGCAACCGGGACAATTTCATTACGCAAAATGTAACCGGCACTGCTGCTCGATGTTCTCGAATAAACGATGTGAACCTCATCCTCCTCTTCTTCGGCAAACGTTACCGTCGAATTGGTAGCCTTATTGAAAATAGGATGCGAAAACACACGGATTGTAAACACATTTCCGGCAGTCTGGGCTACAGGAGGCAGGGTGACATAATACTTTTCAGAGGTTTTCCCTCCAGTCGTGACAGGTGCCTGCGAATGGACTTTATTACTATTTATTCGTTCGTTCATACTGGCATACTGATTAGTCCCAACCTCTGCTCCGGCAAGGCTGACAACCATCTTGTTATCTCCTGCAAAACTGACCAGTGAAGGATTGTTTCCACTCAGACTGTATACCACCTTGCCGCAAAGATTTGCTGCTGAAGCCTCAACACGAATAGAGTCCAATACCATATCCCAAGCCTTGTCGTTGGTAACGGTTATCTCCAACAAACCGCATAAGTTTTTAAACTCAAGCACTGGGTTTTGGGGATTATAAGCAGCCATCGGAGCATTGATTTTCTGAACCCCGTCTACATCGGTCTCGTACACTTGAACTCGTGGAAGATCTATGGTGGGCTGGCTTGTAACTTCACCATTCACAAGCCCTGCAGGATATACGGCACAATAGGGAGTCACATCTGGGGTTATATCGGCTGTGAACAATCCCCTTGTCGGATTGTTAGCGATCGGAGTAACAGTACCACTTCCATCGTTGATTTGGATAACGTCATCGGCATCCCAACAGGGCTTCCAGTTGGCATCTAAATGAACCTTTGCATCCTTGCTGCCATGACCCTCCATATACACGGTGAACGTCATCGGCACCTTTTCCCCAGTCTGCTCTTTCTTGCATCCTGTCGTGGCCAGCAATGCCACCATGATGCCTAACATTAAATATCTTCTTTTCATCACTTAACTTATTATCTTATTTATTTTTGTTCTATATATTATAATTGCTTGTTTTTTCGGAAGGGATTATCGATTAAAAGAATCCTCCGCCTTCTGTTCTATAGCTGTACTGCTGGGTACCGTCACCGGGAACCGATGTTGCCTCCCACGTTTCAGTGCTTGTTTGTGTGATAGAACCATCAACACCCACTTCTGTCCTGAATTCCACTTTCGTGATTTTTGGTTGTTTGTATTCTTTTTTCATTGGTTTTTTGTTTAATTTTGTTTTGTTTTTTTTTATTTTACACTAAAAATTACATTCCATAACAGCTATTGGCAATAGCACTCGCTTGCAGAAGCAATAACGAGATTTTGTTTTTCATACTACTAATCAATATGTTATTATCTCACCATTGGCATCGTTTTTTCGCTTCACAGTGCCAACAAAGCAGTTAATTAATTAACAAAAAAGAAAGCGTGGCACTGAATATGCTACACATTCTAAGAGAAGGTTGTGAGAAAGACCCAAATGTAAAAGATGCAGCAACAGCAACACGCTAATAGCGTGGAACCATATACTCTTCTTGTACATTTTAAGCAGAAAACTTCTCACATTTTCTCTTACAAGACAAGCATAACGCTCCTTTATTCAATAAAATACAGTTTAGCTTCTCTCGCTAAACATGGTGCAAAGATACAACTTTTTTCTCAAATATCTATTTTCAGAAAAAAAAATTCTCTTCAGTTTTATAAAGAGCGGCTTTCTCCCCAGCCACGAAATGCAGTCTGAGAACTGTACCCTCGAAAAAAATGCGTTCCAATGGGACACAATCTCAAAACCATCAGCCATAACCAAAGCCTCAAACAAAACCCTCTGCCGCTTTTCAAGCTGTCAATACCATCACCAGCCTATATAAACAGCTCTGCTGCCATGCCGTCGGCGTGTAGAAGGCCTTCGGCTGTGGGGCGGTAGTGCGTCGGGGTTTCCTCTACCAGCCCGGCGGCGATGAAGCGCTGCACCTCCTTCGCCAACCGCACGGCAAAAGGTGCAGCCACCTTGTTCTTCGCAATTCCCTCCACCGTCCGCAATGCAGTCATCAGATATTCATTGTGTGCATCTTTCAGCCCCAGTTGCTCCTCTTCGTGGGCAATATGCCCCTTCGCGGCACTCTCCACATACTGCTTCACATCGGCCACATTCCATCGGCGGTATTCCCCATCAAATGAGTGGGCTGCTGCTCCCACCCCCAAATAGGGTGTCCTGTCCCAATAGCGGCTGTTGTGCCGTGCCTTGAACCCCGGTCGGCAGAAATTGGAAATCTCATATTGCGCAAAACCGTTCTCCGCTGCCCATTGCAGCATCACCCGATAGTGTTCCAACACCTCATTCTCGCCGGCGGGCACCATGCGTCCCCGCTCCACCTGCTTGGCAAGAATCGTCCCCGGCTCAATCGTCAAGGCATAAGCCGACAAATGCGTCACCGGCAGTTTGGAAACACACTCCAGATTGCTGCGCCAAGCCTCCACGCTCTGCCCCGGCAAGCCATATATCAAGTCAATGCTCACATTGCCGAACCCTGCCGCAACAGCATTCTCCACCGCTTCGACAGCCTGTGCCGCATTGTGCCTGCGGTTCAGCAACTGTAAATCCCCGTCGCTGAACGACTGTACCCCGATGCTCAACCGGTTGAAGAACCCCACACTCTTCAATTCAGAAAGGTATTGCGCTGTAAGGTCTTCCGGATTGGCCTCGAGGGTGGTTTCCTCCACCTGCGAAACATCGTAGTTCGCACTGAGACAATCCACAATCTGCCCCAACTGGGCGACAGTAAGCAGCGAGGGGGTTCCTCCGCCGAAATAAACGGTTCGCACCGCATGACCCACCGTATGGCGGCGCATGGCCATCTCACGGCAAAGCGCATCCACATAAGTCTGTTTCTCATGCGAGGTCACCACCGAATAGAACGCACAATACGTGCACTTCCTGTGGCAGAAAGGGATATGCAGATAAATCATGGCCTATCGGACGCTGTCAAGCAGCATATCGGCAGCGGCATAGGCGCTTATCTTGTTTTCCAGAATATCCTTGCTCACCTGCGCCAGACGCTCCTCCATGCCGGGAGCGTTGTAGAAACGGTCGCGCAAGCCGTTCTCTATCGTCTCGTTGAGTATGCGTAGATTCTGCTGTTGACGCTTGTGGTAGAAATAACCGTTCGCCTTAGTGAAAGCGACATATTCCATCACATTGTTCCACAAATCCTGCACCCCCTGATGCGTATACGCCGAACAGAGCATCACCTTCACCATCCACTGCGAATCGGGCATGGGGAAAAGATGCAGTGCATTGCGGAATTGAGTGGCCGCCAACTCAGCTTTCATCTGGTCGATGTCGCACTTGTTGATGGCAATCATGTCGGCCATCTCCATGATGCCGCGCTTGATGCCCTGCAACTCGTCGCCGGTGTTGGCCAACTGCAACAACAGGAAAAAGTCGACCATCGAATGTGCCGCCACCTCCGACTGTCCCACACCCACTGTCTCCACTATCACCACGTCGAATCCCGCAGCCTCGCAGAGAACAATAATCTCGCGGGTCTTGCGCGCCACACCGCCCAACGAGCCGGCCGAAGGCGAAGGACGGATAAAGGCATTCGGGTCGACCGAAAGCTCTTCCATACGGGTTTTATCGCCCAAGATACTGCCTTTGCTGCGTTCACTGCTGGGGTCGATGGCCAGCACCGCCACCTTGTGGTTGTGGGCGGTGAGATATTTGCCCAACGCTTCGATAATGGTGCTCTTGCCCGCACCCGGCACACCCGTGATGCCCAGCCGCACCGACTTGCCCGAATAAGGCAAACAACGCTCAATCACCTGCTGTGCTTTCTGTTGGTGGGCATGCAGCGAACTCTCTACCAACGTAATGGCGCGACTAAGCATAGTACGCTCACCCCTCAGAATCCCTCCTACCAAATCATCTACACTCGGCTCCTCCCGATGACGGGCACGAACCCTGTCAAGATAGCTATTACTCACTTGCTCAGGCTGTTTCACACCCTGCTGCACACTTAAGGCCGAATCATAGTCGAAATTGCTGTATAATTTATTGTCTTCAGTAGCCATTTGTAGTATTTTTTTAAATATTATTGTTAACGTAAAAAATTCATTTATAGTATGTAGATATTTTTTTTTGAAAAAAATTTTGTCATATCGTAAAAAGTTAGTACTTTTGCAACCGCTTTGAGAGAAACAAAAGGCAAATGTTGGCGGGATAGCTCAGCTGGTTAGAGCGCTGGATTCATAACCCGGAGGTCATCAGTTCAAGTCTGATTCCCGCTACCAACAACAAAGGTCTTGGCAACTTCACCAAGACCTCTTTCTTTTTTTCACCCTCCCCCCGACCTACCGTCTATAAACCGCCTTGCCCCATCGCCACCACCGCCATCGGCAGGCTTTCAAAAGCCTCAAAAACCGCCCAGACAGCCATTTTTAGCCATAGTTTATTCATTTTCAACCAGCTAAAACAAATTCCCAAAAAAAATCCAAACATCGCTCTTCCTTCGCTCTTCCTTCGCTCGTTCTCCCATCGTTCTCCCATTACGGTAGGATAAATGATGATAGAACTAAGGTGTAAGGAAACACGAAAGAGCCAATCTTGGACTCACGACAGGGTTTTGAAGGGACTCCTTGGAATGGGCAAAAATAAACCCTCCACCTGCGGGATGGAGGGCATGTGTGGAATTCTTGAACAAAGAATCAAATATCGTCTTCTGTCTCGGGAACCATTTCGTCCCAGTTGATTTGGGTGGGATAGATATTATCGCGGATGATTGTGCCGGGAAATTCGTTGCGGATGCGTTGAAGAAAGACATAGGCATCAAGACGGGTGCGGAAATCACCCACCTTCACTTTAAAGTTCGGCTCGTCGAAAACAACGTAGGCTTCCACACCCGGGTAAGCCTCACGGATTCGGTCTTTCATGTCGAACGCTCTGTTTTTGGAGGCTGTGCCGGACAGCGAGGCCACCTGAATGCGGTAGCCAGGGATGGTGCGGACACGCTCGTTGAGTTCGATATGTTTCTGAACCAATTGCGTGACGGCCACATCGCCTTTTATTTCTATATGTCCTTTGCTTCTGTTGCTGCCGTAACCACGGTAGGTCTGCGCGTAGGCAGCACCGCATACCATGGCACACAACAAGAACAACAATACAATCTTCTTCATACAACAAATATAAAAATCAAAACGTTGCCTGCTTCTTCCCTGTCCGGGACAAAGAAACCAGACAACGTTTTGTGCTTTCTTACTTAGCAAAAGAGTTGACCTCCTCGGGACGGATGGAGAGCACCGGGCGGTCGGACATGGTGAGCATCTGCTGCGCATAGTTGCCCAACAGGAAGCTGGTGAGGGAGGTCTCTTGCTCGGTCATGATAACAATCATGTCGGCGTCAATCTCTTCGGCATACTCCAATGTAGTGATAGTAAGATTTTTGGGCACACTGACGCATTTGCAAACATGCTTCACGTCGGCTTTTTCGAGGAAGTTGTCGACTTGGTTCACATAGCTGTCCACAATTCCTTTGATGGTCTTATTGTCGGAAGTGTAAAGACCCAGAATGTGCAACTCAGAGCCGAACACCTTGGCGAAATTGGCCGCTGCGGGCAGTTTCTGACGGGTATCGGGCGAGCTGTCGATGGGCACGACAATACGATCCAACGACTTACGGAAATTGAAGTTCTCACGTATGGTGAGTACAGGGGCAGGCGACTCTGCAATGGTACGGTAGGTGTTGCGCCCAATCCAGTTTTTCTCAAAGCCCGACATGCCGTGGGTTCCCACAATAATAAGGAAGGCTCCGTCTTCCTTGGCCTGCTCACACAGTTCGCGCGACACTTTACCCTCACGGATTACATATTCCATTTTTATCCCCTTCAGCAAGTGCGCCACACCGGCGTTGCGCCGCTCGATTTCCTCACGGATTGGGCCTTCGTCCTGATCCTTTTCTTTCACATACACAAGTCGAAGATCCTGTTGAAAACGGTTGGCAATGTCAATAGCCAAATCGACCGCATTAGCCGACCCTTTGGAAAAATCAAATCCAACAAGTACTTTGCTCATTTCTATGTTTTTTAATTAATTATTTCTCGTTTAAACATTTTTTTCTCGGTACAAAAATACACTTTTTTTTTCATATTACAATTTTTTTTTGCCATAAAAAAAAGACAAAAAAATCTTTCCAGCTCTGGAAAAGCAACACAAAGGCATATTAATATATTAGCAACAAGCAATTTAGCAAGCACAAAACATGTGCATTCATATCACCGGCCATGGGGGAATAAATGGTCGTTTTTTTTCACTGACATCTCCGGTTTTCGGGGTGTACAATCATGGCTTTTTTTGTCTCTTTTTCCCGTTTCGAAGCTTTGGACTGACGAACTGTCCACGCTGTGGGAAAGGAAATCCTTGGATTGAGAGTGCTCCGGATGCCGGGTTTGGGCACTCGGACTGTGGGCCGGCGACGAGCAAACGTCGAACTTTTGAAGGAGGGTCGTGGAGATGTTGCGGCAACAGGCAGATTATCAAACCATAAAAAAGATTTTTGAAGAGCATTTTCCAGCAACATGGATGTCTGCCTGAAAAGGGAATGGGCATTGTGTTGCAGCACGCTGTAAACGATGGTTTTGCAAGAGTGGAATCGGGCTGTATCAACAACGGTTGAAATCTTTTTATAAAAAAATCACAAAGAAAGGTTGCAGTAATGAAAAAAAAACGTAAATTTGCATTTTAAATATTATAGAGTAAAAAAACTATCAAAACACTAATAAAACAATGACTAACATGATTTTGACTGCAGTGCTGGTGTTAGGCCTGATAGGCATTATATTCGCCATTGTACTGTATTTCGTCGCCCAAAAGTTCAAAGTTTTAGAAGATCCGCTGATTGACGAGATCGCCGAGGTGCTGCCCGGCGCCAACTGCGGAGGATGCGGCAAGGCAGGTTGTCGAGCCATGGCCGAGGCTTTTGTAAAACAGGGCAACATGGATGGCCTACACTGCCCCGCAGGTGGTGAGGAAGTGGCAAAAAAAGTGGCCGCGCTGCTGGGATGCACCGCTGAGATTTCGGATCCGATGGTGGCTGTGGTACGCTGCAACGGCAGCTGTGGAAACGCTGTGGCCAAGAACAATTACGACGGTCTGGCCGACTGCGCCTTTGCCAACAGTGTGTATGCCGGTGAGAGCGGCTGCGTATTCGGCTGTTTAGGTCTGGGCAACTGCTCCAAGGTCTGCCAGTTCGGAGCCCTCAGCATGGATCCCGAAACGGGATTGCCTGTCGTTGACGATGACAAGTGCACCGCATGCGGAGCCTGCGTCAAAGCCTGTCCGCGCGGCATTATTGAGTTGCGCAAGAAAGGGGTGAAGAACCGCCGTGTGTTTGTTGCCTGCCGCAACAAGGAGAAAGGAGCCCTGGCCCGCAAGTCGTGCACGGCAGCCTGCATAGGTTGCGGCAAGTGCGAAAAGACCTGCCCGTTCGGTGCCATCAAGGTGGAGAATAATCTGGCATATATTGATTTCAACTTGTGCCGCCTCTGTCGCAAATGCGTGGCCGAGTGCCCGACGGGGGCCATCCACGCCGTCAACTTCCCGCCACTGCCTCCCAAGAAAGAGGTTCCCGCCGACGGAGCACCCGCGCCAGCACCCGCCAAGGAGCCTGCTCCCGAGAAAGTGCCTACCCCCGCCGTGTAATACTACTCACAGAACATCTGGAACAATCAACCAAAAGAATCCGAAAAGATGAAGACATTCAAAATGGGTGGTGTACACCCGGAAGAGAACAAAATATCGACCAATGCCACTATTGAGCAGATGCCCCTGCCCAAACAGGTGGCTGTGTTAATGAACCAACACCTCGGAGCTCCTGCCACACCTATCGTGGCCAAAGGCGACAAGGTGAAAGTAGGCCAGCTGATTGCCGAGGCGCAAGCCTTTATGTGCGCCAATATCCACTCGCCAGTGAGCGGAACGGTGAACAAAATCGATGTGTGCAAAGACATTGTGGGGCTGCCCAAGACAGCCATATATATTGATGTGGAGGGCGATGAATGGATGGAGACCATCGACCGCACACCCGACATCAAACGCGAATGCACCCTTGAACCCAAGGAAATCGTGGCTAAGCTGAAAGAGATGGGCATTGTGGGACTTGGCGGAGCCACCTTCCCCGCACACATCAAATACAGTGTGCCCGAAGGCAAAAAGGCGGAATACCTTATTATCAATGCCGCTGAGTGCGAGCCTTACCTCACCTCAGACCACCGTGTGATGATGGAACACGCCGAAGAGATTTGCATAGGTGTAAGCATCCTGCGCAAAGCTTTGGGTGTGCCCAACGCCTATATCGGCATTGAAAGCAACAAGCCCGAACCCATCCGCGTGATGACCGAAATGGCAAAGACATTCGAAGGCATTATCGTAGAGCCCCTGGTGGTGAAATACCCACAAGGAGCCGAGAAGCAACTTATCAATTCTATCACAGGACGCAAGGTTCCCAGCGGCAAACTGCCTATCGACGTGGGATGCGTGGTGAGCAATATCGGTACCACCTTTGCCGTCTATGAGGCTATCCAGAAGAACAAGCCCCTTATTGAGAACATACTTACGGTAACGGGCAAAAAGCTTCCCAGCCAACATAACTACCAATGCCGCATAGGTATCACCTATAATGACATTATCAAACACGCATTGGGCGAGCTGCCAGAGAATACAGGTAAAGTAATCAGCGGCGGTACCATGATGGGCAAGGCTATCAGCAATCTGGACGCCCCTACCACCAAAGGAGCCAGCAGTGTGTTGGTGATGGATGAGACGGAATCGCGCCGCAGACCGGAAAGCAACTGCATACGTTGCGGCAAGTGTGTCAACGCATGCCCCATGGGACTGGAGCCCTACCTCTTCTCGGCATTGGTCAAAAACAACCGAATCGAGGAAGCCCAAGCGCACAATATACTTGACTGCATAGAGTGTGGCTGCTGTTTCTTCAGCTGCCCCGCCAACAAGCCTCTTACCGACGAGATACGTCTGGGCAAGAACAAAGTGCGCGCCATGATGGCTGCCAAGAAATAATGAGGTGTAATAAAAAGAGTTTGTTGAATTGAATATAATAATATAAGGTATGAATCTATTAAAGATATCCGGTTCACCGCACGTCCACAGCGACGAATCGACCAAGAAAATCATGTGGCGCGTCAATTTGGCCTTGGTTCCCATGCTGCTTACCGGCATTGCCTACTTTGGTCTGAACGCCCTGCTTATCAGCATGGTGTCGGTAGCATGCTGCTGCCTGTTCCAATGGCTGATTGAGAAATTCATTTTGAAAGTACCTTCGACGGTTTGCGATGGGTCCGCCATCGTGACAGGTCTGCTGCTTGCCTTTAACGTGCCCGCCACAGCCGAGATGATATGGCTGGTGGCCATAGGCGCCTTGGTGGCCATAGGCGTTGGCAAGATGACGTTTGGCGGATTGGGCAAGAACCCCTTCAACCCGGCATTGGTAGGCCGTGTGTTCCTGCTCATCTCTTTCCCAGTGCAGATGACCACATGGCCCAGCGTGGGGAAATGGTTCCCCATGACCACCGACACCGTCAGTGGTCCCACTCCGCTGGGGATTCTGAAAGAAGGAGGCAACATCGACCTGCCCACCCTCACCGAGATGTTCCTTGGCCATATGGGTGGTTCGCTGGGCGAAGTGAGCGCCATAGCCATCCTTATCGGTGCCATATATCTGTTGTGGCGTAAGGTCATATCATGGCATATACCAGTGGCCTTTATCGGCACCGCCTTTATCTTTAGCGGCATACTGTGGCTGGTGAACCCCACTCAGTTTATCGATCCTGTCACCACCATTCTCACCGGTGGTATCATGTTAGGAGCCTGCTTCATGGCCACTGATATGGTAACCTCACCCATGGCACGCAGTGGTCAGTTGGTGTTTGGCGTGGGCTGCGGTCTGCTAACCATCATCATCCGAAACTGGGGAGCCTATCCCGAGGGCGTGTCGTTCGCCATCCTGCTGATGAACGCTGTCACTCCCCTTATTAACCGTTGGTGCAAACCCACTCGCTTTGCTTGCTAACATATCATCATAACAACGTTTAAACTTCACAACAATTATGGCAAAGAAAGCTCAATCCACACTCATTAATATGCTGCTGTCGCTGACAATCATTGCAGTGGTGGCGGCAGCTGCTTTGGCATTTGTCAGTTATGTGACAGCCGAGCCTATAAGCAATGCCCAGAAAGCCAAGAAGGAAGCAGCTATCAAAGCAGTGCTTCCCGCATTCGATAAATTAGAGGAGACCGCCATAGACGGCACCAACTGCACCAAGGCCTACGGACCCGACGGCCAACTGGTAGGCATGGCTATCGAAGCCAGCAGTGAGAAAGGCTTTGGCGGCCATCTGGGAGCCGTAGTAGGCTTCGACGCCGAGGGCAATATTACAGGATACCAGATTCTGCAAACCGCCGAGACTCCGGGTCTCGGTGCAAAAGCCGGCGAATGGTTCCAGAAAGGCAACAAAGGAGACGTGATTGGTATGAATCCATCAACCGAATTAAAGGTGAAGAAAGATGGTGGCCAAGTAGACGCCATCAGCGGTTCGACCATCACCTCACGCGCATTCTGCGAACTTATCAATAATGCTTATAATACATTCCAGAAAGGAGGGAACGAATAATGAAAGCTTCTGACATTATTAAAAACGGACTTATCAAGGAGAACCCCACATGGGTGCTGGTATTGGGTATGTGCCCCACACTGGCCACCACCACATCGGCTATTAACGGCATGTGTATGGGGTTGGCCACAGCATTTGTGCTGATGATGTCGAACATCGTCATATCGTTGCTTAAATCGGTGATACCCGACAAGGTTCGAATCCCTGCGTTTATCGTGGTCATCGCCACCTTCGTCACCATCGTACAGTTGGTGATGCAGGCTTACCTTCCGGATTTATACGACACCTTGGGTCTCTTCATCCCGCTGATTGTGGTGAACTGCATTGTGCTGGGACGTGCCGAGGCCTTTGCCTCGAAGAACAATGTATGGCATTCGCTGCTTGACGGTCTCTTTATGGGACTGGGATTCACCTGGGCCCTTACCTTGGTGGGTTTGGTGCGCGAACTGCTCGGAGCAGGTGCCATTTTTGGCCAGAGCATCATCGGTGGCAACGACGGTATGTTGCTCTTCATTTTGGCTCCCGGAGGATTCATTGTTTTGGGCTTTTTGATGGCATTAGTCAAAAAAATTCAAAAAAATTCTTAAATATAGTTAAAAATTGAGGGTGAGGGGGTATCCAAAACGCACCCAAAGACTCTATATATACAAAGAAGTTTTTGCGGAGACTCCGCAAGAATTCTAAAATGGAAAATAAAAAATATATATTGCCATGAAAAAAATAGTTTTTTTTGCATTGATGTGCGCAATTTTCGGATCATGGGGACAGTTGCAGGCTCAGAATTGTGACATACTGCTGAGACCCTACTTTCTGAGGAACAATATCGATCCGAATGAATACCCTGAAGGGAAGGCCGAATGGAGATGCCTTTATGCCCAATCTGCATTTTATCTGACAAACGACATTCCCGAAAATGCCCCGGTATATGACATCAGCGAGGTGTTTGATTATCTTACAGGCAAATATCTCGACAAGAATTTTGTTGTCGACCTTCAAGGTTTGAGCTACTATGGGTACAATTTCATCGATTTTCAGCAGAAGAACGACAAGAAAACTGTATATTTCAGACTGAGATCCGGACAAACTAAATATCTTGCTTTACGAAGCATCATTGAGATGAGCAGTCTGGCAGAACAAGCCACGATGGCCATCCTTTTACAGAAGGAAAAAGCCCAAGAAACTCTTGAAAAATAGAATGATTTCTGACAACCCTCAATAATATAGAAAAATGAAAAAACTTGCTTTTATATTAATGATTCTGTGTCTTGCCTGCGGCATGAAACTATATGCACAGGCACCTGGTGGCGGCGTGGTCTATAACCTCGACGCCAACCTCAGCGGGGACACAATAAACGGCATTGATCCACCCGCCTATCTTTATGATGACGGCGGTCCCACAGGATCCTATGGTGGTGGAATGGATCTTACTCTGCATGTAACAGGAGGATGTGAGGCTATGGATTCGAATGCACACCTGACAGCTATTCTCAACGACTACGAGATTGCATGCTGTGACACCTTGTATATATACGACGGCCCAACTATCAACGATCCCCTCCTGTTGAAGATAAACAATTGCTACGCTTCGAGCGAGAACAGGGCATTCACTATCTCACCCAACAATACGGCCAAGATTCTCACAATTCGTTTCCTGACAAAGGTTGATTCCACCCGGACATACAAAGGCTTCCATATGGAATTCAACTGCCAACGTGCCTGCGAAAAAATCGAGGCTTTTATTGACAGCACTTACAGCAGGACAGACAAACGTGGCAATATCCTGTCAACACATAAACTCCGTCCCGTGCCCGACCAACGGGATACGGTTTTCGTCATGGACACCATGACTGTGTACGACACCGTATGGGATGACACGGACCATGTTGTATTCCATGTTGTCCCGAGAGACTCGATATTTAGAACTGACAGCATCATCCGGATTGACACCGTTTCATGGGTTGACGCCGCTCTCCTGTGCCAAGGTCAAGGTATCCTTTTCCACGGACACGGCAAATACACTCACAACACTGGCTGGTATAATCCCGTTGACAGCACATCCATCTTCAAATGGAACTTCACAATCGACACACTATACGAATTAGGGGCTACGACTGCGTTCTTCAACAAATTCAGGGACGTGGACTGCTATGACATCACACTTGCCATTGAAGACTCGAACGGCTGCCTATCCAACAACCTACCTAAAATCCAGGTACGCATATCGCAAAACCCGATTAAGACAATCTACGACCTGACACCTGTCTGCTCTGCCGATTCACTCAAAGTCAGCGTTGGCTACGACGGCGATAACGGTACTCTGACCTTGAGAAAGATTGAGCAGCAGACAAGAAAGAGTAAGACATATCAGGTGCGTACATTTATTCCCGATGGCGATGCTTGCGGTTCAGCCTGCTATGAAGCCCCTGTAACCTTCAATGAATTCGGCTCCAAAGTAGTTCATTCTGCATCCGACATCTGCTCCATCTGTGTAAACTACGAGCACTCGTATATGCAAGACTATGAACTCAACATTCTTTGTCCCACATACGACCCGATGAATCCCACTGGTGGAGGTAAAGCCGTTTTAAAACTCAAAGACCCGTCAGCAACGGCTGTACCGCCCAGTGTTGCCGGTGGTGGCGGTTGTTTCACTGGCGTTCCATATCTGGTTAACGGACAGGACGGTTCTGCTGACCATATGCAAGGTGACGAATGCGACACTACCCAGAACCCTTACGGTTTAGGTTTCAGCTATTGTTTCTCCCGTAATTCTGACTATCTTCTCGTCACCGGTGACCGCTGCGGAGTATCGCCTCTGCCTCAGGAATCCGGTCTTGCAAGCACCCAGTACAGGTCATCCTTCACCTACAATCAACCCCCAATCCCTGCTGGATATTATCACGCCGGTCAAAGTGGTGGACCTGTAACAGTTACCACAAAAGACTCGAGCAACCACGAGAATATGATGAACTACTACACTCCTGCCGACGATTTTTCGCAACTCTCCAATTGCCCGCTTAACGGTACATGGCAGATTCAGATTTGTGACAAATGGAAAATCGACAATGGCTGGGTATTCAGTTGGACTCTTGATGTCTGCGGCGTAAGTGCAGGTGGCGGTTGCCAATATCAGGTAGGCATTGATTCCGTTGTCTGGGCTCCTGACACCAACCGGGAAACCGATTATCGCGACGGTCTGTACCGCGGTCTTCGTATCAACAAAAAAATCAACGACCCCTCAATAGCCTACATCTCTTCGCCCGACACCAGCGGTGATTTCCGAATCCTGCTGCATATTTACGACGAATTTGGATGTCGTTGGGATACCGTTACCCATATCTCTACCGTCCACACTCCTACTCCAAAATTGGGCAACGATACCACTCTTTGCGGTGTTAACACCATTACCCTCAATGCTGCTGACATCCACACTACTCCCGGCATATCCACCTTCCAGTGGGAACCCACGGGCGACACCACCAGTTCTATCAAGACCATCGGCGGCGTTTACAAGACAACGACCTATGTGGTGCAAGCTATCAATACCGATAAAGGGACATCGTGCCCCGCACGCGACACAATCGTTGTACATGTCAACGAACAGCCTGTGCCCAGTTTCGACCCTGGTATCTATCCTCTTGAAGGCTGCGAACCCTTCACCATCAATATTGACAACACCACTAAATATGGTGACAAATACAGATGGGTATTTGGCGATGGTTCCTACTCCACGCTCAGAAGTCCCAGCCACTCATATGCCGCCGGCACCTATGACCTCAAATACTATGTGGAAAGTGATAAAGGATGTAAAGACTCTCTTATCTTTATAGACCTCATTACCGTCCATCCAAGTCCTGTTGCTTCGTTCATTTGGGATCCCGTATATCCGAACACCGAACACCCCACTGTCAACCTGATTAACACAACTACCCCCGACTTCGGAAACAACAAATACTTCTGGGAGATTCAGTACGACAAGGATATGCCTTACTCCTTCCATACTGTCACCGAAGCCAGTCCCACATTCGAATGGACTGCCAGCAGTGCTGACCAAGACATCTCCGGTTCTTATGCCGTCCGTCTCATTGCCCGCACTGATAACCGGGGTCCCAGTGGTCGTCTCATCCAGTGCGCCGACACCGTTGAGAATAACATCATCATCATCAACGATATGCTGAAATTCCCCTCGGTGGTAACACCCAACGGTGATGGTGTAAACGACATCTTTGTCATCGAGAATCTTGTTGAAGGTTTGGCATATCCCATCAATAGCCTCGACATATATGACAAATGGGGATCTCGCGTCTTCCATGCCACTAATATCAGCCAGAAAGACCAATTCTGGGATCCCGCAAAAAACAATACTCCTGCCGGATCATATTTCTACCGCTTCAGCGGAAAAGGATACAAAGGTAACATAGAGCATAACGGTGTTATCGAAGTGGTCAAATAATACGGCATTAAAACATTACTACAGGGGTGTCCTTTCGGGCACCCTTTTAGTGCTTTTCTTAACCCTTATTCCGCAAAACGCCGCAGCCCGTCAACGCGACACCCTCGGCACCGGAAGTCCCACACATTTCATTGCCAACACAGGCCAATGGAACCACCCGTTCCTGTTTCAGGCTCAGATGCACAATGCAGCACTCTTTGTTGAGAACAGCTGTCTCACCATTGCGTTGCGCCAATCATCCCACCACGACCATGAAAAAACAGAGCACTTCCACCATGCCATGAGCCAGCAGATGCATTCGTACAAAGTACATTTTGTCGGATGCAATCCCTCGCCTACGGTAACAGGAATGGACATCGACCCATACGGAGGGTATGACAACTACTACTATGGCAACGACCCCAACCGTTGGGCAACCAAATTGATGCACTACAAAACGGTCTACTACAATAACCTTTACCCCGGCATCGACATGGACATTAAAGTGGCACAACTCGCTCTCAAAACCAACTTTTACGTATCTCCTGGAGCCAATGTCGACAACATAGCCATGCAATATGAAGGGGTTGAAAAACTCTATCTGAGCAACGGAAACCTGATTATCCGTACCTCGGTAGGCAAAATAGTGGAAATAACTCCTTACGCCTATCAAGAAACCGATACCGGCCGTCACGAAATCCCTGCCCAATACCGCATACGGGACAATCTTGTCCGTTTCGACCTCGACAAATACGACCCCACCCTGCCTTTGGTCATCGACCCCGTGCTCATCTTCTCAACCTACACAGGTTCCACTGCCGACAACTGGGGAACCACTGCTACTTACGACGCTTATAAAAACACCTACACCGCCGGACTTGTCTTCGGCATCGGATACCCAGTCTCCACTGGAGCCTACGACGGATCCTACAACAACAATGCCGATATAGGCATATTCAAGTTCGACTCCACAGGAACACAACGCCTGTTTGCCACTTATCTGGGCGGTTCTAAAGCCGACATGCCCCACAGCATGTTCGTAAACACCTTCGATGAATTAGTCATCTTCGGCACCACCGGCTCCAACAACTTCCCCACCACTCCCGGAGCCTATGATGCAACTTTCAACGGTGGAGACAGCCTCGCCTTCGAAGGCGCTGCCGATATCCTTTTCCCCAACGGCAGCGACATCTTCATCAGCCGTTTCAGCAGCGACGGTACCCAGCTACAAGCCTCCACCTTTGTAGGCGGTTCGGCCAACGACGGACTCAACTACCGACCCCACTACAACAACAACCGTATCCTGATGCTTGGCAACGACTCGCTCTACTTCAACTATGGCGACGGAGCCCGTGGAGAACTTATCACCGACGACCTCAACAATATCTACATCGGCAGCACCACATTCTCCAACGATTTCCCCACCACACCCAACAGCTACTGCCCTCACCCCGCAGCCAAACAAAACGGCATCGTGTTCAAGATTGACTACAACCTGCGGAACATGATATGGAGCACCTATTTAGGCAGCAGTCGCGACGACGCTGTCTACTCCATCGACGTGGACAGCAAATACAATCTACTCGTATGCGGTGGAACCAATTCGCCCGATTTCCCCACCACCTCCGGTGTCGTTCAACCTGGCTACGGTGGCGGTTCTGCCGACGGTTTTATCGCCAAACTATCCTACAACGGTGACGTTCTCATGGCAAGCACCTTCTACGGTTCTCCGGCCTACGACCAAATATATTTCGTCCGGACAGGCAAGCACGACGAAGTCTTTATTTTCGGTCAAACCAAAGCCTCGGGCAGCACCATGATACACAACGCATCCTACAATGTTCCAGGCAGCGGCATGCTCCTTGCCCGATTCAATCCAACCATGGACACCATGGAATGGTCTACCGTTTTCGGCACCCCCTTAGGGCGACCCAACCTCTCACCCACGGCCTTTGCTGCCGACATCTGCAATCGAGTATATGCCGCCGGGTGGGGTCGTGATTTCGTAGGTGTAGGCAGCATTACCTGGAACCAGGCCGGCACCCATGACATGGAGATTACCGCCGACGCCATCCAAAGCACCACCGATGGACAAGACTTCTACATCATGAGCATGTCCGCCGACGCCTCATCCCTCGACTATGCCACATTCTTTGGCGAACTGCACGGCAACGGCTCCAGCGGAGGCTACGACCATGTGGACGGTGGCACCAGCCGCTTCGACAAAATGGCCACACTCTACCAAAGTGTCTGTGCCAGCTGTTACGGCAATGACGAATTCCCCACCACATCCGGTGCGTGGTCCAACCACAACAACAGCCACAATTGCAACAACGCCCTTTTCCGTATCAATATCCACAATGACTTTGCCGTAGCCGACTTCGTGGCACCTCCCGCAGGCTGTGCTCCCTACACCGTCGAATTCACCAACACCGGCCGTGGCACCTCGTTCCTTTGGGACTTTGACGATGGCACCACCTCCACCCTCCGTGCCCCCAGCCACACTTTCAACGCTCCCGGACTATATAATGTGCGTCTCATCGCCACCCTTGACAACGGCTGCAAAATGAGCGACACCATCGAACATACCGTCCACGTCCTTGACGAAGAAATCACCCACAACACCACATTCAACTTCTGCGACAACACCCAAGTACAGATAGGAGTCCAACCCATGCTGGGCTGCACCTACCACTGGATTCAGGGAGAAGTGTCCGACAGCACCATTGCCAACCCCTTCATCTCCCATCCCGGCACCTATGTTCTCCTCATCAATGCCCTCAGCGGTTGCTCCGAAACCGACACCTTCTTCGTAGAATTTTACAATTTTCAAGACTCCCTCATCATCTTACCGCCCACCTGTCCCGGTGGCAACGACGGTATGGCCATCGTCTCTGTCTCACCCCAGATGTCCGACTCTGCCCATTACTATTGGGACGGCGTTGAAGGCGACACCATCCTTACCGGTCTCAGTGCCGACGGACGCACCCATACCCTCGTCATCGAAAGCCGTGGCTGCCGCACCGAGCACACCTTCACCGTCCAAGACCCTCCCTCCCTTATCAAACAGAAAAAGTGTTTAGACCTGCTTTGTGGAACCGAGTGCAACGGCTATATCGACATCGCATACTCCCTTCCCAACTATTTTATTGGCGACACTCTGATTGACAGCCTGTGCGAAGGCACCTACATCATCCTGCTGCACGACACTGCCGGATGCCCCTATTACGACACCACCGTCATTACACGCGACACATCACTCCTCCATCTCCATGTCTGGTCCGACGACAGTCTGCTCTTCCTTACCGAAAGCACCCAACTCCACGTCACCCCAGTCCCCGGAGCACGCTACTCCTGGAACCACGCCAACACCCTCGACCGACCCACCTCAGCCGATCCCGTCGCCACACCTACCGACACCCTCACCATCTATGGCGTCACCGTTGTCGATAGTTTAGGCTGCTCATGGTATGGCGAAATTCCCATCCACTGTACCGATGTCATCTGTGGCCGTCCAAACGTCTTTATCCCCAACGCCTTCTCACCCAATGGCGATGGAACCAACGACCGGCTTTGTTTCAAAGGCGATTTTATCACCTACTTCTACATAGCCATCTACACCCGTTGGGGCGAAAAAGTGTTCGAAACACACGACATCCACGACTGCTGGGACGGTCGCTACAACGACAACTGGTGCATGCCGGGAGTTTATACCTACACCTGCCAAATCCGCTGCGAGGCAGGGCAGCAGAACTATTTGAAAGGCGACATCACCCTGATACGATGAAAGACCAATTTGTCATAGCCTACCTTGCCGACTTCAGCATGACCCAAGAAGTCGTCTCCCATGCATGCCACATGGCGCGTATGCTCAACAAAGGGCTTATCCTGCTCTACATAGAAGACAGCCGCTACCATTTACCCTCCGTCGACGAAGCCGAAAAGGCCCTTCTGAGGCTCGAAAAAGAGCATCCCGATGTTAATCCCGCCCATGTGGCTCTCAAAGGCAACACACGCGAAATTATCAACGCCCTCCCCACCCTACTCAACGGTGTGGTGGCCGTGGCAGGTGTCGACACCCATGCACGCATCGGCAGCCTGTGCAATCCCAAGCGCGTGCTGCACAACTTTGCCCAATGCAAAATAGCCTACCTGACCGTGCAGCAACCCCTTGCCGACCCCACCCCCTACTCCAACGTGGCTTTCAGCATCGACTTCCACAAAGAAAGCAAAGAAAAACTCATCTGGGCCTCCTACTTTGCACGTTTCAACCACAGCCGCCTGCGTATGCTCCATTTCCAATACAACGACCCCGGACTGCACAACAAATGGCATAACAACGTCCTATTCATGGACAAATTCTTCTCCGGACTCAAAGTCTCCTACGACACCCTCACCGTCGAAGGTCGTGCACTCTTCCCCGAAACCATTGTCTGCCGCACCGCTGCCGATGCAGGCTGTTCCCTGCTCGTCTCCGTTACCACCGACACCCGCAACCGCGATGTAATCGAATGGTTCGTCGGTGCACAGGAAGACCGCATTGTCCGCAACCCCCGTCAACTACCCATCCTCTTCATCAACCCCCGCAACGATATTTACGTGCTCTGCGACTAAACGGCCATTATAAGTCCACCTATCCAACAACACCCCTTCGACATTCCCATGAACAACACCCCTGCAAACAACAGCCTCTTCCTCAAAGCGAAAGGAAGAATCCGAACACTCCTTTGCGAAACACACCTCAACCCCTCGCAAAAAAACTGGCTCACACGCCACTGGCTTATTCTCGACGGCAGTTGGCTCAAGATTCTTGCAATCGTCAGTATGACCATCGACCATGTCGCCGCCATCGCCATTTGGCGCATGCCCATCGGCATCACGCCACTCTTTTTCATCGGCAGCCATCCCGTCAAACTCTACACCCTCATGCGCATGATAGGACGGCTGGCTTTCCCCATCTTCTCATTCCTTCTGGTAGAAGGCTTTCTCCACACCCACAGCCGCAAACGCTACGGACTGAACCTCTTCCTCTTTGCCCTCATCTCTGAAATCCCATGGAACCTAATCCATAACGGAGTCCTGCTCTATCCCAAACAGAATGTATTCTTCACCCTGTTTTTAGGCTATTTGGGCATCTGCGCCATCGAATATTTAAAGCACAGCCGCCTCCGGCAAATCATTGCCCTCACACTGCTCCTTGCCCTATCCTTTGTGCTTCGTGCCGACTATGGCTGCTCCGGTTTCGCCTTCATATTAATCCTCTACATGCTCCGCAACAACCGAATCCCCCAAGCCATTGTAGGCAGCTGCATCCTGCCCAGCCGGTGGCAGGCAGGACTCGCCTTCATCCCCCTCAGCATGTACAATGGCAAACGGGGATTCATCAAGGGTGTTTTCGCCAAATACTTCTTCTACCTCTACTACCCGCTCCACCTTTTCATCCTATACCTTATTTTCCGGTAGCACACCGATTAAGCCATTCCTCTCTCTAACAACGATATAAGCAATACGATTTTTGCTTTTACCCTTACAAAGGTTCGCTTTTTCTTCCACCCTTCGACCTCCGTTCTACCTCAGTTCTCCTTCTGAAATGGGAAAACGATGGGAGAACGATGGGAGAACTGAGGGCTAAGGAGCGAAGGGGGAGCAGCCGAAGAACAGTCTTTCAACCGGAAAAGGGAGAAAGAACTGATAATCAATCCTCATCTCAGCAACCGCAACACATGCCTAAACCTCAGTGAAATGAGATGGAATTGACGAAAATCGGATTACCCGATAGTTTTTTTGTCCCATTTCAGAAAAAAAATGTATCTTTGTAAACATATACGAAACTTCAACTCCCATTTAAGAGCATGAAAAACAATATATTTAAACTGGATAAAAGAAATACTTTACGTTTTCTACTGCTATGTTTACTCTATGGTACGGGGACGGTTGCAGCCTCCACCCTATGCCCCGACAGCCCCGACAGCTGTGTGATTAACCAACTGCCTTATGTACAAAGATTCAACAATTCTGTGGAAGGATTCCTGCCTTGTTGGTACCGGATGAATGGAGACTCCTCCTACTTCGGGAACATCCATATAACAACGCAAGACTCTGTTTCATATTATCTGTTGATACGAAGTAACTACTATGCCTCTTCCCAGTATGTGGCACTCCCGTCTATTGATGGAACGCTGGCTGACACCAGTTCTTTGTTCCTGTTATTAAACTACAGCTCCTACATCCAATACTACAATAATTCACACGAGTTGGGCTTGATGACCAACCCCAACGACCCTTCTACTTTCAGTCGCATCTGTCACTTACCCCGTCCAAACCAAAGCCAGTTCTTCACCAACAAATTGGCCATAGCGTTGCACAATCTTGGCGCAGGGCAGCATATAGCGGTGAAAACCAATATCCCAATAGGCGATAACGACTATACTTGGATTAACTCAGCCGAGATTGACTATTTGCCGGAATGTGGATTGGTATACAACGCCAGTTGCTCCAGAATGAGCAGATATGGTGCGTTGCTTGTATGGGACTACTTACCTGGCTGGAGCGAGGACAGCACTATCTTTACCGTAGCGGTCTATAGAAACAGCGATACATCCCTTGTCGACGTCTTCACCACTCGGCAGCAACAAGCAATTATTCACGGACTACAGCCAAATAACACAACTTATACCGCCATCATCACCCCGACTTGTGGCGAGGGGACAGACACAGCATCTTCCACACGCAGAGACACTGTGACCTTCCGCACATATTTATCGTATACATGCGCCCAACCCCTCTTGGTATTGTCTGAATGCAGTGGGGACTCAGCCACCATACAATGGGTTCCCAAAACGGGAGACACTGCATGGAACATCTATCTTAAGAATGGTTATAATTGGAATCTGTTAGAAAGCAACTACCGCGATTCATCCTATACGTTGCACAACCTTCAGCCCGGCGTTACATATACCGTACGAGTAAACTCCTTGTGTGACACTTACGATGAAACAGGGTACAACACATTAAGTTTTTTCCCAAAATGCCAAACGGAGATTGTACCATTCTATGAGAACTTCGACCATTCCGACTTAAACTGCTGGGAAAATGCCGATGATCCCATTTCGCTTTTTTCCAGAACTTTTCTACGCTTACCACCAATGAAAGCTACTGCATTGCCTGTTTTCGACCAACCTTTGAACACCCTTTCCATATCGGGCGAGATGGCGGGCAGCGGCCTGATTGTCGGGATTGTGCCTGAAGGAGGTATACTGCCGAATGATTTCCTACCCCTCGACACATTGAACAATGTTTATGACACCTGCTGGGAGACCTTCTACTATAGCTTTTTACATTCGCCATACACCTCCGGACGGATTGTTATCATGAACTCGTACCCATTATTGATAGGGATTGACAATCTGTCTGTGAACTTCAATAACGGCTGTCCCCAGCCTTGTCATCTTCACGATTCTGCCATCACTGCCCATTCCGCCGTGCTGGGTTGGCAATCAGAAGAGGAAGTATGGAGCTACGAGGTGGAATATGGTCCCTACGGATTCGAACACGGTACCGGTACCACTCTCACGGTGATGAATTCCCCTATAACCTTGTCAGGACTGAATTCCGGTTCCAACTATGAAGTTTATATCCGTTCGCGTTGCTCTGACGGAGACTCTTCAATCTGGTCATTCCCCATCAACTTCACCACCTCGTGCAGCGACATTTCCAGCCTGCCTTGGTATGAAGATTTCGACTCCTGGTATGGCCTCCAACCCCCATGTTGGAGTTATTATTACTGGAGTAATGCTAGTAGTGTCGGAATGTATCGACTGCCTGATGGCGATACGGCTAAAGCCCTTTGGTTGCATCAGCAGGCATCGCTACCGCGACTCGGCCGCATGATCCGCACACAGACCCTTCAAACCACCCTGACGTCATGGCATACCGATTCATTTTATTCCATTTATGATCCACCTATTTTAATAATAGGGATAAGCCATGCACCAAACAATCCCGACAACTTCACACCCATTGATACACTGCACCTCACCCTGCAACCCACCACCTATAACATAGTTTTCAACAACTATACCGATACAGGCCGATACATCATATTAAAACCTGTATACAACACCAATCTATCAAATATAATAAAAGTATTTATTGACGACATCTATATCGATATTCTGCCCGACTGCATCAGTCCTTACATGTTGTCGGTCGACTCAATCGGAACCACCGAAGCAACACTTCATTGGATTGAACGGGGAAGTGCAACCGAGTGGGAGATTGAATACGGTCTCCATGGGTTCCAGTCTGGCACCAGGATCGTGACTGCAAACAACACTTTTATCCTCTCTGGCCTGGTTCCCAATAATGAGTATGAGTACCGCGTGCGTAGCATCTGCAACAATGCCGGTCCCTATGGATGGAGCGACACATCGGAATGGTCGTACCAGTCCTTTACCTTCTCCACGTTCCCCACCCCTGCCCAGGTGCCTTACCATTGCGATTTCGAGGACACCATCGAGTATCGCAATTGGGTTGACGTTAGCAAAACTCCCTTTGCATGGCGACGAGCAGTAGTCGACACATCATCCGAAGCATACGGATACTCTTTCGTCTTCAATAACGACAGCAATCAATATCGAGACAATTTAATAATCAATGGTACCCTTTTCCGCGACATAGACTTTGGCCCTCGTGACACGATGGACGCAGAATCCGCCTACAGCCATACCCTTATTTTCAGACATAAAGCCGGTATTATGACTGGTCCATATCCAGCTCATTACTCAAACCATGCCCACTGCCGCGCAGTTCTGTGTATCAACGACCTAATTGAGCCCCTTGCACCATCTAACAGTCTCATGATGTCGCCTTGGGGACCGATAGACTCGCTCGTAGTGATTGCAGACAGTCTTCTGTATGACGATTGGTCATTCTCATTTGATTCCCGTGAGAATGCTTCCAACAATGCCCTGTACGACACATGGGTGACCGATACCATTGAGCTGACCGACCTCTACGGTGTCCACCGTCTGACATTCTTCATCTCATCCTCTTTCAAATGGGATTCCATCCTATTCTTCACAATCGACGACATACATATCATACCCACCTCATGTCCTAAGCCCACCTATCTGCATGTTGTTGACATCGGAGCCCATAGTGCCAACCTCGCATGGCGAGGGCTATCTGACGGCCAATATTTGGTGAGTTACCATCCTATCGATATGCCAGACTCACTGATGTTCGACACCGTTGAAGGCAGAAACATCACCTTGGTAGGGCTTTCCCCCCTTATCACTTATTCGGCACAGGTGCAACTGATGTGCGACAGCGGAGTCCTTTCCAACCCATCCTCCATCGTTTTCACCACCTTGCTGTGCGATAGTCTCCGCTGCGATTCGGCAGCTGTCGACTCTTCGATAGGCAATCGCTCCAGCTTGCTACCCGTGTCTTTTTCCGACTCCTACTCCTATTCACAACAGATATTCCCTGCCTCCTGTTTCGCTGGAGCAGGAACGATAAACGCCATCAACCTGTCGTACACCCTCACCGACTCCGGCACATCCGTAAACAACTATACAGTCTTCCTTGGCCACACCGACAAGCAGGCATTCTCCAACAACGACGATTTTGTCGACCCTGTCCAAATGAGCCTTGTCTACACAGGGCCGCTACCCACGGCTGACGGATGGGCAAAGATAATACTACAGGCACCCTTCTACTACAACGGTGAATCCAATCTGGTACTGGCTATAGGCAACAGTGCCAATACTGCCAAGCCTATGGCATGCCTTGTCAACCCCACACCGCATCATTCCAGCATCTTGTTAAGGAGCAGTACGCCAATCAATGCCAGCTCACTCTATTCTCTCCAACACGAGGCTGGTTTCCGCAGCTCACATCCGCTTCATTGCCAAGCCATCTTCGAGTTCTGTCCAGCCTGTGCATGTGCCAGCCCCACCATTCTTCCTCCTCTACTGCGGGTAAGGCATTGCACACTCCGTTGGCGCGACCTCCACGCCGATGCCTACCAGCTCAGCTACCGGTCTCTGTCAAATCCCCAGTGGGACACCACGTTTACTATCACCGACACCTCATTCCACATCGCTCACGTTGTTCCCGACCAAGACTATGTCTACCGTGTGCGCCAGATATGCACCGACACATCAGTCCACCAATGGGCTTACGGCTATTTCCGTACCAGTCCCTCCCTGTGTCCCATCCCCGAGAATTTGCATCTGGCCGACCTTAACCCCGACGGAGCCACCCTGCAATGGACTCCGGACGACGACTTTCTATTCTTCAATCTGCACGTCTTCAACAGCGTGTTCGACACACTCATAACCACTTCCGACTCCCTGTTCACTATCCGGCGACTCTACTACGGAGTCGTGTACAAAGCAGCCGTACAAGCCAATTGCTTTCCTGGCATGCCGGCCGGCGAATGGAGCGACACCATTAGTTTCACCACCCCCACTTGTCCCGACATCACAAATCTCACCTACACCAACCTGCGCAGCAATAGTGTAGATCTCGACTGGCTTTCGGAAGACACCATAAGTTTATGGGAAATATCGTATGGCCCAAGAGATTTCCACTACCAACAAGGCACCTCTATCTTTGCCGACCATCACCCCTACACACTCACCGACCTCGAAAGCGAGATGGAATACGATGTTTATGTCCGGTCGGTATGTGGCTCAGGTTTCCCAAGCGAACACTGGTCCAACGTCATCAGTTTCACCACCCAATATGCAGGCATTGAGAGCCGTCCTACAGCCTACGGCTTCTCCATCAGCCCTAACCCGACAAAAAGCCACCTGACGGTCACCCTTGGCGAAAACATCGAAGGTCCGGCCAGACTGACTGTTCGCGACGCTCAAGGGCGCACAGTGCATCAAACATACCTCGCTCCCGACACACGGCAAATAGTATTTACCATGAATTCCGAGACCATCTCCTCGGCACACGGCATATATTTCATCACTATTACTGCCTCTAATTTTTCCGGCACAAAAAAGTTTATTGTCGAGTAAACGGATTTTTTTTCGTATCTTTGCAAAACGAATGATAAACAAAGATACCATAGACCGCATAATGGATGCCACCCGCATCGAAGAGGTGATTGGCGAATTCGTATCCCTCAAGAAACGGGGTGCTAACCATATAGGTTGCTGTCCTTTCCACAACGAAAAGACACCCTCTTTCTATGTGTCGCCTTCCAAGGGCATATTCAAATGTTTCGGATGCGGAAAATCGGGCAATGCTGTAGGTTTTTTGATGGAACATGAGCATTACTCCTACCCCGAAGCCCTGCACTGGCTGGCCGACAAATACCACATCCAGATTGAAGAGGAGCAGATGACCGAAGAGCAAAAAGAAAAGCAAACCGAGCGCGATGGTCTTTTCCACGTCAGTGAATTTGCCCAAAAATACTTTGCCGACCTGCTCTATAACAATGAACTTGGCCGTGCCATCGGTCTAAGCTATTTCCACCAGCGAGGCCTCAGCGACGACATCATCAAAGCATTCGGTCTTGGCTACTGTCTTGACGAATGGGACAACTTCACCGCATACGCCCGCCGCAACGGCTATTCCGACACTGTACTCGAAAAGACCGGCCTCACCATCTTCAAAGAAGACGGCAAAGTCTACGACCGTTTCCGCGGACGTGTCATGTTTCCCATCTTCAGCATCTCAGGCCGTGTACTCGGATTTAGCGGCCGCATCCTCTCCAAAGAAAAAAAGACTGCCAAATACGTCAACTCTCCCGACTCCGACATATACAATAAAAGCCATACTCTCTACGGTCTCTACCAAGCCCGTAACGCCATTAGCAAAGCCAACAAATGCTACCTTGTTGAAGGCAATGTCGATGTCGTCTCCATGCACCAGTCGGGTGTATGCAATACCGTGGCCTCATGCGGCACCTCTCTCACCATCGAGCAGATACGCCTCATCAAACGCTACACCCCCAACGTCACCGTCCTTTACGACGGTGATTCTGCCGGCATAAAAGCCGCACTGCGCGCTGTCGATCTCCTATTTGAAGAGAGCATGCATGTCCGTGTCGTCCTCTTCCCCGACAACGAAGACCCCGACAGTTATGCCCAAAAGTACGGTTCGACCCAACTACAGGAATTCCTTCGCGACCATGAAGAGAACTTCGTCACGTTCAAAACACGTGTCCTGCTCGAAGGCGTGGAAAACGACCCCATCCGTAAGGCCGAAGTACTCAAAGAGATTGTACACACAATTGCCCTTGTCCCCGACATGATTGAGCGGCAGGAATACATCAAGCAGACTGCCTCAAACCTCAATGTCTCCGAGAGTATACTTACCCAAGAACTGGCCAAAACCATGGCCAGCAATGCCCAGAAAGCATGGAAAGAAGAACAACGGCAAAACAACAACACTGAATCCAGACAAAATACAGAGCCTCAGCAGGCGGGACAGGAACCCACTCCCGAAACAATTCCGGCACCCATTATCGAACCCACCTCCGGCATAGACAGCAACCACCGTTTTGCCGAAGCCCAAGAGCGACAGCTCATCCGCCTGCTTATTAACCACGGCGACAAAACAATAATGCAAGACGGCATTGACGAATCCGGCAACCCCTGCCCCATATCGCTCCCCATTGCCGAAATCATAGTCGACGAACTCACCAGCAACGAGCTGACCTTTTCCAATCCAGTCTATCAGCAAATCTTCAACATCTACAACAATGCCATCGCCAACAGCCAGCCCCTGCCCGATGCCAACTTCTTCGCCATGAACCCCGACAGCATACTTCGCAACACCGCACTCACCCTTATGCTCAACCCATACAACATAAGCCCCCTCTGGCAGGAGCGGAAAAACATCACCGTTCCCTCAATCCTCACCCACCTACGACGCGAGGTCGAAGAGTCCATCCTCTCCTTCAAACAGAAAAAGCTGGAGCAGGAACTGGAGAATAACGCATTCCAACTCCGCTCGTGCACCAATCCCGATGACATGCTCATTCTCATGGCCAAGAGAAAAGAGCTCATCGAATTGCGCCAAGCCGTTTGTACACAACTAAACCGAGTCATCATCTAAACTAAATCAAAAAACGAGAATAAAAAGCTAATACCAACCGTCACGATTTTTGTCAGACCCCCATTCATTCATCACGATTAAATAAAACTAAAGTGGACATTCAAACAATAAAACAACGATACGGAATCATTGGCAATGACCCTAAACTACTGCTCGCCATCAACAAAGCCATCCAAGTAGCCCCCACCGACCTCAGTATCCTTATCACCGGTGAAAGTGGCGTAGGCAAAGATGTCTTCTCGCGCATCATTCACGAAAACAGTCTGCGCAAACATACCAAACAAGGCCGCGGTCTTATCTCCGTCAACTGTGGTGCCATACCCGAGGGTACCATCGAGAGCGAACTCTTCGGCCACGTAAAAGGAGCTTTCACGGGTGCCGACAAAAACCGTAAAGGCTATTTCGAAGAAGCTGACGGCGGCACTATTTTCCTTGACGAAATAGGCGAATTACCCCTTGCCATGCAGGTCAAACTGCTACGTGTACTCGAAAACGGCGAGATCATACCCGTTGGTTCCTCCACTGCACTCAAAATCAATGTCCGCATCGTGGCAGCCACCAATGTCGACCTCGTAGCCGCCGTGCGCAATGGTCGTTTCCGCGAAGACCTCTACTACCGCCTGCAACAAATATCCATCTACATCCCTCCCCTGCGCGAACGCATAGACGACATACCCTTGCTCTTCCGAAAATTCTCGTCCGACGTAGCCGAAAAATACCACATGCCACCCATCTTCCTGACCGAAGATGCCCGCCAATACCTCATGCACTATCCTTGGTATGGCAATATCCGCGAACTGAAAAACGTCACCGAACAAATCGCTGTGGTCGAGACCGAACGCACCATCACCCGCGACATACTACAAAACTATCTCAATTACGTTCCCGAAGAAAAAATGCCCGCCCTCATATCTCCCGCCAACAATGGGAACCAGCAGATTATTTCCGACCGTGAACTGCTTCTCAAAGCCCTCTCTATGGGGCAAATGATCAGCGAGATGCGCAATGAAATCAACGAACTTCGCCATGCTGTCACTCAATTGGCCCAAGGCATACCCCTTGCCAAAGAGTCCTCCATACAACCCAATGCCTTCCCTATCATCGAATCGGCCGGCAACCAAAACGACAACACGCTACACGTCATCCCCGCCCATCAAACCATCGACCAACCCGAAGAGGAATTCCAAGAATCCGAAATGGTCGAGGACGAACCCCTTGCTCTCGAAGAGCGGGAAAGACGTGCCATCCGTCTTGCCCTCGAGCGCCATGGCGGCAAACGCAACCTTGCAGCCAAAGAACTTCACATCTCAGAACGCACACTCTACCGCAAAATAAAAGAATACGGCATTGATATTTAATCAACATCGTGAAGACCAACGACCTCCACATCGAACTGCCCACCTCCAAAAGCATTAGCAACCGCTGGCTTGTGCTGAACCACATAGCCGGCTATCCCTTTGTGCTACGCAACCTATCCACCGCCGACGATACCCAACTGCTCCAGACCCTCCTCGGACAGTTGCGACGTGGCACTTCGACTCATTTCCACTGCCACAATGCAGGCACTGTGGCACGTTTTCTTCTGGCTCTTTTAGCCGTCACCCCGGGACATTGGAGCCTCGGTGGCGACACGCGGCTGAAACAACGTCCCTTTGCTCCACTTATCAATGCACTCCGCAGCATGGGCTGCCAAATCCTCTGCACCGAACAGGAAGGATGCCTTCCTGTCGAAATCGAAGGCTACATTCCCCAGCGTAAAATGGTGGAGATCGACCCCTCTGCCAGCAGCCAATTCGTTTCGGCCATGCTCCTTATAGGCCCTCTTTTGCCCCAAGGACTCACCCTTACCCTCACCGACCGCGCTGCCTCACGCCCCTATATCGACATGACGCTGGCTATCCTGAACCAGGCCGGCATCGAAACTTCCGTCAGTCCCAACCGCCGCGTATACCGTGTATCCACAATGCCCGCTGACGGATTGAAACGGAATCTCGCCATCAACATTGAACGCGACTGGTCGGCAGCAGCCTACATCTATGCCGCTGCAGCCCTTGTGCCAGGCATCCGGTTGCGCATGCCTGGCCTTCCGCTCACCAACTCATGCCAAGGTGACCGCGTGGTGGCTCAAATTTTCGAACGCCTCGGCGTCACCACACGCGAGGTCAAGTCGCCCTACCGCACCAACGTGCGCTCCATCACTGTACAAGGGACCAACACCCACGACAATCTTCTCGAATATAATTTCACCGACTGCCCTGACCTGTTGCCCCCAGTTTTGGTCACCTGTGCCGCCTTGGGAGTCCGCGCCCGGCTGCGAGGCATCAAGAACCTGCGTCTCAAAGAGTCCGACCGTATTGAGGCTCTGCAACAGGAGCTGAAAGTTTTGGGAGCCAGCACTACCCTCACCGCCACCGAACTGCGCCTACCTTCCACACACCTGCACCCCGCTGCAAGTTTCAGCTCGCACACCGACCACCGCATAGCCATGGCCTTCGGTATTTTGACATTGATATTCCCCGACCTCATTGTCGAAGACCCCGAACAAGTGACAAAATCCTTCCCAGATTTCTGGAACCAATTGGAAACTATTCGCAAGACAATCCACGACGACGATTCTCCCTCGTCTTAACCACAACCCCTGTCAAAGCATCCCGCCAACAACCCATAAACCCCCACTCGGTCATTCGGCCGACTTTTATATTCTTTCCATAACTACTTAAATTCACG
>JAEEGH010003204.1_pt1 | contig 43377 bp, 41 predicted proteins | sample 9134181 | NCBI WGS metagenome assembly JAEEGH01 (sample SAMN16246544, study PRJNA631951) | gut metagenome | biome: gut microbiome; feature: rumen; material: DP-attached | host: Bos | place: Iran: Karaj | collected 2018-10 | reverse complement strand
CGGACGCCTCCAACGTCATCGTCAGCCGCGCCTTCGCGAACAGCTTGGGCGGGGTGGAGCAGGCCATCGGACGGACCGTCAACGGTGCGTTCACGATTGCGGCCGTCGTCAAGGAGACGCCAAATCCCATCTTCGGCGATGTCGATATCATCTCCAGCATCGAGAACCTCACCAACCGGAAGAATTCTCCGTTCATGCTCGATGTCATCCCCTTCGTCAAAGTCCGGAAGGGGACCGACCGGGCGGCACTGGAAGTGAAGGCCGACACGATGGCGGCCCGGGCATTCGATGTATTCGAAGGAAGGGATTTCCTGTCGGACAGCGGCCTGGTCCGCTACGACGAGATCTGGTTCTCGCGCGCCAACAACCAGTCCCTGCGACGGGGTAACCCGTTGTTCACGGGCATCATCCTGCTGGTCACCATCATCCTGCTGCTCTCGGCGATTTTCAATTATATCAACCTCAACGTGGCGCTTTCCAGCAAGCGTGCCAGGGAGATGGCCACCCGCAAGATCCTAGGGGCAGGGGAGAGTACGCTCATCGGCGGCTACCTGCTGGAATCTTTCGTCTTCACGGTAAGCTGCTCCTTGCTGGCGGTGCTGCTCGCCGAGGCCTGCACGCCCTGGTTCAACCGGATCATCGGCGCCGACGTGCCTGTGCGGGTGCTGTACACCCCGGGTTGGCTGGCCGTTTATGTCCTGTTCGTTGTCCTGCTGTCGATAATCCAGGGGCTCCTGCCGGCCTGGATCGGCACGCGGATGCCAGCCATCGCGGTAGTGAAGGGAGAGTACCGCGCCCGGCACAAGCACGTATTCAGCAAAGTGTTCATCGTGCTGCAGCAAGTCTTTTCCATCATCCTGCTGGCCCTCGCCCTGATTCTCGGACTGCAGGTCTCGCACATGGCCCATCGCCCGATGGGCGTCGATGTGGACGGGGATTTCTACGTACAGCTGGATAACTGGGGGCTGCGGGACATCTTTGCCAAGCAGGCGGCTTCCCTGTCCTGCGTCAACCGGATCGGCCGCAGCACCTATTTCCCTGGGATGGCAGAAGAATGGGAAGCGGAAGACAAGGACAAGGGTAAGATCAGGATGGCTATCATCACCTGCGACAGCACTGCGTTTGACATCTTTGGTTTCGATGTCCGGGAACGTTTCCAGGAACCGGTGGAAGGCACCGTGTGGATTTCCGAGCAGGAAATGACCCGTTTCGGCATCGACCGGAATACGGAGAACCTGAAATACCACAACGTGCTGGGCGAGTCCCTCGGCGGCATTATCGGCGACTTTGCAGCGAACGATGTGCTTTCCTATGGCTCTGACGTAGGCAGTTACGTGATTATCAGCCCCGTGGAGGAGCTGTACGGCCTGTTGGTCGAGACGACCGGCGACCGGGCGGAGGCCGAACGCCAGCTGAAGGATCTTCATCAGGAACTCTGCATGAAATACCTGGGAATCGAGGAGAAACCCTATATGTTCGGTTACATCTCGGACATCCTCTCGGCTGGCCTGACGGAAGTCCGGGCGCGCCTGAAGCTTGTTGCGGTGTTCATGTTGCTGAGCCTGTTGCTTTCCGTATTGGGCCTGACCGCCATGAGCAGTTACTATGCGAATGAGAGTGCGAAAGATATCGCCATCCGCAAGGTCTTCGGCAGCACGATGCAGGATGAGGTCCGCAAATCGATCCTGGAGTACCTGACGCTGCTGGCGATCGCGGCGTTCGTCGCCGTCCCGCTCGCCATCTACCTGGCCGCCCTGCTGCTGCAGCCCTATCCGTACCGGGTCTCCGGCTGCGGCTGGGTCTTCGTCGCCGCCGTCGCCATCGCAATGCTTATCGCCTTTGCCTCCGTCCTATGGCAGACCCTGAAGGCCGCAAAGACCAATCCGGCGATAGAACTGAAGAAAGAATAATGTTGAGATTCCCGGACAAGCCGGGAATGACGAATGTGATATGATTCTACGAAACCTAAAGAGCCTGATTCGCCGGTATCCGGTGGCGGTGGTCCTGAACTTCACCGGACTGGTGGCGGCGCTGCTTGCCTTCGCCCTGATATTCCTGCAGGCGGATTATGAGCTGTCTTTTGACAAGTGCCATCCGACGGCCGACCGGGTGTTCCGGGCCGATAAGAAAGGTGATGAGTCGCTGTTCAGGAATATCCTGCCGAGAGGCTTTGCCGATGATATCATCGGTTCATCGGCCCACATTGAGGCGGGATGCACGATCATGCCGTTCCTGGGAGAAATTTATTACTCCGTGGCGGAGGACGGAAAGGACCCCGTCGGTTACAAGCGGGATCTGGTCTTCGTGTCGGAGCGTTTCATCGATGTGTTCGGCATCAAGATGATAGAGGGCGATTCCCATGCGCTGGAAGGACCCAATTCCGTGATTATTCCCCGGTCACTGGCGGAAAACCTGTTCCCGGGAGAACGGGCGATTGGCAAGCTGCTGAAGACGGATGCCAAGTATATGGAGATTCCCCGTGAAATCACCGTGACGGGCGTTTATGAGGACTTCCCGACAAACACGCAGCTTGGGAATGACCTGTACCTGACCGTCGGAGATGTCCAGAAAGGAAGTTACGGCGGAGCCAACTTCGTCTGTTATCTGCTGCTGGATGATGCCGGCAATTCGCAGGCTGTGGCCGATGAGTTCAACGCCCATTTCGACTTTCCTCCGCAGGGAGACTGGCTTACGCCCATCGAACTGGTACCGCTTACCAGCATCTATTTCCGGAACGAGGGTAATGTCTATAAGAGCGGCAGCCGTTCGCAGCTGCTTCTGCTCATCGCGATTGCAATCCTGATTCTGGGCATCGGCCTGATCAACTTTACCAATTTCTATGTGGCGCTGACGCCGCTGCGCATCCGGAGCGTGAACCTGCAGAAGATACTGGGCTCCTCGACCAAGCGGCTGCGTGCTCTGGTCGTGGCGGAGGCGGTAATCTGGTGCATCTGCGCTTTTGTGGTGGCTGCCCTGCTGCTGTGGCCGGTTTCCGATGCGCTGCTGACCCGGGGCGTGCTGATGCAGTCTTTTACCTTCGGGAAGCATTGGGGCCTGCTGCTGTTCGTCGGTACGGTTGCCGTGGCTACCGGTATTATTGCCGGCATCTGGCCGGGCATCTATTCCACGAGTGGCCAGCCGGCGATGATCCTGCGGGGCAACTATGGCCTGTCGGCATCAGGCAAGAACCTCAGGACCATTTTGGTGGGCGTGCAGTTCGTGATTTCTACGGCGCTGCTCATCTTCGTGTTGTTTGTTCAGCGTCAGAGCAAGTTCATGCAGGAGTATCCCTGCGGCTACAACAAGAATAACCTGGCGGTGGTGAATATTGGCGGCGAGAACGGCCGGGCGAAGTCCGACTGGCTGCGGGAACAGCTGTGTGCGCTTCCTGAAGTGAAGGACGTTGCCTACGCGAATGATCTCATCGGCGGCTCGGATACTTATATGACGGAAGGTGCGGATTTCGGTGACGGCCAGGTGTCGATGAGCATGATCTACTGCAGCTGGAATCTGCCGCAGGTGCTGGGGCTGGAACTCCTCGAAGGAAGGGATTTCAATGAAGGCGAGTTCGGCCCGATTCTGTTCACGCAGGATCTCAAGGCGCACGGCGCCGAGATGGAGGTATATGCCGATGAATTCGGCGACGGTGCACCGATTGTTGGATTCATCAAGAATGTGAACATCACTTCCATGCGCAAGGCAGATTCTCCGGTGGCGTTCCAGGTGCATACCGAGAAGGGGCACACCATGCCGTTCGCTTATCTCCGGCTGACGGAAGGCTCCGACCGCCTGGCTGCCACCGAAAAGATCCAGACCATCCTCCGGGATATGGACCCTACGATGCCGTTCGAGGTGCAGTTCTACGATGCCATCGGCAAGAACCTGTACAGCGGCGAGGAGCGCCTGCGGTTGGCCGTGTGGCTGTTCTCCCTGCTGGCGGTGCTGCTGTCGCTGGTGGGCATCTGGGGCCAGGTGCTGATGGACGTGCAGTACAAGCGGATGGAGATTTCCGTGAAGCGTGTGTTCGGGGCCGATATGGGGCAGATCACGTCGGAGGGCCTGATGCTGTATCTGCGGACGGTGGCCATCTGTTATGTGATTGCGGCGCCCGTCGGCTGGCTGGTGGTGAGGTATTACCTGCAGCAGTTCGCGCACCGGGTGGGCTTCATGCCGTCGGTGTTCCTGCTGGCGCTGGTGATTGTGGGGCTGCTATGCGCCGCCGTGGTGCTGTATCACTACCTCAAGACCGCCAGGATGAATCCGGCAGAGGCGCTGAAGAATGAATAATCGCTGTATAGACGCAAGGAATTGCGTTCTTGGGATTATTTTTATACAACAATTTGAATGATATGATGAGAAAGATCTTAAGTTTTGTTTGCGCGGCGCTGCTGGTGGTAGGACTGTGCGGGTGTGAGAAGATCGACGTTAATAAACTGGAGGGCACCTGGTCAGAGCAGTACGACCCCACGGTCTTTACTATGGACGGCTCCGTGGAGTACACCTTTGACGGAAGCAACCACTATCAGATGCATGTCTATGACGCTCTTAGCGGCGAATCTCACGACTACAGCGGCAGCTATGCCATTGACCTGATCAATAATGGAACCATCACCCTCAACCCGCAGATGTCGGACTTCAGCAACATCACTTATACGTTGGTCAAATTAACGTCCAAGGAGATGGCCTGGCAAAAGGAAGGAACGACATATTCCGTGGGAACATGGGGGTCTGACTATCGGCACTTTGTGAGGGTCAAGTAGATCCTTCGGCTTCGCCTCAGGATGACAGATACCCGGTCTGGCCGGGTATGACAGAAAACTGCCGCTATCTCAGGTTGAGGTGGCGGCAGTACTTTTCTATTCGTCCATCAGGCCCTTCTCGATCTCTTCTGGAGACGGGAGGGCGTTTTTCAAATCGTCAGGCAGCTGCTGGCGGGCAACCTCGTATTCGGAGATCCCCATCGGGCGATTGATTGTTGACAGTGCGTATCGAGCCAGAACGGTATTCTTCTCCTTGCAGATCAGCAGGCCGATAGCCGGTTTTTCTACTTCGGTGTTGAGGAGGTCATCCACCATGGCGACATATCCTGCCAATTGTCCCAAATCCGAGAAATCGAACTCCGTAACCTTGACCTCGATCACGCAATATCGATGCAGCGGGATAATGTAAAAGAGCAAGTCGATGAACTTCTCCTTTCCTCCGGCAACAAGGCGATACTCCTTGCCGACATAAGAGAAGCCCTTGCCCAATTCAACCAGAAACCGGGTGATGTGTTCAATCAGGGCATCTTTCAACTCGGCCTCCTGGTACCTCTCCTTTCCCGGCAGAAATGTGAAATCGTACGGACTTTTCAGAAGCTCCTGGGCAAGGTCGCTTTCCGGCGCCGGTATAGTGAGCGCGAAGTTGGTTTGGGCTGCGCCCTGGCGCTCGTAGAGATCGGATGAGAGGAAGTTCAGCAGCACTGCTCTTCCCCAATTATTTTCCAGAGACTTTCTGGCGAAGAATAGACCTTTCTTGGCATCACCTTTCACTTTGTCGATGATGTACATGTGATGGGTCCAAGGTATATTGAAGATGACTTGGAAAACTTCAGCATCTTGCTGAAGAATTGGGCTCTTGAAATCTTCAGCATCTTGCTGACGATTTCCAATTAGCTGACTATAAAGGCAATAGAAGTAATGCGTGTACCTTATGGTTGACTCAGACATTCCTCGTGTCAAATCCAGCGCTTTCCTCAAATCCTTGCTTACATTCTCATAGAAATGGCTGCCATAGCGGTTCTCATACTGCCGCTTCTCGATGTCCTCACCTACTGACCAGTAGAAGCGAAGCATCTCATCATTGACCTTTATCGCAGCCTTTATCTGGCTGGAGCGATATCGTTGAGCCAATTCTGCAATCCACTGGGCGTATTCTTTATCCAATTTCATCAACTGTTCCATAGCGCACATCTCTAAGGTTTACTAATGTAGTGATTTATTTTTGCTTGCTTCTGGCATTATGGGCATTTCGGAGCTGTGGACTGGAAGGCAGTCATTTGGGTAAACGATGTGAAAGCCGGCAGCCACACCGGCGGCTACACTTCTTTCAGCATCGACATCACCGACGCCTTCGTGATGGAGGAGCCAGGATTTGCGGGGGAGGCCGGAGGCGTAGCCGGTGAGGCTGCCGTCGGCGCCGATGACGCGGTGGCAGGGGACGATGATGGCGACGGGGTTGTGTCCGACGGCGCCGCCGACCGCCTGCGCGGACATCCGGCCGTGAGTCCCACGCACCAGGCGGGCGGCGATTTCGCCATACGTGGTCGTAGCACCATAGGGTATCTCCAGCAGGATTTTCCAGACTGCCTGACGGAAGGCGGATCCCTGCAAGTTCAGCGCCGGTGTGAAGTCCGGCACGCCGCCGCCGAAGTAGATGTTCAGCCAGCGGCAGGTTTCGTCGAAGACGGGGAGCTGGCTTATAGTTTCCGCACCTGGATTTACAACACTTGAGGGACAGGCTCCCTCGAAAGAGAGAGCGGTCAGCGCGGCGCCGTCGCTCTCGAGTTTGAGACGGCCTAACGGAGACGCATAGAACATGCTATAGCCGGGCTGGATCACGACTCGTACTTGGGGAAGGGCTTGACAGGTTCTACGTGCACGACGACATGCGTGTCGGGGCCAAAGCGCTCCTTCAGTGCCTTTTCAATGTAGTGCGTGCGGGCGTGTGCTTTGACCAGCGGGAGATCGCCGTCCATCCGGATATGGAATTCGATGGCGTAGTTGTCGCCAATGCGGCGGGTACGGAGATTGTGCGGATCCTGCACGTCCGGGAAGGACGTGATGATGCTGAGGATTTCCTTTTCCACGTCATCCGGCAGCGAGGCTTCGGTCAGGTCGTCGATGCAGTTTTTCAGCAGTTTCCAGGCGGCGTGGATGATGAAGAAGCCGACGATCAGCGAGGCCAGCGGGTCGAGGACCGTCCAGCGGTCGCCGAACAGGATGGCGCCGCCGATGCCCACGAGCGAGCCGATGGAGGAGAGCGCGTCGCTGCGATGATGCCAGGCGTTAGCTTCCACGACGGATGAGTGGAGCTTCCGGCCCCAGCGGACCGTGTATTGGAAGGTCAGTTCTTTCAACACGATGGAAATCAGCGCCGCCCACAAGGCCAGCATACCCGGCTTCGGCAGGTCCTCCCCGCGGAACCAGGATACCAGGGCGCCTGCCGACTGGAACAGGATGCCACCCGCCACAATCAGCAGCGCGACACCGATCAGGGCCGTAGCCAGCGTCTCGTATTTCCCGTGGCCGTAGTCGTGGCCGCTGTCGGCCGGTTTGCTGCTGATGCGGACGAACACCATCACGACCAGGTCGGTCAGGAAATCGGACAGCGAGTGGACGGCGTCCGCCATCATGGCGGCACTGTGTCCGAGAACGCCCGCGGCAAACTTGAACGCGGTCAGGACCACGTTCACGACACTGCCGGCCAGCGTCACTTTGTAGATTTCTTTTTCCCGCGTCATATCATCCCATAATCCACTTCCCTACCTTGGGAATCTTTTGGACCAGCACGCAGAACAGTGCTACGCCGGCGAAAGAGAGCACTACCGTAGAGAGAATCTGGACAGGCGTCGTCCAGATACCCAGCGCGCCGTTCTCTCCCAAGCCGAGCGTCGTGCGCAGCCAGGCAGAAACCAGACCCAACAGGAGCATGTGGCACAGATACATCCCGTAACTCGCCTGGGAGACGGTGAGCAGGACCTTCCTGTAGAAGCGGCTTTCTCCCTGGATCTTGCGGAAGAGAAGGATCCAGCCGATGCTCATAAGCGCCACGCCGAAAGTATCGTTGAGCCACGGCCCCTCCCAGAGTGCGGCAAGGCCGACAGGACCTTCCACCGGGAAGATGCCGTGACAATCGGCCCAGACCCGGCTGAGGAAGCCCGCAGAGCAAAGCACGAATCCGGCGAGGAAAACGGGGATGGCGATGGAGAGCGTCTTCTTCCAGGACAATTCGCCTACAAACTTGCGGAAATACAACCCCAGCAGCAAGTAGCCTATAAAGCCGCTGACATAGTAGAAGACCCCGTAAGCGTTCCAGCTGGCCTCGCCCCAAAGAGGATATCGGGCCGCATTCGGAATGCCGGAAGGGCCGTAGATGACGGGGGCAGGGCCGCCTACCCACTGCCGGATTAGCGGAATCACCGTAGTAAACAGCCAGATTCCCAGATAGACCTGCAACTCCTTCTTCCCCACCTTCTCGGCCCACGGCGAGAGGAGAGGCATCACGAGGTACACGCCGATAAGCATATAGACAAACCACATATGCCCTGCCGCATAATTGAAGTTCAGGAGCAAGTCTTTGAAGTTCTGCACGGGCTCTCCCCAGACGAGGGCATAGACCACGCTCCAGAATACAAACGGGATCAGGATCCGGACAGCCCGCCGGCGGAAAAACTCACCGGTGGAATAGTGCAGCGGGAACTGCAGATAGCTGGAGGCGACGATGAACAAGGCGACGCAGGCGCGCGGCAGCACGTTCAGGATGGCTACCCAGATAGCATCGGCCCGGGTCAGGATCAGCGAACCTTCGCCTCCCAGATAGAAGGGCTCGCAACTGTGCGTCATCATGACCAGGAAACAGGCGGTGACCCGCAGCCAGTCGATCCATATCTCGCGTTCGTTCTTCATAAGAGTCCGCTATATCCGTTTCAAAGATACTGAATTTCCTCCCAGTGTGCGCAGGCTGCCGGAATTTCTTTATCTTTGTAGAGAAAACCCGACCTGACACCCGGACAATAACAAAGCGTACGATATGAAAAAGCTTCTTACCTTCATCCCCGCGTTTGCCCTCTGCGTGATCCTTTCCGGCTGCGGTTCCCTCGGGAACATCAACCAGATCGCCAACACGCTCGGCATCGGCGGCCGCACCTACACCTTTGAAAGCCTGCCGCAGAATCTCGACCAGCTGAAGGCCCTGCCCGAAGCCAGTCTCACGGACCCCTACGCCGTGGCCGCCCTGACGCTCGCCGCGCTCACGCGCTACGGCGAAAGCAGCCGCGACTGCTTCGAGATGCTCAACTTCCTCAAGGGTCCCCAGCCGCTTTCCGGCTATGAGACCTCGTTCATCCGCGAACGCCTCGAAGGGAAAACCTACAAACCCTTCTCCTATTTCAAAGGCGCTACGCCGCAGAACAACTACACGCCGAGCCGCCCCTACAAGGTGACGATCGACAGCAACCAGTACTCCTTCACCACCGACGGCTCCGGCCACCAGTGGTGCACGATGTGGGTCACCTCCGGCGGTGCCGACAATCCCCGCTCCATCAAACTTCGCAAGAAAGAAAGCACCGGGCAGTGGTTCCTCAACGACATCCAGTGCCTGAGCGACATCCGCACGCCCGCATCCGAGGATCCCTGGAACTAGGATTCCGCCGGCAGCGGCCGGAAATAACTGAAATGGACATTGCCGTACTTCCGCTCCTTGACAAAGGAGGGATGTGCGGCAAAGTTGTATTCGGAAGGGTGCTCGAGAATCAGATACCCCTCCGGTACGACCAGCCCGGCGCCGAGCACCTTGTCGGGGATGGTATCCAAGCCTTCCAGCGCATAGGGCGGATCTGCGAAGACGATATCGAAGCGCTTGGTGCACAGAGGAATGAAATCGAATACATTGTGGCGCACCACCTGCACTACCGCACCTACGCCCAGCGTAGCGGCGGTGCGCTTGATGAACGCCGCGTTGACCGGGTTCATCTCGACGGCGATCACCTCCCCCGCTCCGCGGGAGGCGAATTCAAAGGAAATACTGCCCGTGCCGCCGAACAGGTCGAGGACCGCCAGGTCCTCGAAATAATACTCGTTGCCGAGGGTATTGAAAAGCCCTTCCTTGGCGAAATCGGTCGTGGGCCGGGCCTTGTAGCCGGCTGGCGGGTTGATGGAGCGCCCGCGCAGGCTGCCGCCGATGATCCTCATAATTCTTCTACACTGGCGAAATGCCGGAACAGGTCGCCCTTGATGGTTTCGCCGGCTTCTCCATAGAAGTGGACGGTGGTCACTTCGGGGTTGATCTGGAACTGGCGGAGGGCGGCGAACAGGAAATACTGCGCCGTGACTTCGTCGGCGGCCGGATAGGAATTGCAGAGCAGCAGGCGGTCGCCCGCCGCTACGACAATGTCGACCCGCTCCCCGCCGAGCCGGACCACCACTTTGTTGTAACAGCCCAGTGCAGCCGTGGCGGCAAGCATGGCCGCGAGCTCACGGGCAGCGGCATCGTCACCGGCATAAAGAAGAACTGCCTTATAGCAAGGCAGTTCTAAACTTTTTACCGCATCGGTCTTCTCGAGAATCACGACCTTCGAGAGCAAGTCTCTCGCGGCGTTCTGCGAAAAGTACCCTTCCGGAATGAGGGTATACTTGAGCACTACTCCCAGTTTCCGGCGTTGTTGTTCGCGTTGTCGACGGAACCAACCATCAGACCGGGGTAGCGGTCGGTGTCCTCACGTTCGGCGACCAGGTTGACGATCTGCTGACGGTCCATGCCCTTGAGCAGCGACCAGTACGGCATCTGGGCTTCGAACAACGGGACGTCCACACCGGACACCTGCTTGACGATGCTCTTCATGATCACCGTGTCGCCCTCGGCGAACGGGATGAAGCGCAGGTCGTTGACGTTGAAGTTCGGACGGTTGTGGAACAGGGTGTCCTTGACGGGGGTGAGCTGCGGGATACGGACGATCAGGTTGTTGTCGCCTTTCTCATACAGTTCGTAGAGCTTCGCCATCAACTGTTCTCCCTTCAGATTGCGGAGCGTCTTCTTCACAGCTTCGGTGTGGAGGACGGCGACCGAGTCATCCTCGGAGCCGATCTGGCGGATAATCGTGATCTTACCGTTGTTGTAGAAGTCGATCAGCGAATCCATCACCGGGGCGTAGTGGCCGTAGGTGTCCTTGTAAGTCACCTGGAGGGTACGGATGTCCTTCAGCCGCTCGATGCCGACATTGCTGCGCTGCTTCAGCTCGTTCTGGAACTTCACCGGCTCGCTGATGCTCCGGAAAAGGAGATAGGCCAGTCCGATGATCAGGAGAGGGAAAATGACGTAGGTTAAAAGTTTTCTCATATCAGGTTAATTTTTAATATTGTCGCGGTAGTCTGCTGGTATGGCAAATTGATTTGACTTACAAAAGTAAAAAATTAATTTCAAGACTACAATATATTTTTAATTTTGCAGCAAGAAAACTGACTTGCCTTTCCATGACAATCGATACGCTATTGCTTGAATCCCTGCTGTCGGAATCCCGCGAAATCGTGCTGGTCGGGCACTTCAATCCGGACGGCGACGCGGTAGGCAGCGTCACCGCCGCCTACCACTACCTGAAAGCCTGCGGAAAGCAGCCCCGCATCATCCTGCCGAGTCCCTACCCCGAAAGCATGGCCTTCCTCGAGCCGGAAGACCCGCGTGAGCGGATCGTCATCTGCGAACGGGATCCGGAACTCGCCCGCCGGCTGGTCGCCGGCGCCGACCTGCTGGTCTGCCTCGACCTGAACCGCCTGAGCCGCACCGAATACCTCGAGCAGGACATCCTGCAGTCCCAAGCCCGTAAAGTACTCATCGACCACCATATCGCCGCGGAAACCGACCGTTTCGACCTGGCCGTCTCGACCATCGACGTCTCCTCCACCTGCGAACTGCTGTTCTGGACCATCATGGCGATGCCCGACATCGCCGGCGATCCGGACCGCATCCCGCTCCGCTGCGCCGAATCGCTCTACGTGGGGATGATGACCGACACCAACAACTTCTCCAATTCGGTCTTCCCCGGCACCTTCGAGATGGCTTCCCGGCTCATCGCCCGGGGCGTCAACAAAGAGGCGCTCCAGGAGAAAGTGCTCAGTTGCTACAGCGTTTCCCGCACCCGGCTGATGGGCCACATGGTCAAAGATAAGATGAAAGTCCTTCCCAAGCACCAGGCCGCCTATATGCTCCTGAGCAACAAGGAGAAAGACCGCTATCACTTCCTGCCCGGCGACAGCGAGGGCTTCGTCAACCTGCCCCTCGCCATCCGCGACGTGCGGATCAGCGCCCTGTTCACCGAGAATTTCGACGGTAAATACATCCGCGTCTCGCTCCGCTCCAAGAGCGAGATCAACGTCAACCGTTTCGCCATCCGTTTCTTCAACGGCGGCGGCCACCGCAATGCCGCGGGCGGCCGCCTGTACATGCCGCTGGAAGACGTGCCCGCCTATTTCGAGCAGGCCCTGGAGGCCTGGCCGGAAGAAGAAAAATTTTCATAAGGCATATCTTTTGTATAATTTTGCGGATTACTGACAGTTTCGCGAAGATGCGCCGTACCCTTTTCCTCCTGCTGACCCTCCTGACGGGTGCCCTGCTGGCCTCCTGCGAGACCGAGGTGCACGAAGCCCTCGTCAACCAGGAAAAGTACATCGACGACTACATCCAGAAGAATTTCGAAGACTTCGAAGTGATCCGCAACCAGGGCGTGAACAGCATCATCCTCGTGGATACGCTCCTGGGGGCCCCCGCCATCGAGAAAGGTGATTCGACCTTCCTCTTCCTGGCCGGCCACATCTTCGAGCAGAAAGGCCCCACGATCCAATTCGTCCGCGACAGCGGCATGTTCCGCGTAGGAACGGGCGACCTGATCCCCGGTCTGGACCGGGGCCTGGTCGGGGCCCACCTGGGCGAAAGACGCCTGATTATCTTCACATCCAAGTACGGATACGGAGAGAATGCGGTCGGCCTGGTGGACGAGAACACCGCCCTGCTGTTCGAAGTACTCGTGGCCGCCATCAAAAAAGACTGACCTGCGTATGAGAATCAAAGACCTGCTGCTTGCAACCCTGATACCGGCCCTCCTGCTTACGACCTCTTGCGCCGTGGAGCCCCAAACTGAATCCCATGCCTCCCAAGACCGTGTGATGAAGGCCTGGATGCGCCACAACTATCCCGGTCTGACGACCTACGGCGACACCGACCTCTACGTCCTGAGCCTGAATCCGGGAGACGGTCCTGCCCTCAGCGACAGCGCCTACGTCTTCGCCCACTACGTGAAAAGCAAGCTTGACGGCGAAATCCTCTCCACCAACGACGAAATCCTCGCCAAGCAACTGGGAACCTACTCCGTATCAAACTATTACGGCAGCAGCATCTGGCGGATCGACCAAGGCTACCTGCCCGATGACCTGGAGACGGTACTGCGTGCCATGAAGTCCGGCGGCCACGCCAAAATCGCCCTTCCCCTGTCGGCCTCCGATCACGAATTCTCCATGTACAGCGCCTTCAGCGGTACGGAAGAGAACTACAACGAGATCCTCGAGATCGAGATCGACACCGTGGTCAGCAAGATCTACGCCTACCAGGAGCAGGTCATGAAAGACTGGTTCCAGCGCAACTACCAGGTGTCCGACACGGCTGCCGAGCACCTGTATTTCAAGAAACTCGTCGAGAAAACCGCCGAATCCGACACCATCTCGGAAGGTCATAACATCCGGGTCCGCTACGTCGGCCGCCTGCTGAACGGCCAGGTGTTCGACACCAATATCGAGGACACCGCCAAGTTCTACCGCATCTGGAAAAGCACCGGTTCCTACACGGCCATGACCATCGCCTATTACAAGGAAGATCCCGAACAGTTCGGCAACAACAACAGTGTCGTCGACGGCTTCGGAAAAGCCATCCGGATGATGAATTTCGGCGAGAAGGCCGTAACGGTCTTCAACTCCGAGCTCGGTTATGGCGAAAAAGGGAAGAGTCCTTCGATTCCCGAATACGCCCCGCTCTACTTCTGGCTCTATATCGAGCCGAAAGACTAAGCAATAAGCTTACATATTCGACACGACCTTCACGCCGGCCGGAATGACGGCGACGTGCACGGGCGTGATGCCGACCGGTTCCCCGTCCACTTCCATATAGGAATACGGCGCCGCCGAGATATCGACCTGCCGGCCCCGTGTGTGGATCACTTCCTTGTTCTTGAAGATGTCTCCCCGGAACAGAGAGGGCACCTTGTGGAGGAATTGCAGTTTGCTGATCTTGCCGACCACGGTCACGTCGATCAAGCCGTCGTCTGGGATGGCCTCGGGCGTCTGCATCATCCCGCCGCCGCAATACTTGCCGATACCCAGTGCCACCGAGAACGCCGGACCGCGATAGAATTCCTGTCCATCTACGGAAACCCTGAATTTAAGGCACTTATACGAAAGGAATCCCGAGAGCAACGACTTCAGGTACTGCCGGTCGCTGGCGTGGCCGCGTTCCTTGGCCAGATCGAAGCGATGACACACTTCCGAATCGAAACCCAGACCGCCGATGTTCATCATGTGCCGGCAATAAGGCTTGCCGTCCATCAGCGTATCGACACGCGCCACATCCTGTACACGGGTATGTTTGTCCGCTTCCGCAATCAAATCGACAGCCGCTTCATAATCGGACGGAATCTTGTGCAGACGCGACCAGTCGTTGCCCGAACCGACGGGAATCAGGCCGAGCGTCACTTCCGAAGGGGAGACTTCCTCCTGGGAATAAAGGCCGTTGAGCACTTCGTGGATAGCCCCGTCGCCGCCCAGCACCAGCAATTTGCGGAATCCTTCCAAAACGGCTTCCCGCGCCAGTTCGATGGCATGGTAGGCGTGGTCCGTAATCTTTTCAGAAAACTCTATACTCCTGGCTTTTAGCATCTTCGCAATCTCAGGCCAGTCGCGGCGGGCTTTACCGCCCCCCGAACGGCTGCTGACGATCACCCGCCAGGCAGATGGGATGGTCATAAATTCAAGGTTTTAGCTTCGTAAAGTTATTGTTTTTTTCATAACTTTGCAAGTTATGGGAAAGATCATCGCTATCGCCAACCAGAAAGGGGGTGTCGGGAAGACGACCACCTCCATCAACCTGGCCTCTTCGCTGGCCGTCCTGGAATACAGGACGCTCATCATCGACGCAGACCCGCAGGCCAATACCACTTCCGGCCTGAACTTCAACCCCGATTCCAAGGAGCAGGACACGCTTTATGAAGTCCTCATCGGCGAGCGGACGGTCGAGAGCGTAATCAAGCCCACCGGCGTGGACAATCTCGACATCATCACCTCGCACATCAACCTGGTGGGCGCGGAGATCGAGATGCTCGAAGTCCCCGGACGGGAGAACGTGCTCCGGGGCGCCCTCTCCGCCATACGCGACCGCTACGACTATGTCATCCTGGACTGCGCCCCTTCGCTCGGCCTGATCACCATCAACGCCCTGACGGCCTCCGACAGCGTGATCATCCCCGTCCAGCCGGAATACTTCCCGCTGGAGGGCCTGGGCAAGCTCCTGAACACCATCAACATCGTGCGCACCCGGCTCAATCCTTCCCTGACCATCGAAGGCTTCCTCTTCACCATGTACGACAGCCGCCTGCGGCTCCACAACCAAGTGGTGGAAGAAGTGAAAACCTACTACCCCGACATGGTCTTCAAGACCATGATAACCAAGAATGTACGCCTGAGCGAAGCCCCCTCCTACGGCAAGCCGGCCATCCTCTATGACGCCCGTTCCGCCGGGGCGGACAACTACCTCAACCTGGCCCGGGAGATCATCAAAAAGAACGAAACATGGCAAAGAGATCAGCACTAGGAAGAGGCCTGGGCGCCCTGCTGGGTGAAGATACGCTCAAAGAGACCCGGCAGATCCACCGCATCATCAGCGGCAATCCCGCCGCCGTGGCCGGGATCCCGCTCGACCAAATTGTCCCCAACCCCTACCAGCCCCGGGAGGATTTCGACCCGGAAGCGCTGCAGGAGCTCGCCGGTTCGATCCGGACACTGGGCATCATCCAGCCCCTCACCCTGCGGCAGACCGGTCCCACCAGCTACCAGATCATCAGCGGCGAGCGCCGCTACCGGGCCGCGAAAGCGGCCGGGCTGACGGAAGTGCCGGCCTACATCCGCCAGGCCGACGATGCCGCCATGCTCGAAATGGCCATCGTGGAGAACATCCAGCGCGAGGACCTCGACCCCGTCGAGACCGCCCTCAGTTTCCAGCGGCTGATCGACGAATGCAATCTCACCCAGGAAGCCATGGCCCTGCGCGTGGGCAAGAAGCGGACGACCATCACCAACTACCTCCGCCTGCTCCGCCTGCCCGACACCGTGCAGAAGGCCCTCAAGGATGGCAAGATTTCTGTAGGACACGCCAAGGTGCTGCTGGGCGTCGAAGACGCCGCCCTGCAGGACCGGCTTTGCGACAGCATCATCCGGAACGACTGGTCGGTGCGCCGGCTCGAACAGAAGCTGCAGTCCCTCTCCCGGAAGGAAAGCCCCGTCCCTGAGGCGGAGGACCTCCCCGAAGTGTACTACGCCCTGGCCGAGCGGGTCGGCCGCCACTTCGACGGCAACGTGGCCGTGCGCCGCGACGCCAAGGGAGGCGGCACCATCACCATCCGTTTCGGCAACCAGAGCCAAGTGGAAGCCTTTTTAGAAGATTTGAACCGATAACCGACAACTGCCCGTGCGCCGCCTGATCCTTACCCTGTTCCTCCTGCTCAGCGTCTGCTGCAGCCTGAACGCCCAGTTCAGGAGCACGCGCAACGACGTCTCGGGACAGAAGAATTCCGGCACGGTCACCGGGCCTCCGGGCTCGGAGATGAACAACACCGCAGCCAAGGATACCTCCGCGGTAACCGACACGGTCCAGGGCTTCTCCATCCGCCGGCTCATCCGCGGCTACGCGGGACGCGACACGCTCACCCCGGGCTATATGGTGCTCGGTTCGGCAATCGTCCCCGGCGCCGCCCAGATTTACAACAAGGATTACTGGAAGGTCCCGATCGTCTATGCCGGCATGGGCGCCGGCATCTATGGCGGCATCCGCTTCAACAAGCAGTACCGCGAAACGGGGCTCGACAAATACAAATACATGAGCACGGCCAGTTTCATCGCGGCCGGCGCATTCTACTGGGCCCAGCTGCTCGACGGAGCCGTCTGCTTCAAGACGGACTTCCGCGCCCCCGTCCCCGCCAAATCGACCATCTACTCGATCCTGCTGCCGGGACTGGGCCAGGCCAATAACGGCGATTACTGGAAGATCCCCATCTGGACGGGAGGCCTGATCGCCTGCGGCTATTTCTATCATTTCAACGACATGCAATACCGCCGTTTCCGCTGGATCACCCAGGTCGGGTCGAGTTCCAGCGACAGCGGCTATATCGGCGCCATCACGGCCAGCCAGGCCGAAACCTACCGCGACACATACCGCCGCTGGCGGGACTATTCGATCCTGGCCATCATCGCGGTCTATGCCCTGAACGTCATCGACGCGAACGTCTTTGCGTTCATGGCCGACTTCGACGTGAGCGACAACATCGCTTCGCTCGAGGTCCAGCCGACCGTCATCCAGCCGCTGAACCCGCAATACACCTGGTACGACACATCCTCCTCCCTCGGCGGGGTTCCCGCCCTGGGACTCAACCTGCAATTCACATTTTGATTTTTATGAAACGTTCCCTCCTGTTCCTCCTGCTTGCCGCAGTCTTTCTTGCCAGCCCGGCGCCCAGTCACGCCCAGCGGCTGAGCGAGAAGAAGAAGCAGAACCTCCTGATCGAGGAGCTGACGCACCGGCTGGACTCCCTCCAGCACGCCTACGACTCCCTCTACAACGAGTACCAGATGCTCTCCGCCCCAGCCAACGACACCGACGGCGACATCCTGATCGACGACGACATCGAGAACCTGATCGAGTACAACTCCGACAACATCGATTCGCTGCTGAATCTCTACTACATCCAGAAGCAGATCGACGTCAACGAATTCGACGTGTCCACGCTGGAGCTCGACTCGCTGACCAGCAACATCCCCGACGAGGTGTACATCGACCGGCTCAAGAAGATGAACTCGTTCATCCCCGTGCAGTTCAACAAGGCTGTCAAGAACGCCATTATCCGCTACACCGAGCGGATGCCGATGGCCACCTCCCGCATCATCGGCCTTTCGACCTATTACATGCCTTTGTTCGAGGAAATCTTCGACGAATACGGTCTGCCGAAGGAACTCAAGGCCATGGCTGTCATCGAATCGGCCCTCAACCCCCGCGCCGTCTCGCGCGCCAGGGCCAAGGGTATGTGGCAGTTCATGTACAACACGGCCAAGATGTACGGCCTGGAAATGACTTCCTACGTGGATGAGCGTCTCGACCCGCTGACCTCCTGCCGGGCCGCCGCCCGTCTGCTCAAGGACAATTATATGATCTTCGGCGACTGGTCGCTGGCCATCGCTTCCTACAACTGCGGCGCCGGCAACGTGAGCAAGGCCATCCGGCGCAGCGGCGGCAAGACCGACTTCTGGGAAATCTACGACTACCTGCCCCGCGAGACCCGCGGCTACATTCCCGCTTTCATCGCCGCCCTCTACACGCTGAACTACTATCCGGAGCACGGCATCGTCCCGGCCCAGATCAGCCTGCCCGCCCACGTGGACACCTTCCACGTGAACAAGAACATCCATTTCGGACAGATTTCCGAGAACATCGACATCCCGATGGAAGTGCTGCGCGACCTCAACCCGCAGTACCTCCATGACATCATCCCGGGCACCGAGCACAGCTATATCCTCAACCTGCCCCACCAATACACCCTGGCCTATGTCGACGTGCAGGACAGCATCCACCTCTACAAGGACTCCGTGTTCTTCAACTCGGTGGCTGTCAAGAAGATCAAGGAAACCGGCGGAAGCGGCGAACAGCGCGTGATCCACAAGGTCAAGAGCGGCGAGACGCTTTCGAGCATCGCCTCCAAGCATCGTACTACCGTCAACAATATCAAGCGCTGGAACAACCTCAAGAGCAACACCATCCACGTCGGACAGCGCCTCTATATCTACGGTGCGGCCGGCAAACCGTCCGGAAGCAGTTCGTCTTCGACGACCACCCAGAAGAGCAGTTCTTCGAGCAGTTCTTCCGCCAGCACCACGGCTTCCTACTACACGGTCAAGTCGGGCGACACGCTGGGCGGCATCGCCAAGAAGACCGGCGTTTCGCTCAACACGCTTTATAAACTCAACGGACTGAACGCCAAGAGCGTCATCCGTCCGGGTATGAAGATCCGCACGAAGTAGGCTATGTAGCCCTGCTGGATCTTCAGCCACATTTCAACATGACGCGTCGGGGCGTAACCTGCCAGCAGGTACGCCCCGACGCCTTTTCCGGCATACGACTCGACTGAAAAACTCTGCGGCACGCCCCGTTCGTAGAAACTCAGGCGGCCGTCCCAGTCTTCCGTCTGCCAGAGCGTTACCCGGGCTGACAGGTCCCAGCGACGGGCCGGTTTGAAGCGGACATCCACGTACCCGCCCACGCCGCCGCGATTCGCGTCGGCGCGGGCTGCCACCGTCCAGCTTCCACCCAGCGGCACGCGGACGCTGAGCACGCCCTTGAGCCGTTCGCTCCAGGAGAGACGGCTCTCGATCTGCGCACCGGATGGGAAGTCGTAAACTAGCTGCAGCCGGCCTTTGACACGCCAGGAGCCGGCTTCCTGGCGAAAGCGTTCCACAGGATGCCACGCCACGTCCGTATGGAGGCAGAAGGTCCAGCCGCCCTGGATCAGCTGCAGTGCGTAGAGCGCGCCGATCTGGTTGGAGACGCTGCTGAGCGACGACCAGGCGCCGGCGTGCGTGGCGATGTAGGCCGGTGCGTAGCAGCGGGCCGTCAGGCTGGTCTCAAAGCTGTACGACGGACTCCAGACAGCGCCCGCAATCGCCGCCGGCGCTCCGTGGGCATCGACCGCCGCCTCGCCGAACAGCCGCAGGCTGCCCAGCGAGCCATACACGTCGAAACCGAGATTCCCCCAAAGGCCGTCATACTGCTGGTAGCGGTTGTAATCCTGCACCCTTCGGCCATTGGCCTTGTCGTAACGGTACGCCACGCCTGTGACGCCGAAACGCCAGCGGCCAGACGTCAGCGTCGCGTTCGCCCCCACCACCAGCTCGTGCATCGTATGCCGCCGCGCCCGCTCCGCTTCCGTGGCATGAAGGCCATCGGTCGGCAGCGATGTGTAGCGTCCGTCCACAATCCGGGCGTCGAGGGCGTTGTACGAGACGAAAGCCGTGGCGGTCAGCCGGCCGAACGCGCGGCTGTAACCGATGCCACGGAAGAAATTCGATTCGCCGGCAGAATGGTAGCACTGCAGCCCCCCACCCCGCCGCGCCACGGAAGCCGGCGTTCCGAAAGCCGTGAAAGCGAAGGACTTCCAAAGAACAAGCCCTTGCCCGAAACGGGCGGTGAAATCGCCCACATAGAGCTGCTTGTAACGACCCGAGAGCGACAGGAAGTCAGGAAACCGCTCTTTCGGATCATTATCTATCACCGCACCTGCAGAGAACGACTCCGAATCGTAAAGCCCTTTCGTCGTCAGGGAAAAGCCCTCCTTCCCCCATTTCTTCTTGAACCGGGCCGTGTAGGTTTGCTCCGTCCGCCTGGGCCCACCCGGCTCGCCCAGCACGAAAAAGGGACGCAACTGCGCCACTGCCTCCGGCGAAAAACCCTCCACCAGCGCCCACTCCGCATACGAGCGCACCGCGCCGTAGCGCTCCCGCCAGGCAAGAAGGCTCTCCACCTGGAAAAGGGTCAGCAGCCCCGTCTCTTCCAACTGCTCCCGCGAAACCGCATTGAGATTGAGGGGATTCCTGAGCATCCTCTCAAAACGCGACACGAGGTCTTCCGTCGGAATCCCCTGCTCAGAAAGCTGTTCGACAAGCTCCGCGATCCGCTCAGGAAGGATCTCCTGCGCCTCGGCATCCCACGAAAATAACGAGAAAAAAACAATGAGGGCACCCCAAACCGCCCCTCCAGATCTCCTGCACATATCGTTCGGTTTTTAAATAAGACATAAGATTCTTTTTTTGGGAGTATCCTTGATTATTCCTACCTTTGCCTCGAGACAGTAACACCGTGATACGGATGGGTAATCGAGTCGCGCAAAAGTCCCCGCCCGCGAGGCCCTCGCTCTTGAAGTAATTCCGCCACGTAGTCTTGGGGCAAATCTAACAGGAGGTCATTCAGGCCTCCTGTTTTATTTTGCCTGCATCTATGGCTGTTATACAATACTGGATTCGCAATTTGTCGCTGCGACGTATGCCGACGGTCATTTTTATGCGGCCGACGCCCATACAGATATACTCCATGATAATCATTCGTTCGAAAGCCCTTTGGTTTTTGCTTCCCGCCTTTGAAGGCACATTCCTCACCATCCTTGCATTTGTAAGAATCGCATCAAGCTGAAGGACTGCAAGCGTAGAAAGATAGGTCAGAGAGGCTTGCGCCGCAGTCTCGACAACAGAAACCGATCGGATATTGATATCCTCCTGCAAAGAGATATTGAATCTCTTTTGCTCGGGATTACGTCGCTTCCATTCCTGGTAAAAGGACATGATGAGTTGCTGCCGTTTTCTTCTATCCTGGGAAGTGTTTCCCGTTGGAATATCATCTTCGACAATCATGGCCTCATCTGCCGACTCGTCGTCTGGGATGATAACCCTGTCTGGTTCCTCGGAATAACCAACCAGCATACTGAACGGTACGCCCATCACCTGGGCGGCCCGAAAGATGGTCTCAAAATTCTTTGTCGTAAACAAGACATTCACATTCTGGCGTTGAATGCCCATCCGCCTGGCAAACTCCGCCTTGCTCATCCCAATCTGCTCCAAAATGACAGGTCCTTTTTCTTCAAAAACCAGCTTTGCCATAGCACTTCTTTCTATACCGGCACAAATGTAATAAAATAATATTACATTATTCATCATTCTTGTTATTTACCGATCCCGGAATGGGAATGAATGTCAGAAGCCGTTGCATGACAGACTCTGTTTAGCTTTTGAACCACGTGCGAGTCAGATATCGAGTCAAAAACCCATGGCCGCCCGTGGCCATGTGAACGGGAGGGGCCCGCGCGAAGCGTGGGAGGGATGGAGCGAAGCGGAAGGTTTTTGACCGATATCTGCGAGCACTGGGGCAAAAGCGTTCGAAGAAGATGTTGCCGAGGTAGATTTAAACTTAGAAAGAGGCCGTGCCTATATCAAAAATATTGCGTAATTTCGCGTATTGTAACAAAAATCAGCGATGGAAAAAAGGATTCTGGTCAAGGACCGGTACTTCGTACCTTATATTCCCTACGAGCGGCTGGAGAAGGCCATCGACGACGTAGCGGAACGCATCAACCAAGATTTCAAGCATTTTGACGGGACGCCCATCATCCTGTGCGTCCTCAACGGATCGATCCTCTTTACGGGAGAACTGATGAAACGGCTCAATTTCCCGTGCGAGTTCTCGAGCATCCGGCTCTCTTCCTATGAAGGCACGCTCTCCACGGGCGTCACCCGCAAGGTGCTGGGCCTGACTTCCTCCATCAAAGGCCGCACGGTGCTCGTGGTGGAAGACATCGTCGACACCGGCAAGACCATCACCGACCTCCACGCCCTGCTGCTCGACGCCGGCGCCGCCGACGTGAAGATCTGCACCATGCTGCTCAAGCCCGAAGTCTACAAGAAGGACCTCAAGCTCGACTACGTGGCCATGGAGATCGAGAACCGCTTCATCGTGGGATTCGGCCTGGACTATGACCAGCTGGGCCGCAACTACAAGGACATCTATATTCTCGACGATACGAAACCCAAAACCATGAAACATTTCCTCATTTTCGGCCCTCCGGGCGCCGGCAAGGGCACCCAGGCCGCACGCCTGATCGAACGTTTCGGCCTGCGCCACGTCTCGACGGGCGACCTGCTCCGCCGCGAAATCGCCACCGGAACGCCGCTCGGCCTCAAAGCCAAAACCCTGATCGACAAGGGTGAACTCGTACCCGACGAAGTGGTCGAAGGGATGATTGCCTCCGAACTCGACGCCCACACCGACGTCAAGGGCTTCATCTTCGACGGCTTCCCGCGCACCACGGCCCAGGCCGAACATCTGGACGCCATGCTCGCCGAACGCGGCAAGCAGGTCGACGCCGTCCTCTCGCTGATGATTCCCGACCAGACCGTGTTCGAACGCATCCGCCACCGCGCAGAGGTCGAGAACCGCGTGGACGACACGAAACCCGAGGTCATCCAGAACCGGATCGACACCTACCACGCCAAGACGGAACCCGTGATCGCCTATTACAAAGGAAAGGGTGTCTACCGGGAAATCGACGGACTGGGCACCATCGACGAGGTCTTCGACAAGATCTGCGCCGTCATGGAAGAATACAAATAACCTTCTCCTTTTCCGACCATGAGCTTCGAGACCGGCACCAACTTCATCGACTACGTACGCATCTTCTGCAAGAGCGGAGATGGGGGAAACGGCTCGATGCATCTCCACAGGGCCAAATATGTGCCCAAAGGCGGACCCGACGGCGGCGACGGCGGCCGCGGCGGCCATATCATCCTGCGCGGCAACAAGCAGATGTGGACACTGATCCACCTGAAGTACAAGAAGCACATCAAGGCCGAGGACGGCGGTGCAGGCAGCGGTCAGCTCAAGCACGGCAAGCAGGGCCAGGACATCGTCCTGCAGGTTCCGCTCGGCACCGTGGCGCGCGACGGCGAAACGGGCCAGGTCCTGTTCGAGATTCTGGAAGACGGAGAAGAGAAAATCCTTTGCAAAGGCGGCCGCGGCGGCCTGGGCAACAACTACTTCAAAAGCGCGACCAACCAGACGCCCCGCTTCGCCCAGCCGGGCGAGCCGGGCGTGGAGGGTTGGTTCGTGCTGGAGCTCAAGGTCCTGGCCGACGTGGGACTCGTGGGGTTCCCCAATGCGGGCAAATCCACGCTCCTGAGCGTGGTCTCCGCCGCCAAGCCCAAGATCGCCGACTACGCCTTCACCACGCTGGAGCCGCAGCTGGGCATCGTCAACTACTACGACGACCGCTCGTTCGTGATGGCCGACATCCCGGGCATCATCGAGGGCGCCCACGAAGGCAAAGGCCTGGGCCTGCGCTTCCTGCGCCATATCGAGCGCAATGCGATGCTGCTCTTCATGATTCCCGCCGACAGCAAGGATATCGCCGGGGAATACCGCATCCTGCAGAAGGAACTCAAACTCTACAACCGGGAACTGCTCGACAAACAGCGCGTGGTAGCCATCACCAAGTGCGACATGCTCGACGATGAACTCCGCAAGGAAGTCCGGCGGCATCTGCCGCGCAAAGTGCCCTCCGTGCTGATCTCCTCACTCACCGGCGAGGGCATTGCCGAACTCAAAGACCTGCTCTGGAATACGCTCAACGCCGAGATCTGATGTACCTGCTCGTTGACGGAGGGACCGATCCGGCCTGGAACCTGGCGGCGGAGGAGTATCTGCTCTCCCGGCGGAGTGAGCCTTTTTTCCGCTTGTGGCGCAATGCCGACAGCGTGATCATCGGCCGCCATCAGAATGCCTGGGCCGAAATCGACCTGGATTTCGTGCAGCGCAACAACATTCCGGTCGTCCGGCGGATGACCGGAGGCGGGGCCGTATTCCACGATCTGGGCAACGTGAACTATTCGTTCTTCGACTTGAAAGACAGGCGTTTCACCGACGTCATCCTGGCGGCCCTCCGGGCACTGGGCATCGAAGGACAGGCATCGGGCCGCAACGACCTGATCCTGGCAGACGGACGGAAATTCTCCGGCACTGCTGTCTGCAAGCGGGGAAACCGCCTCCTGGAGCACGGAACGCTGTTGTTCGACGCTTCCTTCGACCGGCTTTCCGCGGCGCTCCGGCCGCGGCCCGAGAAGTTCGAGGGCAAGGCCGTGAAGTCGGTGCGGAGCCGCGTCACCAACCTGGCGCAGCAGCTCCCGGAGCCGATTTCCGTCGAAGCCTTCATCGATTTTCTGGCGGATGCCATCGGGACCGCGCTCGGCTGCATCCCTTATCACTACAGCGAAGCGGACCTGGAGGCCATCGCCCGGCTCCGCGACGAACGTTTCGGTAACCCGGACTGGAATTTCGGTGCTTCACCGGCCTGTGCACTCACAAGGGTACGCCGTTTTCCGGCGGGGCTGGTCGAAGCACACTTCGATATCCGGGAAGGCCGGCTCCACAACCTGCAGGTCTATGGCGACTATTTCTTCGAGCAGCCCACCGAAGCCTTCTGCGCCGCCATGGAGGACTGCCCCTTCGAACGCATAGCAATCGCCGACCGCCTCCTTGCGGTGGCGGCCGGCGACTATTTCTCAGGAATCAGTACGGAAGAACTGCTGACGCTGTTCTATTTATAGCGGCGCTCCTTTTCGGAGACCAGCAGGTCTTTGAGGGTGGTGACGCAATCGTTGACGGCACCTTCGAAGGTGTCGTTGTTTCTTTCCACGACCAGTTCATTGCCCGGGATGAAGACGTGTACCTTCACGTTCTTGTTCTGCGGATCGGCGAGCAGGGACATGTCAACCTCCGTGCGTACGATGCCGTCGTAGAATTTCTCGATCTTGCTGACCTTCTTGTCGATGTAATCAAGCAGCTTCTGGTCTGCGTCGAACTTGATGGACTGTACTTTAATTTCCATGGTTACCTCCGTTTTTTGCTCTGGGATGAGCGGTTAAATATGTCTTTTTCAATTGTTCGAACGAGTTGTGCGTATACACCTGCGTGGCCGCCAGCGAGGAGTGTCCGAGGATTTCCTTGATGCTGGTCAGGTCCGCGCCCCGGTTGAGGAGATGGGTCGCCAGGGAGTGCCGCAGCACGTGGGGCGACTTTTTTCCGGTAAATCCTTCCACGCCTGCGAGTTCGCTGCGGACCACCTTGTCGGCGAAGGCCAGGTAGAGCGGTGCGCCGCGGTCGGTGAGGAAGAACCGTCCCCCGGGGTTTTCGGGATGCGCTTCACCCAATTTTTCCAAATATAGCGAAATCTCCTGACAAATCAAAGCGGGAACGGGGATTTCGCGCAGTTTGTCGCCTTTGCCCAAGACCCGGAAAAGTTGCCGGGAAGCGTCGAAATCGGTTATTTTCAGGCCGCAAAGCTCCGCACGACGCATCCCCGTCGCATAGAGGACCAGCATCATCATCCGGTTGCGGAGCAAGCGGAAATCTTCGGGGTTCTCTTCGCAGCGGCGGCGGCTCTCGTCAAAATAGTTGTCGATGGCCTTTTCGGTGTAGAAGACCGGGAGTTTCTTCTCCTGCTTGGGGCGGGGAACCTTGCGCACGGGATTGCTCTCCAGCAATCCCTGCCGCAGGAGCCAGCCGCACCAGGTGCTGAGCGCCGAAAGCTTGAGATTCATCGTGCGGGCTCCCAGGCCGGTGTCGAGGCCGTGCGCGATGAAGCTGCGGACGTTCTGCGGAGTCATCGCACCGGGCTGGATGTCGTCTTCTTCGAGGAACGCATAGAATTCAGTCACAGCCTCTTCGTAGAGACGGACCGTGCGCGGGGAGAAGCGTCGTTCGACTTCCAGGTAGCGGATGAAATTTTCTTTCAACATTTTTACAAATGTAAGAAATTATTTCTACCTTTGCCGTCCCTAAGAAAAAGGAGGTGTAAGCAAATGATTATCGTACAGGTCAAAGAAGGTGAGAACATCGAGCGTGCGCTGAAGAAATTCAAACGCAAATTCGAGAAGACGGGTGTCATCCGCGAGCTCCGCTCCCGCAAGACTTTTGAGAAACCGTCCGTGAAGAAGCGCGAGATGATGAACAAGGCCATCTACGTGCAGAAGCTGCAGCTCCAGGACGAGTAGTTCTTTGAAGCTGCTTGCAAGAGATCGAGCCCTTCGCCTGCGTGGCGAAGGGTTTTTTTATTATATTTGTGTCTACTAACACCTTCCCCCATGAAAAAAACACTTCTCCTGCTTGCTTTCCTGCTCTGCCTCCTCAACAGCGCATCCGCCCAGCGATACGACGTGCTGGACCAGGTGAAGGCCGACTGGCGGAAAGCCGCAGGGATGGAAGGTCCGCACCGCTTCGACGTGCCGGAACCCACCCCCGCTCCGAAAGGATACACGCCCTTCTACATCAGCCATTACGGGCGGCACGGTTCGCGCTATGCGTGGAATGCCAAGACCTACTCCCTCATCCACGAGGTCCTCTCGGCCGCACACGAAGAAGGAACCCTGACCCCGCTGGGCGAGGAATTCCACCGGAATTTCGCGTCGTTCTACCCGACGCCGCTCATCAACACGGGCGATCTGACACCGCTCGGCTGGGAGCAGCACCAGCGCATCGCCGCCTGGGTCTATGACCACTTCCCGAAGGTGTTCAAGGGCTCGCGCCACATCGACGCCATCGTATCCACTTCGCCCCGGAGCATCGTCAGCATGAGCTCGTTCTGTCTCAGTCTCAAGGAAAAGAATCCCAAGCTGAGCTTCTACCAGAGCTCTACGCACACCGGACTGGCGGTCGCCACGCCGACCAGTGCCCCTGCCGCCATCCGGAAACAATACAGGGAAGACGACATCTCCCGCATCGAGCCTGTCGCCCATTTCAACGAACGGTTCCTCGATTACGAGGGAATCCTGGGCAGGATCTTCACCGATCCCGCTTTCCCTTCCCGCTTCGAGGGAGGCCGCACCAATTTCCTGATGCAGCTCTATTCCCTGGTCGGCGGCTACCATAATTATGAGGAGCGTCCGCTGTTCGACGACATCCTCACGCCCGACCAGTACGCCAACCTCTGGGAAGCGCTCAACTACTACTCCTATCACATCGACCTGGGCGCCCGCTACCAGAACATTCCGCTGCTGGAAGACATCATCGCCAAGGCGGAAGCTGCCTTCGGCGATCCGAACCGCGCCGCGGACCTGCGCTTCGGGCACGACTACGTGTTCGAGGCCTTCATGTGCCTGATCAACGCGAACGGATGCGGCACGGTGCCCGAAAAGGCCGCCGAAGTGAAATACTGGTTCCAGAGCTTCAACGTGCCGATGGCTGCGACCGTGCTGTTCGTCTTCTACCGCAACAAGAAAGGAGACATCCTCTTCAAAGTCCTGCAGAACGAGACGGAAGTCACGCTCCCGCAGATCCAGCCGGTCACGGGGCCTTACTATCGCTGGACCGACTTTACCCGCTGGGCCGCCGCCATGATGGCCGAGCACCCCTTGATTGAACAATAAGAAATCCTTCATACCATGGAAAGCGCAAAAGTTTTTTACACCGACTTCCGGACAACGGCATTCGGAGAAAGCATGCCGGCCAAGCTGAAACGCCTCGCCCGACGGGCCGGTATGGCCGACATCGACATGGACGGCAAGTTCGTCGCCATCAAAATGCATTTCGGGGAACTGGGGAACGTCAGCTACCTGCGTCCCAACTACGCCAAGGCGATCGTCGACCTGGTCAAGGAGCTTGGCGGAAAGCCGTTCCTTACGGACTGCAACACCATGTATCCGGGATTCCGGAAAAATGCCCTGGAGCACCTCGAGTGTGCATGGGAGAACGGCTTTACCCCGCTTTCAGCCGGCTGCCCGGTCATTATCGCCGACGGTCTGAAAGGTACCGATGACATTGCCGTCCCCGTGGAGGGCGGCCAGTACACGAAGGAAGCCCTGATCGGACGCGCCATCATGGATGCCGACGTCTTCATCAGCCTGACCCACTTCAAAGGTCACGAGATGACCGGCTTCGGCGGCACCATCAAGAATATCGGCATGGGCTGCGGCTCCCGCGCCGGAAAGAAGGACCAGCATTCTGCCGGAAAGGCGACCATCTACGAAGACAAGTGCCGGGGATGCCGCCGCTGCCAGAAGGAATGCGCCAACGGCGGCCTGGTGTTCGACGGCGTAAAACGCAAGATGCAAGTGGACGAAAGCCACTGCGTAGGTTGCGGCCGCTGCCTCGGCGCCTGCAACTTCGATGCGATCGATTTCGTCCAGGACCAGGCGCTCTCCATCCTCAACGCCAAGATGGCCGAGTACACCAAGGCCGTCGTCAGCGGTCGCGATAGCTTCCACATCTCGCTCATCATGGACGTCTCTCCGTACTGCGACTGCCACGCCGAAAACGACGCGCCCATCCTCCCCGATATCGGAATGTTCGCTTCCACGGATCCGCTGGCCCTCGACCAGGCCTGCGTCGATGCCTGCCTGGCTGCCGAACCCCTCCGGAACTCCGTGCTGGGAGATCATCTGCACGACGAACACTTCCACCCCCACCACGACCATTTCAAGAATACCACGCCCGAATCCGAGTGGGAGACCCAGCTCACCCACGCCGAAAAGATCGGACTCGGCACCCGCCGGTACGAACTGGTTTTCGTGAAATAAGGATTACTCCTTGAGTTTCTTATACTTGAAGCGCTTGGGCTCGGCAGAGCCCAGGCGCATTTTGCGATTGGCCTCGTATTCGGAGTAGGTGCCCTCGAAGAAATAGACCTGGGAGTCGCCTTCGAAAGCGAGGATGTGGGTGGCGATGCGGTCGAGGAACCAGCGGTCGTGGGAGACCACGACCGCGCAGCCGGCGAAGTTCTCGAGGCCTTCCTCAAGGGCGCGGATCGTATTGACATCCACGTCGTTGGTCGGCTCGTCGAGGAGCAGGACGTTGGCGTTTTCCTTGAGGGTCAGGGCCAGGTGCAGGCGGTTGCGCTCGCCGCCGGAGAGGATACCGCAAAGCTTCTCCTGGTCGGCGCCCGCGAAGTTGAAGCGGGAGATGTAGGCCCGGGCGTTGACTTCGCGGTTGCCCAGCTTCACGTATTCGCTGTTTTCGGAGATCGTCTCATAGACCGTCAGGTCGGGGTCGATCTGTTTGTGCTGCTGGTCCACGTAGGCGATCTTCACCGTCTCCCCTATCTCAAATGTACCTGAATCGGGCTGTTCGTAGCCCATGATCAGGCGGAAGAGCGTGGTCTTGCCGGCGCCGTTGGGACCGATGACGCCCACGATGCCGGCCGGGGGCAGCGAGAACGTGAGGTTCTCGAAGAGCACCCGGTCGCCGTAAGACTTGCTCACGCCCTTGCATTCGATGACCTTGTTGCCCAGGCGCGGACCGTTGGGGATATAGATCTCCAGGCGTTCTTCTTTCTGCTTCGTATCTTCATTGAGCATCTTCTCGTAGGCGTTCAGACGGGCCTTTCCCTTGGCCTGGCGGGCCTTGGGGGCCATCCGGACCCATTCGAGCTCGCGCTCCAGCGTCTTGCGGCGCTTGCTTTCCTGCTTCTCCTCCATGGCCAGGCGCGCGCTCTTCTGTTCCAGCCAGGAAGAGTAATTGCCCTTCCAGGGGATGCCCTCGCCTCGGTCGAGTTCGAGGATCCAGCCCGCCACGTTGTCGAGGAAATAGCGGTCGTGCGTCACGGCGATCACCGTGCCTTTGTACTGCTGGAGATGGGCTTCGAGCCACTGGATGCTCTCCGTGTCGAGGTGGTTGGTCGGCTCGTCGAGCAGCAGCACGTCCGGCTCGCGGAGCAGCAGGCGGCACAGTGCCACGCGGCGGCGCTCACCGCCGCTGAGGGTAGCCACGGACGCATCCGGGTCGGGGCACTGCAGCGCGTCCATCGCCCGCTCCAGTTTCGCGTCGATATCCCATCCGCCCGCATGGTCGATGGCTTCCGTGAGCTCGCCCTGCCGGATGATGAGTTCATTCATCCGGTCGTCATCCATCGGTTCCAGGAAGGCCTGGTTGACGGCTTCGTACTCCTTGAGCAGGTCCATGACCTCCTGCACGCCTTCCTGCACGACCTCGAGCACGGTCTTGTCGTTGTCGAGCTTCGGCTCCTGCTCCAGATAGCCCACCGTATAGCCGGGTGCGAAGACCACTTCGCCGTGCGTAGGGGTCTCGATCCCGGCGATGATCTTCATCACCGTCGATTTGCCGGCGCCGTTCAGACCGATGATCCCGATCTTGGCCCCATAGAAGAAGGAGAGATAGATGTCCTTGAGGATTACTTTGTTGTTGTGCGGCAAGATCTTGCTCACACCGTTCATCGAGAAGATGATCTTTTCGTCGGCCATGGCTGTCAATTCAGATTAAGTGTCGCTGCTGCAGATAGTATTTGATCAGATCGACGACGCGCTCTTCGTCATCGCCGAGTTTGGAGGCGTCGATACAGAGGTCGTAGCTGGCGGAGTCGCCCCAGCGTTTGAACGTATAGTAGTTGTAGTAGGCGGCGCGGGCGCGGTCGCCTTGTTCGATGAAGCGGCGCGCTTCCTCTTCGGTCTTGCCGCCTACCCGCATCAGGTTGCGGACGCGGCTTTCCAGGTCGGCGGCGATGAAGAAGGTGGCCAGACGGAGCTCGTCGCGGAGGATGTAGTCGGCGCAGCGGCCCACGATGATGCAGTCTTCCTTGGCGGCGATCTTGCGCATCACTTCGCTCTGGATCTTGAAAAGCTGCTCTTCCGTCATCACGGTGTTCGTGCCCGCCCGGTTGTAGAGGCCGAGCAGGGAGCGGAAGTTCTGGAGGGCCGTGCGGAATCCCCGGGAAGAGTGCTCGTCGCGCTGCGCAAAGCAGGTCTCGTCGAGACCGCTCTCGCGGGCCACTTCGGCCAGCAGTTCCTTGTCATAGGCCTTGATGCCGAATTCCTGCGACAGGCGACGGGCAACGCCCAGTCCGCCCGCGCCGATCTGGCGTCCGATGGAGATGATCAGATGCGGTTCCATATTGCGTATATCAAACTGTTTCAGTTACTTCAACCGGCTCAGGGACCGGCGCTTCCACGGGCGTTGCTGCTGCCATCGCTGCCTGCTCGCGCCGGAAGTCGCGCTTGAGGCGGGCGAGCATGATTTCGGAGACGACCAGGGCGGCCAGATCGGAGGCTGGCATGCTGAGCCACACGCCATCCGCACTGAACCAGATCGGCAGGATCGCCAGGAACGGGAGCAGGAAGATCAGCTGACGCGACAGCGACAGGAAAATCGCCTTGTTGGCCAGGCCGATGCTCTGGAAGAAATTGGTGATCACCATCTGGCGCCCGATGATGAAGAAGATGGCCACCGTGATGCGGAAGCCCCGCGCGGCCAGTTCGATGAGCTGTTCATCGTGCGTAAAGAGCGAGACTGCCGCACGCGGGAACACCATTCCCACGATAAAACAGGTAAATGTCACGATCAGCGCGCACTTGACGGTCAGGCGCAGCACTTCCAGAACGCGGTCGTACTGTTTCGCTCCGTAGTTGTAGCCGGCGATCGGCTGCATGCCCTGGTTGAAGCCCATCACGATCATCAGGAAGAGGAACACCAGGCGGTTGACGATGCCGTAGGCGCCGATGGCCAGGTCGCCGCCGTAGCGCTTGAACTGGTTGTTGATGAAGATGACCACGAAACACGACGCGACGTTCATCAGGAACGGCGCCATGCCGATCGAGAGGGAGCGCCGTGCGATGCCCCAGTCCAGGCCGAAAGTCTCCCGCGAAAGGTGCAGGAACTCCCGCTTATCGCAGATGATGCGCATGATCCAGACGAAAGCTGTGAACTGCGAGATGATCGTGGCGATGGCCGCGCCCTGGATGCCCAGATCGAACACGAAGATGAAGATCGGGTCGAGGATCGTGTTGAGCGTCACCGTCAGGATGGTGGCGAACATCGCCTTCTGGGGATGGCCCGATACCCGGACAATCGAATTGAGACCGAAATACAGGTGCGTGATGATGTTGCCAGCCAGGATCGGAATCATATAGCTGCGCGCATAGGGCAGCGTCGCGTCGCTCGCGCCGAAAAAGCGCAGGATCGGATCGAGGAAGACCAGTGCGACCACCGAAAAGATGACGCCGACCATGACGTTCAGGATGAAGACGTTGCTGAGCACCTTCTTCGCCACGGGATAGTTCTTCTGGCCCAGCAGGACGGAGATCAGGGTGGCGCCGCCCACGCCCACGAGGGTGCCGAAAGCGGCGGAGAGGTTCATCAGCGGGAAGGTCAGCGCCAGGCCGGAAATGGCCATCGGGCCGCATCCCTGACCGATGAAGATGCTGTCCACCATATTGTAGAGCGAGGAGGCCGTCATCGCGATGATCGCGGGCATGGCATACTGCTTGAGCAGCTTGCCGACCTTCTCGGTACCGAGTTCAAGGGGAATGTTTTCTGCCATAGATTGCAAAGTTACGAATAAAATCGGATTTACGCGCGTGGCAACTATCATCCTGACAATCAGGCACAACCCGGAAACCGTATGCGCGCTTTTACGCAGACGTTTTTGAGTAATTCGCTGAAAAACAGTTTGTTGTTTGCCACAAGTTTTGTATCTTTAGGCTCGTTATGACCGGCCTGTCCCTCATCATCGCCTTTGTCGTGGCCATTGTGGCCATGATCCTGCTCATCTCGAAGCTGAAGGTGCATCCATTCCTGGCCATCCTGCTCATTTCGCTGGTGCTGGCCTTGCTGGCCGGGATTCCGCTCCGGCAGGTGCCGGGCGTCATCGGCGCCGGGTTCGCCGGGACATTTACTTCCATCGGTATCGTCATCATTTTGGGCGCTTTCATCGGGGCGGTGCTGGAGAAGACGGGGGCGGCGCTTAAGCTGGCCGACCTGGTCATCCGGCTGGTCGGACAGAAGCGGCCGGCGCTGGCCATCGAACTGATGGGCTGGATCGTGTCGATCCCCGTGTTCTGCGACAGCGGTTTCGTGATCCTCGATCCGATCCGCCGGGCGATGGCCCGCCGGACCGGCGCTTCGAGCGTAACCATGACGGTCTGCCTGTCCTGCGGCCTCTATGTAGCCCACGTCTTCATCCCACCCACGCCCGGTCCACTGGCCGCGGCCCAGGCCCTCGGGCTGGAGAACAACCTGCTGCTGGTCATCGGCATCGGCATCCTCTGCTCGATTTTCCCGCTTATCGCGGGCTACTTTTTCGCCCGTCATATCGGCCGGAAGGTCAAAAGCGAGGACGAATCCGACAGTAGCCAGACCGTCCAGACTTATGAAGAGCTGAAGGCTGCTTTCGGAAAACTTCCTTCGGCCGCTTCCGCGCTTGCGCCGCTGGTGGTCCCGATCCTCCTGATGGCGGTCTCTTCGGTTGTATCGATGATGCATGCGACGGGCTGGGGTGCCGATCTCTGCCTCTTCCTCGGAACACCGATCATGGCACTGGCCGTAGGCGCCGTGCTGGCCATCTGCCAGCTTTTCGGCGCCGGCAAAGGCAGTGATTTCTATCCGTTGACCAACGACACGCTGAAGACGGTCGGCCCCATCCTCTTCGTTACCGCTGCCGGCGGCGTGCTGGGCAAGGTCATCGCATCGTCCGATATGGTGAATTACATCACGGCACACACGGATACCTTCCGGAGCATCGGCATCTTCTTCCCTTTCCTGCTGGCTGCCATTCTCAAGACGGCGCAGGGATCGTCCACGGTCGCCATTACCACGACGGCAGGGATCGTCGCACCGCTGCTGGGTGCCCTCGGACTTGCCGCTCCGGTCGATGCCGCCCTGGTCGTAGTGGCCATCGGCGCCGGCGCCATGACGGTCTCCCACGCCAACGATTCCTATTTCTGGGTCGTCACCAGTTTCGGCAAACTGCTGGTCAACGACGGTTACCGGACCCAAACCCTGATGACGCTGGTCATCGGCCTGGCCTCGATGGTTGAAGTCTTCCTGCTCAAACTCATTCTCTAAACGCGCTTTACGATGGCTTCCTTCAAGGAATTGATGAAAGATAAAACTGAAAGACAGGCTATTCTGATTCTGGTCTCCGTCTGCCTGGCGCTCGTGGGAATTGCCGTCATCGCCATCATTCCCCAAGTCCAGGCTTTCTTCCTCCGCCTCCTGACCGGCGGAAAGGGACTCCTCTATCTGCTGGGCGCCGGCATACTGCTCACCGGCTGGTTCCTGCTCCTCGGCGTTCGTGGAAAGGCCCTTCGCTACGCATTGCTGATTCTGGTATTTACCCTTCTGTGCCTCTGGCTGGCCATCAACATAGACCTGGTCTGGACCTCGATGGTGCACACCATCGGTCTCTGGCCCACCATCATCATCGTCCTGTTGGGCGCCATCGGCGTCTGGCTCATCATCTGGATGTTCCTCTAGTCCACAGTCTGCGGTAGAAATCCGCTTTCCGCTCGAGGGCGAGCGGATAGGCGCGGGATGTGGAAGGCATCCGCCAGAATGTCAAGGTACGGCCGGCCACCCTGGCCGCCTCGGCCGCCGTCGGAGGCTCGCCGATTTCGATTTCGACGGATCCGCCAACGGGCGGTTCGGCACAGCCGAAAGTTTCGACGATGACGTCGGTAGCTTTCTGGCCGGTGGTGACCAACGTCCGGCATGCAGGGATGCGGGCCAGCAAGGCCGGAAGGTCGGTCGGCGTCACCACTTCGAGGAATTTGTCGGAAGCGTTGTCCTTGAGGCGCCGGACTTCACAGGCCGTGTCGTAGAGCGCAAGCCCCTTCTCACGGCAGAAAGCCTCCACCTGTGCCTGGTCAAATCGCTTCTGGTCAGGGACGGCGAAATGATCCTTGTCTCCAAAAAACAACAAACCCATCACCCGCCAGAAATCGTTGTTCCAGTTCGGGTAATAAAATGGCATCGACCACCGCTTCGGCTGCGGCGGAAAACTCCCGAGGAAAAGAATGCGCGCCCCTCCCGGCAGGAAGGGTTCGAAAGGATGTCGTTCAGTTTCCATCATCTGTTGTATCTGGCTGCGGCGGCAGCGGCTGCGACCGCCGCTCCCGCCACCATCGAATGAGAAAACGGATGCCGGCCGAAAGCAGGCCCGGCCCCAGGCCGCAGTAGAACCAGGCGAAAAAAGACGTCGGAATCCCAGGGATATGCTTCAGCGTGATGCCCAGTCCGATCATGAAGGCGATAATCAGATACCCTTTCAGACTGAAGGTCTTGAACACCGAGGTTCTCGCTTCCGGCATGGCCAGGATCCGCGCCGAGTATTTGCCGACAACTCCGGTAAACATCCCATAGAAACCCGCAAACACCAGCAACGACAACGGCACCATCCACCAGAGCGCGACCATCAATCCCAGCTGCAGGTAACTGAGAATTCCCGTCACCAGAATCTTTGTCCCGATGGCCGTCCACAGCAGCCCATTTACCGCCAGCAATCCCTTCGTCGGTATCTTGCACATACTTTGTAAAAATACGAAAGATCCCACACATTCGCAAACATCGCCCTGCCCCCCTCCTCCTTTGCGCTGCAACGGACGCATTTGACTGTCAGCCGATTATGCAAGTTGATCCCCCTAAAAACCAAGGGGATCAACTTGCGCAAATCGCTGATATACTGATGCGTACATTGCAGCGGAATTTTTCGTATTTTTGTAAATATGAAACGGAGAGATTTTATCAAGACATCGGCGCTGCTGGCAGCGGCGGCCGGGTCGGGCGAGCTGATGAAAGCCGAGGCCAAGCCGGTGGATAAGCCGGAATCGTCACATCAGAATGGAAACGATGAGCCGGCCGGAGACCGACTCATCGTGTCAGCCCCGATGCTGCAGAACTTTGCCGCCACTTCCATCGGCGTTGCCTTCGCCGTTAGCGCTTTGGCCAACGGTTATGTCCTGATCGGCGAACAGCCGGATTTGTCCGATGCCCGGAAGGTCCTCTGCGGTGGCTATCGCGTCACGGATATTGACGACCGGGTTATCCGCGTACGGATCACCGGCCTGAAGCCCGCAACGCACTACTACTACCGGATTGGTGCCGACCGGATCCAGTACGACGGCGGCTATCGGATGAAAATCCTCGGCAACGAAGAAGATCCCCATATCTACCACTTCACGACAGCCGGTGCAAAAGGCGACGCCCATTTTTGCGTCATCAACGACACCCACGCCCGCTGGGAGCCGTTCGGCCTGGCCATTGAAAAGATCGCGGAACTGGCCCCGGCTTGTGTAATTTGGAATGGCGACGCCTGCAATGTGGAAGAGACCGTCGAAGACCAGATCCGCATCTTCCTGAAGCCGGATATCGAACGGAAAGACTATGCCAGCGAGACGCCCTATCTTTTCTGCCCGGGCAATCACGACGACCGGGGAATGGCCAACCGTCATTTGGAACGGGTGTGGATGTTCCGTCAGCCGGAAGAGCGGCTTCCCCGCGACTGGGATCTCGGCCGCAATTTCGCCGTCCGTCAAGGCGATATGGCACTGATCGGACTCGACACCGCGGAAGACAAACTCGACACCAACCCGATTTTCGCAGGCCTGTTCACGAGCGGCCCGTACCGGGAAGCGCAGACGGAATGGCTCCGCGACGCCCTCGCCCGGGAAGAGATCCGCACGGCCCCCTATCTTGTGGCTTTCTGCCACATCCCGCTGTTCGACGACAATCCCCGGCACAATCCGGGAGATTTAGCACCGGCCGACAAGGACCCGCAATATAGCACGGACTTCGCGCTTTGGCAGCGCACCTGTGCCCAACTATGGGCACCCCTGCTGGAAGAAGCCGGCTGTCAGTTGGTCATCACCGCCCACCAGCACCGATACCGTTACGACGCTCCGACGGACAATCGTTCCTGGGCTCAAATCGTCGGCGGTGGTCCGGAGATGGGCTCTTCCGGCTCCGACAGCAAACGCCGCGAAGACCCCGGCGAGTTCCCCACCGTCATCGAAGGCCGCATCCGCCACCGCCGCCTGGAAATCCTCGTCCACAACCTTGTCACCAACACCATCCAGGACCGCTTCACCTTCCGCCCCCGCCGCTAACGGGTCCAACCCTGCCAGCCAGCCCCCCCCATCTTTGCGCTGCAACGGACGCGGTTGATAGTCAGTCGCTTACAGAAGTTGATCCCCTCGTTTTTCAAGGGGATCAACTTGCATAAGCGACTGATTTACTGATGCGTACATTGCAGCGGAAGGAGGGGGCAAAACGGCATCGGACAAAAGATGATTTGCATTTTTGGCAAACCCTTGCGATCTTTGTCATACAGGGGCTGCACGATGCATCCCTGACAAACCAAAAAGTAGCGAACGATATGAGGGGAAGGAACAAACCGATTGTCAGGGCAAATGCTGTCCACCATGTCTATCAGAACACCCGGAACGGATATCTCATTTTCTATTCCGTAAAAGATTATCTGATTTTGTTTTCAGTCATCTCCGTCTTCGCCCGCCGGTACGACATCCCTATTCTGGGTATCAGTCTGATGCCCGACCATATCCATCTTTTGGTGTATGTTCAGGACCCAGGGCGTTTCCGGGCTTTTATCCGGGAGTACACAAAAGTATTCACCGCGATGTACAACCGCCATTATCGCCTGTCCGGACCCCTGTTCAACACACCCTTCGGATGCACGCCGAAATTGTCGCACAAGATGATCCGGTCGGCCATCGCTTATGTTTTCAACAACCCCGTAGAAGGACGCCTTGCGTCGCATGTAGAAGAAGACCGTTGGAACTTTCTGGCTTATGCCACGGAGAAGTCTCCCTTCTCGGAGAAACTCCGCATAGACAGGGCAAGATGGGAGCTTCGCAAAGCCCTCTATACCGTAAAGGCTTGCAAAAGAGAAGGGCGATGGCTCGATTACACCGAAATCGAAAAGGTTACGGATCGCCTTTCACCCAGGGAAATCCAGCAGTTCACCGACTATGTAGTACGGAAGTACAACTGCATCGATTATCCCGCAACGACATCCTATTACGAATCGTACGGCAAGATGGTCATCGCATTGAACGCCAATACCGGCAGCGAATATGACCTTACAGAAGACACATTCGGTAAAGACTACCGGATCTATCGGTCACTGATCCGCGAACTTTGCAGCAAAAAGGGCTACGGCACGATGGAACGAGTCCTGAGTCTGCCAGAAGCTGATAGGCGGCGCCTGGGGCGAACGCTGTTGAAAGAAACGGTGGCAAGCGAAAAGGAAGTCGCCAAACTGCTCCGGTTGTAAACACATCGATGGTTGACTGAAACTGACTTGATGGGCGGTCGTAGATGGCTTAGCAACAGCGATGAGACCGACCTGATGGCGGACTCGAAAGACAGTCAGGATCGGTGCGGCAACACTGCAAGCAGGACACTACAATGCTTTGAGGAGGGCGCGGCAGCCAAGGAGAATGTCGTTGTAGGCGGTCTCGAAGTCGCGGGTATACCAGGGGTCGGCCACGTTGCGGTGCTCTCCGGCATAGTCGAGCAGAAGATGGATTTTGTCTTCAGGGTCACCGCCGGCGACGCGGCGGATGCCGCGGATATTCGACTCGTCCATGGCGATGATTACATCATACTGCTGATAATCGGCCTTCTTCATCGGCCGGGCCGTGCGGACTGCGTCGTATGGAATGCCGTGGCGGCGCAAGATCGCGGCGGCCGGCGGATAGATCGGATTCCCCCACTCTTCCTCGCTGACGGCGGCCGATGCAACTTCAAATTCTTCCGACCGTTCGGCCTCCGCCGCAAGATGCCGGAACATGGCCTCCGCCATCGGGCTGCGGCAGATGTTTCCCAAACAGATGAACAGTATCTTTGTCATGCGGCAAAGATAAGCAAAAACCGCCACATGCAGCGGAAGAAGCAAGGGTGGCAGGTCAAAGGGAGGCAATGAGGCGGATGAGGGTGTTGAGAAGATGGAGGAGCCAGTGGAGGATATCAGTGGTGACGTCTGACAGGGTTGACAGGGCGGACAGCAGCCAATCGGACGACAGATGGCTTGAAGATGAAGCGGGCAGATGAGCGGTTGACAGCAGATGGGCAGCGAGCGAGGAGAGGCTGGCGGAGGTGACGGAAGCGGCGATGGCGTACATCACCGCCGTCGCCAGAGGGATGGCAAGGAGGGTCGTGAGCAGGAAGTAGCGCGGAAAGGTGCCGAAGTAGAGCCAGGCCAGGACGCCGCAGGTGGCCTGGCAGCAGAGGCTAACGCTGAGGAGTTCCCAGATGCGGGTCAGCAGCCGGGAGCGGGTCTGGAGCAGCCGGCTGAGGCGAGGGTGTAACAGAAGGATCGAAAGGACGGCCGTATACGACAGTTGGAAACCGATGTCGCGGGGTGCCTCGGGACGGAAAAGGGTCAGCAGCAGGGCGCTGCCCGCGAGGGCCGAGAGGCCGTCGCGGTCGCCGGAGATCAGGCCGGAGAGTTCATAGAAGGTGATCATCAGGACGGCACGGCTGATCGAGGCACTCAGGCCGGTGATCAGCGCATAGGTCCAGAGGAAGGCGAGGATGAGGCCGCTGCGGAACAGCCGTGCCGTCCGATGGCCGCCCAGCGGCCGCAGCAGCCAGGTCAGCAAGGCGTAGATCAGACCGACGTGGAGGCCGCTCAGGGCGAGCAGATGCATGGCGCCACTCTCCCGATAGACCATTCGCAGGTCGCGCGTCAAATCGCCTTTGTCGCCGATGGCTAGCGCCCGCAGGATGGCCAGTTCCTCGCCCTGCGGGGCCAACTGGCCCAACCACGCCGAAAAGGTTTCTTTCTGGAGGGCCGCCCACTGCACCAGCGCCGAAGGCCCCTGCGGCCGGGGCATCCGCCCCAGCTGCACCGCCCCCGCTCCGAGAAAAACAAAACAGAGCAGCAGCACCGCCCAGCCGGGCCGACGGAGCGAACAGAAGGCGAAAGCACAGGAAAGCAACAGATAAACCCACGGCGGGAACGACAGAAAGTCGCCCAGGACATTGCCGGCCAGAAAAGCCAGCGTACACGCCACAAGTTCCCTACCTTGCCACATCCCGCTCAAATTTTCTGCAAGGTACGATTATTTTTCCTAAATTTGTAGGATAAGTTGCAAATCCAAATCCTTACACGAATGATCATCCTTGTCCTCAATTGCGGAAGCTCCTCGCTGAAATACCAGCTGCTCGACATGCGGAGCGCCGAAGACTATACCCTGATGAAAAAGGGTCTCGTTGAACGCATCGGAGACGTGGTTCCCGACCACGCCGCCGGCATCAAGATGGTGCTCGACGCCCTGGTCAGCCCCGAAGAGGGCGTCATCGACTCGCTCGAGCGCATCGATGCCGTCGGCCATCGCGTGGCCCACGGCGGCGAATTCTTCGACCGGAGCGTCCGGGTCACCCCCGACGTGATCGACAAGATCGACCGCTGCTGCGAACTGGCACCGCTCCACAATCCGGCCAACCTGATGGGCATCAAAGCCATCGAACAGCTGATGCCGGGCGAACCGCAGGTCGCCGTCTTCGACACATCGTTCCATCAGACGATGCCTGACTACGCCTATATGTACGCCATCCCCTACCGCTTCTACGAGCAGTACCGCCTGCGCCGCTACGGCTTCCACGGCACCAGCCACAAGTTCGTGGCCGAAAAAGCCTGCAAGTTCGTGGGGCTCGACCTCAAGAAGAGCCGCATCATCACCTGCCACCTCGGCAACGGCAGCTCCATCACCGCCGTCAAGGACGGCGAGAGCGTGGACACCTCGATGGGCTTCACCCCGGTCGAAGGCGTGGTGATGGGCACGCGCTGCGGCAACCTTGATGTCGGCGCCGTAACCTTTATCCAGGAGAAGGAGAATCTCGACTACAAAGGCGTCAACGCCCTGCTCAACAAGAAGAGCGGCCTGCTGGGCATCTCCGGCGTCTCGGCCGACAACCGCGACATCGAAGCCGCAGCCGCTACGGGCAACGAGCGCGCCATCCTCGCCCGCAAGATGCTGGCCTACAGCATCAAGAAATATGTCGGCGCCTATGCGGCCGCCATGGGCGGTGTCGACCTGATCGTCTTCACCGGCGGCATCGGAGAGAACGCCTGGCCGGTCCGCGAGCAGGTCTGCGAAGGCCTCGAATTCCTCGGCGTGGACTTCGACGCCCAGGCCAACCAGGTGCGCGGCAAAGACGTGCTCCTGACCCGCCGCGGCTCGAAGGTCAAGGTCGTGGCCGTCACGACCAACGAAGAACTGGTGATTGCCACCGATACGATGAACATTGTCAATAACAATTAATACGGATACACTATGATTACCAACTTCAACGAATTATTCGAAGCGCTCCGCAGCCGGAGCAAGAAACGGATGGTCGCCGCCTGGGGCGTGGACGACCACACCATCACCGCTGCCGCCCGTGCCATCGAGAAAGGCATCGTCGAGGTCACGCTCGTGGGCGACAAGGACATGATCCTGGACGTGTGCAAGAACGAGAACATCGACCCCGCCATCTTCAAGATCGTCGACAACAAGAATGAACTGCAGGCCATCGCCCAGGCCGTGGGCATGGTCAAGGACGGCGAAGGCGACATCCTGATGAAAGGCCTCTGCAGCACCGACAAGTACATGCGCGGCATCCTCAACAAGGAGCGCGGTCTCCTGCCGCCGAAAGCCGTGCTGAGCCACATCACGGTAATCCGCAACCCGAACTACCATAAATTCCTGATCTTCAGCGATGCAGCCGTCATCCCCGCACCGGACTTCAAGCAGAAGCAGGCCATCTGCAAATACCTGATCGGCACCGCCAGGGCCCTGGGCATCGACAAGCCGAAGGTGGCCGCCATCGCCGCCACCGAGCAGATGCTCGACGGCATGCCCGCCTGCGTGGAAGCCGCCATGCTCGCCAAGATGTCCGACCGCGGCCAGATCGCCGGCGGTGTGGTGGACGGCCCGCTCGCCCTCGACGTGGCCGTCGATGCCGAAGCCGTAGCCATCAAGAAGGTCAAGAGCGAAGTGGCCGGCGACGCCGACTGCCTCCTCTTCCCGAACATCGAAAGCGCCAACGTCTTCTACAAGACCAACTCCAAGCTCTGCGGCATCGTGCCCCAGGCCGCCTATGTCGTGGGCGCCCAGGTTCCCTGCGTGCTCTCCAGCCGTGCCGACAGCATCGATACCAAGCTGAATTCCATCGCCCTTGCGGCCATCAACGCCAAATAGCCTGACCCGCGACATGAAAATCCTTGCCATCAATCCCGGCTCCACCTCGACCAAGATCGCGGTGTTCGAAGACTACGAGCAGGCATTCACCAAGACGCTCCGCCACTCCGCCGAGGAGATCGGAAAATATCCCAACATCGTCTCCCAGTTCGAATTCCGTAAGAAGATGATCGTGGAGGCGCTCAAGGAGAATGACATCGCGCTCAAGGACATCGCAGCCATCGTCGGCCGCGGCGGCCTGCTGCGCCCGATTCCCTCGGGCGTCTATGAGGTCAACGAACGCATGCTCGAAGACCTGCGCTCCGGCCAGTACGGCGAACACGCCAGCAACCTGGGCGGCATCCTGGCCCACGCCATCGCCCAGGAAATCGGCTGCCGCGCCTTCATCACCGACCCGGTCGTCGTCGATGAACTGTGCGATCTGGCCCGCGTCGCCGGCCATCCGCTCTTCAAACGCATCTCCGTGTTCCACGCCCTCAACCAGAAGGCCATCGCCAAGATGTATGCCGCCCAGCAGGGCGTCAAGTATGAAGACCTGAATCTCATCGTGGTCCACCTGGGCGGCGGCACCTCCGTCAGCGCCCACTGCAAGGGCCGCGTAATCGACACCAACAACGCCCTCAACGGCGACGGTCCGTTCAGCCCCGAGCGTTCCGGTGGCCTGCCTGCACAGCAGCTGGCCGACATCTGCTTCAGCGGAAAATACACCCCCGTGGAAGTCAAGAAGATGATCAACGGCCGCGGCGGTACGGTGGCCCATCTGCGCACCAACGATTTCATCGAAATCGAGAAGAAGCTGGCC